>SAMEA3663036__coassemble_1516_pt1 | contig 8648 bp, 6 predicted proteins | sample SAMEA3663036__metabat2_high_PE_032 | metagenome-assembled genome bin SAMEA3663036 (sample SAMEA3663036) | pig gut metagenome | biome: pig gut; feature: pig-associated habitat; material: faeces | place: France | collected 2012 | reverse complement strand
CGTGTCCCAAAAGATAGCCGCCACGAGCGAGCGCTTCAACCTCAGGATACTCGACGTGGTGACTTCTTCCGACTCCCTGGAGGCGGTGGAAAGCTATGACCTCGACCTTGCCATCCAAGAATGCCGTGACATATTTCTCGAACTCGACAGGGTGAGGAAGATGAGACTGACGGATTCCCTTATGAACGCCTTTTCGGCCTATATGGCGGAGTCCCGCAACTGCCTTTCCGTCATCCCTTCGGACATCTATGACTCCAAACGCTGGTATTTCGATGTGCTGCAGCCCTATTACAACACTCTTACCCGCACCATAGACGCTTATAACGAGGACATCCACGAGGACCTTGCCGTGAAGGCGGAGGATTTCCATTCGGGCTTCTACCGCAGCATCATCCCGGGCCTGGTGACCGTCATCGCTGGACTCCTGCTACTCCTGCTTCTGCTTTTCTACATCATCGCCTATTACATCACTCCGATACGCCGTATGATGGACAGTATGGAGGATTACATACGTCGCGGCCGCCGCTATTCCTACGAATTCGACGGAGACGACGAGCTTCACAGACTGAACCGTGACATCTCTGAGATAGCCCAGGAGAATGTCGAACTGCGCAAACGCATCAAACTGCTCAGGGATCAGATACAGGGTGAAGACCGCTAGGAGATGGGAAGAAGCGCGTTTCTGTATGCCGGTTTCCTGAAGAACCTGGGCTTCGATGCGACGGAGTGCCAGGATCGGCTCTTCCGGGAAATCGCCGCTTTCGTCACCGGGGACGAGGACCTGATGGTGGTCAACGGCTATGCCGGCACCGGAAAGACTTCTGCTCTGGCGGCGGTGATATCCACCCTTGACTTCTTCAATGTGCCCTGCGTGCTTCTGGCTCCTACCGGCCGTGCCGCCAAGGTGCTCTCTTCTTTCGCGCACAAACCCGCCTACACCATCCACAAGCATATCTACCGCCAGAAATCCGGCGGTCTGGCCGAGTTCTCCCTCGGACCTAACAAGCTCAAGGACGCCCTGTTCATAGTGGACGAGGCCTCGCTCATAGGCATAGACAGCCAGGAGCGTTCCGCCGCCTCCTTCGGCTCGGGAAATCTGCTTGAAGACCTGCTCCAATTCGTACGCAACGGTGTGAACTGCAAGCTGATAGTCTCCGGTGATTCGGCTCAGCTGCCTCCTGTCGGGGCCGAAGTGAGCCCGGCCCTGCACGAGGGCTATATGCGCAGTCTCGGGGCCACCCGTTTCGCCACTCTCGGCACGGTCGTGCGCCAGCAGGAGGACTCTGGGATACTCGCCAACGCCACTGCCCTGAGGGAGCTTATCTGCGAGGATATCGAGATTCCTCTGGATGAACTGGGCCTCAGCTGCGCCCCATATCCCGAGATCGAAAGGATAGACGGCGGGCAGCTGATAGATGCCCTCTCGGACGCCTTCTCCCGCTACGGGGAGGATGATACCGTGGTCCTCTGCCGTTCGAACAAAAGGGCCAACCGCTACAATGCCGGCATACGCGGCGCCGTGCAGTTCAAGGAGGAACGACTCGTCCGCGACGACAAACTGATGGCGGTCAAGAACTGCTACAAGTTCGAAGGCGACTGCGAAGGCCTCGAATTCATAGCCAACGGCGACATAGTCAAGCTTTTGAACATATCTTCCTTCGAAGAGCGCTACGGCCTGCATTTCGCCAGGGCCCGCCTTCGCCTGCCCGACTTCGACGACCGCGAAATAGTGGCGCGCGTCATACTCGACACCCTCGATTCGGACGCCGCCTCCCTTAGCTACGAACAGCAGAAGGCCCTCTACGAAGGCGTATGCGCCGACTATGCCGACCTGGGCAGCCGCCGTAAGCAGATGGAAGCTGTGCGCGAAGACCCGTATTACAATGCCCTGCAGCTCAAATACGCCAATGCCATCACCTGCCACAAGTCCCAGGGCGGTCAGTGGAGCTGCGTTTTCATAGACAATCCCTTCTGGCAGGATTTCCTCACTCCCGAGGACCTGAAATGGCTTTACACCGCCTTCACCCGCGCAGTTGAAAAAATATATCTCGTCAATTTCAAGGACGAATGCTTCTCGGACTGAGCGAATTTTTCGTAAATTGCGGAACTTATGAATATGAAATATATATTCCGTGCCGCTGCAATTGCGGCCCTTTTGTCCGGCCTTGCCAGCAAGGCCGCCTTTGCAGACGAGTTCAACCGCCTGCCTGTCAGATGGAAATGGCTTTCGCCAAACGAGGCCGCCTTCAGCTACGACGGCAGCTTCCACGACGAAGAAGCTTTCATATACAATATACGCAAAGGCAGTTTCAGCTATGGCGTCAATTGTCCGGACCGCCTGCCTTCTAAGCCGGAAGCCGGTGCCGACGAGCTGAACGCGCACTACTCTCCGGACAGCAGCCGCATCGCCTTCACCCGGCACAACGACCTGTACGTCAGGGAAGTGGCCGGCGGCAGGGAGACTCGCCTGACTTTCGACGGCAGCGACCTCATACTCAACGGCTATGCCTCCTGGGTCTATTACGAGGAGATTTTCGGCCGGGCTTCGCGCTACAAGGCCTTCTGGTGGTCACCGGACGGCAGTCATCTGGCTTTCTACCGCTTCGACAACAGCGGAGTGCCTTATTTCCCCATCTACTCGCCCTTCGGCGGAGGCGGCTCCCTTAACAATACCCGCTACCCTATGGCAGGGCAGGAGAATCCAAAGGTGAAGATAGGCATCATAGACATGGCCGAGCCGGAAAAGATCGTGTGGGCGGACTTCGACGAGAATGAGGACCAGTACTTCGGTACACCTTTCTGGGGGCCTGACGGCAGGGAACTCTTCGTCAGCCGTGAACCCCGCACCCAGAACACCCTGGACCTATACAGCGTCAATGCGGCGGACGGCAGCAAGAAAGCCATATACCACGAGTACTATCCGACCTGGCTGGACTGGATGGACGGGGTGATATTTACCGACAAGGGCCTCTATATGGCCAGGGCCTTCGAGACGGGCTGGCAGCAGATCTATTTCCTTTCATACGACGGCAAGACCCTCGTGAGACTCACCGACGGGGAGAACTGGGGAATACGGCTGATTGCCCTCGACCGCTACAGGGACGAGCTCTATTTCACCGCGAACCGTCATTCCACCACCCGCAAGACCCTGTACAAGCTGGTCTCCGGCGGAGAAATCCAGACCCTGACCGACCCGGACTACAATGTTGACAGGGTGAGCCTGTCTCCGGATTTCAGGCACTTCGTGGTTACTCTCGACAACGCCCGCACCCCTACCCGCCTGCTGCTCTTCTCAAGCGAACGCCTGCCTGAGGACGCCTCGGTGCGGGGGAAGACCCTGAAACGCAACCGCCGCCGCAATGCGCAGCTGAACCAGGGCGTGCTGCTCAGGGATATGGCCGGCGAGGACTATGACCCGTCCCGCTACTGCCTCCCGCAGGAGGTCTCCATAGTCACGGAAGACGGCTTCCGCCTGCCCGGACTCATGACCCTGCCTCTGGACTTCGACTCCACGGCCGTAGCGAAGTATCCTGTTCATTTCGAGGTATATGGAGGGCCTGACACCCCTTACGTGAGGGACCGCTGGCGCACTCCGGGCGAGGCGGGCCGCTGGTTCGCGGAGAACGGAATCATACATCTCGTGGTCGATCCACGTTCTGCCGGACACAACGGCCGGGCCGGAGAGGATATGGCCTACAGACAGCTCACCGTGTGGGAAATCAGGGACTACGTGGCCTGGGCCGGCTGGGTCCGCTCCCTGCCTTATGTCAGGGCTGACAGGATAGGCGTCGAGGGATTCAGCTTCGGCGGAACCACCACCGTGATGCTGCTGTGCCAGGCCCCTGAATACTTCCGTTGCGGCATTGCCGGCGGAGGTGTATATGACTGGACACTATACGATACCCACTATACGGAGCGCTTTATGGACACCCCTCAGAACAATCCGGAGGGCTACCGTGTCGCCAGCGTGCTCGAGTGGGCAAAGGACTATCCCGTGTCTTACGACGGTGGCGAGCCTTCCAATATGCTCAAGCTCACCCACGGCACCGGTGACGACAATGTCCATTTCCAGAGCACCCTCCAACTCATAGACAGCTTGCAGAAACTGGACAAGCGTTTCGAACTTATGATATACCCTGACGGAATGCACGGATACAGGGGCGACCAGGCCCGCCATTCGATGAAGTCCGACCAGGAGTTCTGGACCAGCTATCTGCTTCAGTAACAACATAATCACATAATAGATATGAAAAGGATACTTACCAGTCTTTGTCTCGCTCTGCTGCCGTTTGCAGCCTTCGCTGTGGTGCCGCACCGCCAGACTATGCCTAAGGTGGATGGATATGTGCTCCTGCTGGGAGACTGTCACATCCATACGGTTTTCTCCGATGACACTTCCTGGCCGACCACCAGGGTTGACGAGGCCGCATACGACGGACTCGATTTCATCGCTATCACCGACCACTGCGACACCCGTCACCAGAAGATGGTCAACAACGGCACCTTCAACGGAGCCAAGGTGGACCGCAATACCTCCTACGAGATTGCTGCTGCGGCCGCAAAGAAATACGGCATCCTTGTCGTTCACGGGGCTGAGCTTACCAGGGGGAACTGGATGTTCCCGGGTCACTTCAACACGCTTTTCATCAAGGATGGAAACCGTATCGCCATAGCCGCCGAGGAAGCCGCCGACAAGGCTAAGGCCGAAGGGGCGGATGCCAAGGCCCAGGAGGAGGCCGCCATTCTTGCAGGCCTTGCAGAGGCCCGCGCCCAGGGCGGATATATCCAGTGGAATCATCCGGATTGGGAACGTCAGGCCCCTAACGAGACCGTGTGGTGGCCTATTCACAGCCAGGTGCTGGATGCCGGGCTTTTGGACGGCATCGAGATAGTCAACCGTTTCACCGGTTTTGACCCGGAGGCCTTCCACTGGTGCGTTGAGAAAAATCTGAATGTCAGCGCAGGTACCGATTGCCACAAGCCAATGTTCCAGCTGGTTGATTACGAGAAAGGCGAATATCGTCCGGTGACTGTGGCTTTCGCCCGTGAGCGCTCACTCGAAGGCCTGCGTGATGCGATGGACAATCGCCGCTGCTGCGTAATCGCGGACAACTGTATGTACGGTCCCGAGGATCTGCTCAAGCTCTTCTTCGAGTCTGCATTCGAAATCAGCAACGTGAAGTGCAGCGCCAAGAAGTGCACTTTCAATATACGGAACACCAGCTCCCTGCCATTCGTTATCACCAAGGCCGTGGATGGGGAAAGCTCCAAGGTCTCATATCCGCGTATGACCATAGTAAATGCGGGAGAGGAGCTGTCCTGGAGCGTGACCGGAATCAACAATACCGCGAGCTTCGCTAGCCAGGGTGTAGAGGAGGTGACCGTCAGCTTCTATGTGCAGAATCTCCTCTGCGACGTGGACAAGCCGATTAAGGTCAGCTACACTTTCCCTCTCAAGTGATTGCCCGATACGACCGGAGCCCGCTCACAGCGTCTCCGTCACAAGCAGGTAATTGCCGGATGGAGCGTCGCCGAAGTCGCAGCGTATGCCGAAGATATGATGGCCGTCCCCGGCTCTGACGCCTAGACGCCTGCGCAGTTCGTCGCTGCCCATCGGAATATTTCTCGCACTAACCCCGGCCTTGGGGCAGAGTCCGGCAAGCTCTTTCATCGAGCGCTTGTTCAGGGGCAGGACAGCGAGTATGCGGAAATATTTGCCGAGTCCTTCAAGATTCCTGTTTTCAGTGAAATAAAGCTGGGTCGAGCGCCCGGCTTTTTTCATTCCCTCGCGACAGAGCAGCTTGAAGGGTCCTGCTTTCATAAGGGCGCTGCCGGGTTCGAAAAGCAGAGAACCCCTGGCGTTATCCATATCCTTCAGCGACAGCGGAACCGCAACCGCGTCCCTTTCCTCCCCGAGACTGACGCTGTAGCTCCGTCCCCTGTCCCAAACCGTGACCGAAGGGTTTTCCGTGCCCTGCCGTCCTATGGACACCAGCAGTTCCTTGCATTCTCCTCCGCTGCCGATTATGTGTATACGGCTGACGCAGGGGTAGCCCGCCGCATCTTCCAGCTCTTTGAGCAGCCGGCTTATGTCAGCCATAGGGGATAGCTTGGCCAGTATCCTCGGAGCGCGTCCCAGAAGTGGCTTGAGCAGGGTGCTCAAATCGGGCGAACAATCCCCGAGCCGGAAAACTTTGCTTCCGTCGCCGGAACGCCGCGCAGGATCCAGATAGATAAGGTCCGGTCTGAAATCTCCCAGGATTTCCCCGACATTGTCTTTCCTGAGTTCGCAGTTGCAAAATACGGCCTTCACCCCAAGCAGGGGCAGGTTGTGCTGCGCCGCTCCGCAGATCTCCGGGTTCATTTCATTGTAAAGCACTTCGGCCCCGGCTCTGGCAAAGCTCCAGCAGTCAACTCCGAGACCCCCGGTAAGGTCCGCTATCCTTGGAGTCCTGTGCTCTTTTCCAAGGGCGGTTTCCTCATTCGAAATGTCAAGGGGTATGTCCTCATTCAATAAACCAAGAGCTATTCCGGCTTTGAGTGCGGCCGCCTCCTCTCCCGAGCATTGTTCTGCGGAGAGGGTGTTCGGATAGAAAAGGGCCTCCTCCGCCCACCAGGACGGCAATTTGCCCTTGAGTTTCCTCCGGGAGATTATGCAGTTCACGGCGGCACGGACATCCATATCCGGCCACTTCTCCTTCGAAAGCAGCAGCCTGTCGCAGTCATCGTCCGCGTGTGCAAGTATGAAATCCCTGAACGCCTGGTCCATCCGCAAACCTCTTTGTTTTGCCTATTCCCTTATCAGCAGCGAAGATAATAATCTTCAGAAAATTATTTTACCTTGTCACCCAGTGTTGCACAAGCACGATATATCTTTGCAGAAAATTTGAGTTGAGTCACCTACACCATCCATGGATGGACGGGCAACATCACCCGTTGGGACTGGAGGCATCTGGCCGCTGCCGGGGAAAGCGACTCCTCTGGGAACGCCGCCCAAAGCGCAACGGCTACAACTACGATTCCAACGGAAATATCACCTGTGATCCGCTCCGCTGCTTTGAAATCCGATATAATCTGCTTAACTTGGCAACGGAAGTCATCGGCCATGACCCGGAGGAGAGTGCAGACAACGTCTCTGCGTCAGCAGGCAACGGCGTATCGGCAGCTGTCCCTCTATGCGAGACGGTCTATTATGCTGACGGGACGAGGTCGGGAGTGCGGCGTCCGGATGACGGCTACTGGACGACCAGATACATCGGCTCTTTGATATACGAGGGAGAACCCGGACAGGAGACTCTAGAGGGAATAGTCACTGACGTCAGCTGCATCTTCATGCAGGTGGACCCGATGGCCGAGAAGTACTACGAGATGACGTCGTACGGCTACTGCGCGGGGAACCCCGTGATGATGGTGGACAACCTAGGAAGTCAGCCTCAGTCTATAGCTTATGAAGTTGTCAAGACATTCTCTAAGAAAGGAATACAACATTACTTATTTTTGCCGGTGGCACCTCTTTGTGCCCCTTTGAGTGCTGTTCTTTTAGCAGGTGGAATACACCAATTACTGAGTTTTCTGAGGACGATACGGAAGGTAAAACAACTAATCAAGATGGAGACGATGTGTCGGGAGATAGTACAGTTACAGAAGTAGATTTTCCTTCTAGCTCGGATGAGGTAAATAGTACGGGAGGGACAAAAATACCTGATTCAGAATTAACTCCGCCCGATAAAAGAGGACATGCGCCCAAGGGAAAGGATGGATATCCAATAGAATTGCATCATAGAGGACAATCCCAAGATGGGCCATTGGATGAAATGACTCGAACTCAACACCGCGGTGTCGGGAATTTTAAGAAGAACCATTCTAATGTTGGTACAGAAAAGTCGAAAATTAACAGAAATGAAAGCAATCGAGAACGGAAGAAATACTGGGATAATGGAAGGTTCGGGAACGGAAATTCAGATGGAGGTTCCCATTGATTCTTTCTGGAGTGGTTATATAAATCCATATCACGAGGACTATGAGGTATGGATAGAAGATAATCATTCCGTTGCATATGCATATTTAGTTCAAAATGGAAGAATTATTAGTGATGTGTGGCTATATAATCACGGTGTGTCACCGAAGACTCCAGAATGGGATGATCCATCTAAAATGCCGTTTAAACAAGCCCAATGTTTTATGAACGAATATGCTGACAAGATTGAACCCATTGAGTCTGATAACGATTTTGATTTGGTCTGGTGCGACTCCGGAGCATCCGTTGGTGTTGCTATTGTTATTAAAGGCGTTCCTTGTGCTCTTTTAACATCAGATAACGTCCCATCGTTTTCAACTTGTGTAAATAGGGATAACCCTCTCGCTTTACATATAGATGTAACAGAACTCCTGAGTATCATTAATTCCTGAGATGATTAATCTGTTTAGCCGAGAAAGTGTCTGTTTTAATCTGCTTAACTTGGCTGCGGGAGTCATCGGCCATGACCCAGAGGATACAGCTGCGGAGGGCACCTTGCTCTGCGAGACGGTCTATTACGCAGACGGGGAGAGCAGGGGTGAAGACACCGGATGACGGCTACTGGACGACCAGATACATCGGCTCATTGATATACGAGGGAGAACCCGGACAGGAGACTATAGAGGAAATA
>SAMEA3663036__coassemble_1484_pt1 | contig 8730 bp, 6 predicted proteins | sample SAMEA3663036__metabat2_high_PE_032 | metagenome-assembled genome bin SAMEA3663036 (sample SAMEA3663036) | pig gut metagenome | biome: pig gut; feature: pig-associated habitat; material: faeces | place: France | collected 2012 | reverse complement strand
AGCCGGCCAGGATCAGCTTCTCCAAACCAAGCCCTGCCGACACCGTCGCCATCGTCGCCGACACCATAGCCGTCGAGGATCCGGCCGTCGCTGCCGACAGTTCCGATGTTGAGGATGTCTCAATTGTTGAGGCCGAAGATATGCCTGTAAGGGCCGCCGAGATCGGCGGAGAGGCCGAAGATATCCCCGAATTTACTGAACTGAAAACGGCGACGGACAGTCTTGCCGTTGCGACGGATAGCCTTACCGTGGCTGCGGACAGCCTTGCGGCGCCTAAGGACACGACCAAAATCGGCTTTATGAGCGCAATCGGCAAGGTCAAGATCTACCGTAGGACAATGCAGGTCACCTGCGATTCCCTGCGCTACTGCGATCTGGACTCGCTGGCCAGACTCTATCGTGAGCCGAAGATATGGAACGAGGAAAATCATCAGTACATATCCGACAGTGTCTATGTGGTGATCAGAAACAATGCTATGGAGAAGGCGAACCTTATGTCCAACGCCTTCATCCACGTCCAGGAGGACAGTATCCACTACGATCAGATACGCTCCGCCGAGATGGTCGCCTACTTCGACAAGGAGGGCCAGCTTAGCCGCTTCGATGCCCTTGGAGGGGCCTTGGCCCTGTTCTACATTGAAGAGAATGACGCCCTTGCCACGGTAAACAAGAAGGACGCGAAGATGCTTTCGGCCGTATTCAAGGATGGAACCATACAAAGGATCTACTATTTCCAGGAAGTGAAGAGCGATGCCTATCCCGTGGTGCAGATGACAAAGGAGGATCAGACGATCAAGGGCTTTGCCTGGACACCTCAGGACAGGCCGAAGAGCAGATATGACATTACCGGCCTTGGCTTCCGGAACTCACAGAGGAAACGCTACGAGGCCGTTCCCCAGCCACGCTTCTATCAGACGGACATTTATTTCCCGGGATATATAGCGGATGTGCACCGCCAGCTGCAGGTCAGGGATTCCCTCAAGGCAGTGAGGGCGCGGCAACGGGAACTCGAACGGCGCCAGGCCGAGGAGAATGCCGCCCGGGAGGCCGCCGACAGTCTCGCCAAAGCCAACAGTCTTGCCATCGCTGACAGTCTGGGCCTCGTTGACAGCCTGGGCCTCGCCGGAAGCCCGGCAAAGAACGACAGTCTTGCCATAGCCGACAGTCTCGCCACAGTGGACGTCCCAGCGGACTCTCTCGCAAATGCCGCCGACAGTCTTGCCGCAGCCCAGCCGGATGAAAGGGAAATGCGGCGTCAGCAGAAACTGGCCGAGAAGGCGGAGGCAAAGCGGCTCCGTGATGAGGCCAGGGAGGCGCGATGGGCCGAACAGGATGCGAAGGATGCGTTGAGGCAGGCCCGAAAGGACGCAAAAAAGGCCGAGGCGCTCAGAAGAAAGAAAGCCAGGGCCCTGAGAGCTGCGGAACAGGAGAAATCGCGGGAAGCCGTGCTCCTGCAGAAATATCTCCTGAAAATGGAAAAGGCCAAGGCCCGCAAGGAGGCCAAGGCCCTGAAGTCCGAGACGCCTGCGTCTTAGGAATATATCACTACTGAGCGAACTGCCCGAGTATCCCCAGAATCACACGGCTGGCCGCCTCCATGCTCTCGAGCGGCACGAATTCCATCTTTCCGTGGAAATTGTGTCCTCCGGCGAAGATGTTAGGGCAAGGCAGGCCCATAAAGGAGAGGTTGGCTCCGTCGGTACCGCCTCTGATCGGCTGTATCTTAGGCTTTATCCCGTTCATTTCCATAGCCTTCACCGCCTTCTCGATGATGTGGTAGTGAGGCTCCACTTCCTTGCGCATGTTGTAGTACTGATGGCGCAGCTCGACGCTGGCGGTGCCTTCGCCCCACTTGGCGTTGATGAACTCGGCGCAGCGCAGCATCGTCTCCTTTCTCTTCTCGTAGAGTCCGAGGTCGTGGTCGCGGAGTATATATGAGAGCTCTGCCTGCTCCACGCTGCCCTTGAAACCGATCAAGTGATAGAAGCCCTCGTAGCCTTCGGTATATTCCGGCCTCTGCTCCACCGGCAGCAGCGAATTGAACTCCATTCCTATGAGCATGGCGTTTTTCATCTTGCCCTTGGCATATCCCGGGTGAATGTTCCTCCCCTGGATTTTCACCGTGGCTGCGGCCGCATTGAAGTTCTCGAACTCCAGCTCGCCTATCGCCCCACCGTCCATCGTGTAGGCGTAGTCGGCACCGAAGCGGGCCACGTCGAACTTGACCACTCCGCGGCCTATCTCCTCATCCGGGGTAAAGCCTATCTTGACTTCCGGGTGCTTCACTTCCGGATGTTCCACCAGATACTCGACGGCATTCATTATTTCGGCGACTCCCGCCTTGTCGTCAGCTCCGAGCAGTGTGGTTCCGTCGGTGGTGATTATGGTCTGGCCCTTATAGCCGGCCAGTTCCGGGAAGTCGGCCACGCGCAGGGCAAGTCCGGGAACCCCCTTGAGCTCTATGTCCCCGCCGTCGTAGTCCCTGATAATCTGCGCTTTGACATCCTTGCCCGATGCGTCCGGCGAGGTATCTACGTGGGCGATGAAGCCTATGGCCGGAGCCTTATGATCCAGGTTTGAAGGCAGGGTGGCCATAACATAACCCCATTGGTCCAGCTCCGCCTCGAGCCCGAGGGCCCTGAGTTCGTCGCGGAGCATTTCCAGAAGCACCAGCTGCTTTCCTGTGCTCGGCTGGCTCTCCGAGTTTTCGTCCGACTGTGTGTCCACAGCCACGTACCTGAGAAATCTGTCCAGTAAATTTTCCATTATCGTCTTGTTTATCAATTGATTGCTTTAGTAATCCAGCCGCACCACGACCCCGTCCATAGTCGATGCGAAGATATGCCGTCCGCCTTTCCTGTCGCAGCTCAGCAGCATAGGGTTCACCAGGGCTATGGAGATCTTGTGCGCCCAGATCAGGCTTCCGTCTGCGGCGTCCAGGGCAATGAGGTTCCCCTTGTCGCTCGGAACGAAGACCATACGGCCGTCGCACTCCAGCGCTGTCGGGCTTATGTCGTAGCCCAGGCAGGTCTTCTTCCGCCACAGCAGCGCGTCGTCGGCATTGCGTCCGTCCGCCTTCAGGGCGTAGGCTTCGCTGTGCATAGTCTTTACATATATATATTTAAAGTCAGGGGATATGCCCAGCGACTCGCGTCCGCCTTCGACGAAGTAGAGTTCTTCGCCGCTTTCCGCGTCCAGTACGTAGGTGCGACGGTCTGGAACCGCAACGAATATGCGTCCGGCACTCTTCAGCGGCCAGCAGGAGGCCGGCGAATACATATCCGAACTGCGCTTCACCTGCCACTTCCACATCAGTTCGCCGCTTTCGGTGGACAGTGAGTACAGCGTCTTGTCCCAGGCGCCGAATACGACCTGCCTGTCATCGACGAAGGCCTTGTCCTCCACGAAGGCGCCGACGCCCCCGAAAGTCCAGCAAAGCTTTCCGCTCCGTATGTCTGCTGCCCTGAATATGCCGTCCGACGCCCCGAAATAGACGCGTCCCTTGTGTACGGCAGGCGATGCCAGCACCGATTTGCCGCATTCGATTTTCCATAACAGGCGGCCGTTCGAGGCCTTGAAGGCATACAGTCCGTTGTCGGCGCAGCCCACCATTACGATTCCGTCGGCAAAGGCCGGGGTAGAGAATATCTTTCCCGGCAGCTTCGCGCTCCAGAGTCTGCGTCCCTCCGTGCTCACAGCCCTGAGCGTGCCGTCGCAGCAGGCGTAGAAAATGCGTTTGCCGCCGTCGCCGGCCATTCCCGAGGCAATGTCGCTGTCCTCTGTCAGTCTCCAGGCTTCCTTTACTCGGGGATATTGCGCATTCACGTCGTAGCGCATCCACGGGTAGTCGGCCGGCAGCCCGAATTCATCCTCGCCGGCATCCTGCTCCTCCAGCGGCAGCAGTTCCCTGCTGTACCAGGGCCCCAGAGTCACCGCGGAGGAAGGGAAAACCCTTCTTTCCCTCACTTCCAGCACTCCGTCCTTTATCGTGACTATATTGTAGCCGGCAGGCTGCTTCGCATTGGAGAGGCTGCTGCGGCCCAGTATCCCCGGTATTCCGCCGTAATCCAGCACCGTGTTCCGGTGCCAGTGGCCGCCCAGACATATCCTCACGTCGTTGCGGCGCAGTTCCTTGCGCACATCGAAATAATTGAGCACGGAACTGTCCATAGGGTAGTGGTTTATGAATATGCATCCTTTCTGGCCTTCTTTCTTCTCGAGCCTTCCCAGCCAGACCAGGTCGCTGCGCGGGGTGAGGGCCGGGGCCATTCTCATATTCGGCCCGCTCGTGCATCCCAGGAAGCGCCATCCTCCTGCACTGAAATCAAACTGTTCGTAGCCGAAGGTCTTCACCACGCTGTTGCAGCCGCTCTCGGACCAGGTTGCGTCGTGGTTGCCCGCCACGGCATAGTAGGGCATTTCCAGTGCATCGAGCAGTTCCTTCGCGAAGGCCAGTTCCTCGTCCGAACCGAAGTTGGTGATGTCTCCGGCGCAGATCACGAAATCCGGCCTGGTGTTCTCGTTCATATCCCTTATGCAGAGCTTCAGGTCTTCCGCCGCCTGCCCCTTCATTGATATATGCGTGTCTGCCAGCCAGGCGAAACGCAGTTCCTGTGCCTGCAGCGCCGTCGCAGACAGCAGCAGTGCACCTATTATATATAAGTATCTCTTCATATCCGGAAAATTTCCACGAAGTTAAGTAATCTTCAAAAATAACACAGTATTATTATATTTGTATGGCACCTCATTCAAAATACAATAGTATTAAACGACTTCGCTCATATGAAAGGACTAACAACAGCAATATGTCTGATTCTGTTGTCGGGTTTGGCTTCCTGCAACTCCAACTGTCATATTTCCGGTAAAATTGAGTTGTCTTCTATGAAGATGGTCCCGTATGCAAAGGTTTACAATTCGGACGGGAACTTGGAAACAACTGTTCCTGTAATCAACGGAAATTTTGAATTTTCTGTGAAGAAGGATAGATATGAGTGTTTGAGAATATGTTTTGGCAGTCCTCGTTCGGATTCATATGCTGAAGATTTTTATGCTCCATATATAATACCGGATTCCGATTCCATCGGATTAGTTATTGATAAGGACAACAAGATATTTGGTAGCAGACTATCTGTCGACTATAATCTGATGATAAGAGAATTCGAAGATACTCCCGAAGACTACGATCCATTCGATGAAGTAGCGACAAATAGGAGAGATGCCTGGCTTCGAGATTTTCTATCATACTTATATCTTCTACATACAAATGACCGTTTAGGTCTTGACGCACTCAATATGTTGGAAAGTAGTGGTTTGCTTAGGGCAAAGTTCTATTTAGCTTATTATAGTATTGCGTCAAAAAGGATGCAGAGATATCTGAAAAAGCAACTCCGGGAAGAAATTGCGGAAACGATGACAAGTTCCCGGGATGATGAATCCCAACAGTATTATTTGGAAAGGGGATGTTATATGGCCTCGACCATCATTGCTGAACATTCCCTGGCAGATTCGCTCAAAGGGAAGCCATTCATTGCTTTCCTGAGTAAGAATTCCTGGCTGATAGCCTCAAAAGTCGAAACACGATACCATGTTTACTATAAGCCCGTTTCTGTGGAAGTCTCTTATCGTTTTTGTGTCGTTGAACAAGGACACCGGGACTTCGGTGGAATAGAGTCACTTTTCAATGCCGATGATACAGACGTTGAAGACAACAAAGCTATCACCCCGGGTTCCCTGATGGATTTTTATTTCTTATCCGTTTCAGAAGACCACAACGAGTATCGCCACCTGAACAGCAATATGGCATGTGGACAACACCAGGACCAGGTATTGCCTGCCGAGGGAATAGTGTCAGCATATCATTTCATGAATCAATATGTGTCAGAGCCTCAAATTTCCCTGCCTTTAAAGAATATACCGAACTAACTAAGCTTGGTTATATATGTAATGTTGGTAGACCCTAATCCATTCAATCAAATGAAACGTCTGTTATCAATTCTGATTTGTCTATTTGTTTCAAGCTTTACTTTGTCGCCTTGCAAAAGCTATTGCAAGAGTGATGACAGTCTGTTCATCCGGCCGGATGTCAGAGAGTGCCTTGATCGCTTCATTGCAGACAGCTGCTCTTCATTGCCACATATACAGATTTATGTAGCTGAACGCAGCGAGGACACGCTGCTTGTATTTTATGCCTTGGATTATTTTGGCAGTGCCGAGGCAAATCTCAGATTTGTTGAGATAGGAACTTCAATAATAACTTTGGGAGAAGCCAGATACGGAGATCACATACTCTATCTGTCATATATTACTGATGCCGGAACGCCCGATATGGGATTGATTGGGCAACTTTTCAGTACGGACGCATTTGACCTGACTGCATATAAAGCTCGTGAAGAAGAATGGATGGGGACCCACAGAATTCGGTACAAAGCGGCAATATCCTGCTATTCGGTACGCAATGGAATTAAACAAATACCGAAAGAAGAATGCATAGTCAATCATGAATACTTGACAAAGTGTTATTGCGATACCGATAGATCCAATGCCTTCTATTTAAGAATTGATTCATTTGAGAAAACGTTTCTGCTTGTCGAAAATGAGCTTTCCACCTATGGACGCCTTAAATTTGAAGGGGACTCTTTAATCCTGATTCCTGAATTTTATGTCAATATGTCAAAAGTACTTCAAAAACCCATTTACAAAGAGTTGGATAGCCTGGATCTTACATATTGGCACAAAACAGCAAAAACCATCTCGGACAAGGTAATAGTTTATTATCCTTGGGGGGATCCAGAACCTCCGGGATATACCGTCATATTGCTTTTGCAAACGCCGGACAACACTGCGCTGAAAAGGAATTATTGACTTTTGGGGCACAATACGACGATAAAATGTATGAATGTTAGTAAGATTGTAATATTATCTCTTCTTATCTTATTTGGCTTTGGTCAGTTCAAAGTCGATGCTTGTAAGCGAAGTACGGCAAAATTTCCATGCTACGCCTGCAATTTCGAGACATTTTTGAAATACATTGATGAACGGGCTTCTGATACTGGTAGCACGATATGTTATATGGATATTTACAGCAGTGCGAAGGATGACGGCAGAAAGACAATAGTCGTTAGTTTTATACAAGATTCTGAAGTAATGGTTCTCAATGATACATTTGGAGTAATCAAATCAAAATCGTGTTTGATAGTATTGTCGGGTAAAGATGACAACACGATATTTAAGAGAAAACAGTTTGGACATAAGAGGGTTGTGGTTTATGATAAAGAGATTCTCGAACTGAATGATGGAATTATGGAGTCATTTGTACTTAAGGATGCACAACTTTTCAAACGCGATTGGATAAGGCGGCAATTGATTCCGTTGGAGGAAATTTACCCAATTCACCGGGATGGGTGCAAATGATAGGGACACACTCACGCTTAAACACCGTAAGGTCGTTCTCTGAAGCGGAGGACAAGGATAAAGTCATATGTCTATTTCCCGATAAGTGGGAGACTGTATCTGTTGACCGAAAATAAACTTCCAACCGGAAAAAGAATCAGATGAGTCATGTGTAAATATAAGCAAATAGCTAAATTGATAATTGGATGTATCACCATTGCGTGCAGTTGCACAAAATCCGATAAACCTGATCAAATCTTCAGAAACAATAATTTAAAGAATGTTATTTTTCAATACTATGAGGATAATGTTGTTGATAAAACCAATTGTTCCGTTGAATTGATATTTTGTTCACCAGCGAACTACAAAGGAGTCAGGTATGATTCCCTGGTAGTTGTCAGAACAAGGGATGTCCGCTATGATATCGAAGGGGCCCATAATATTTATGTCGGATATGGCATTGTTGATGGAGCAAGAATTGATGTTTCGTATTCCGGGTACTCGATTATCAATGCATTTGTGGACAGTTCACTATTGAAGAAGGATAATGAAGCAATCATTTTTTCGTACAAAAACAGAAACATAAATAGACCTTATCAGTTTTATGACCTCTCAAATAAGGATTCAATAAAGTTGCTTGGTATCAGTGGAGTATTCGATGAAGGACATCGAAGCCGATTCCCGGGTAAATGTCTCCTATTCTCACAAAAAGATATCAAAGTATTTGGAGACTCAACATCCTTTACTGTAGCAGGTTGTTTACCAGGGGAAGAAACTTGCATTTGGGGGATGCGCTTTTTCGCGGAGCCAAAGTACAGCAGTCGCGAAAGAATATATTCTGACATATATATTTCGGGCTTATCAGATGAGAATGAATTGAAGTATCTGTTCTCGGGGTGGATTCCTAAAGGAAGTATGGGCGGGTATGTGGAATCTGATGATTATCTGGGCAAGGGCATTTTTGATCTTTGTCTGTACAAAGACCCATCAGCGTCCGCGTTTATCGAGCATAGCAGGATAAGCATGGACGCCGCTTGCACATTTGTTCCAATATTGGATTATTACAACGGGTGGTGTCTCATATGCATTGGCGACAAGAAAGGCTGGACACGAAATATGGTAGAGAAGTGCGAATCAATCAAATGAGACCTCTGTTATCATCAGTTCTGATTTTTTCTATCACTATCGGAGGAAAAATCGCAAAAATTCTTTAGAAAAATTTGGAGAGAAAGAAAAAGTGCGTATCTTTGCAGCCCGTTTGAGAAATAACGGTGCCCGAAAGGGTCAAGTTCATTGACAATATTGAAGAAAAGATAACGAGGTAAGAAGTTAAAAAATGAG
>SAMEA3663036__coassemble_1432_pt1 | contig 8930 bp, 7 predicted proteins | sample SAMEA3663036__metabat2_high_PE_032 | metagenome-assembled genome bin SAMEA3663036 (sample SAMEA3663036) | pig gut metagenome | biome: pig gut; feature: pig-associated habitat; material: faeces | place: France | collected 2012 | reverse complement strand
CATAGCCGATGGCCGTCCCCTTGTCTTCGGCACGCCCTGGAGCGGCAAGACTCCCTGCTGGCGCAATCTGAGCGCTCCTGTAAAAGCCCTCGTACGCCTCTCGCAGGCCCCTGTGAACTCCTTTCGCAAATGTACCGATATCGAGGCCTTTACGGCCATATATCCGGGCTGCTCGGTACTGCGTTTCGACGAGCGTCTCCACGACTGCCTCTGCGACGTACTGTCCGAACTGACAGATCTCGTACAATGCGGCCGCCTGGACTGTCTCCCAGACCGTGACGCCGCCCTCTGCTGCTCGCGGGGGTTGGAATGAACGGTGCCACTTTCACAATTTTTTTTCTTGTAGAAAATATTTAAACGCTATTTGCAATTAGTAAATCTTTTTCTACTTTTGCTGCGATGTGTGCGACGGGACTTGTTTCCGTCATCATATAGAAAAGAAAAAAATTAGAAAAAGATGAAAGTAGTGTGCGGGGCATATTATGCTCCTGTTGTATCCAAATTGTGCGTACAGTCCGAGGGACTGCTCTGCGCCTCCGTTCCAATCAAGGACGAAATCACCATTAAAGCGGAAGTCGATGAGTATATCACCATCGAAAATGATGTTACATTTGATTGAATCTGAGTGTGTTATGAAAAAGTTTGCCAAATTGTACGCTTCGCTTGCGGCCATAGTTGCCGCTTCGCTCCTGTATTCTTGCGAAGAACGTGTGGAAACGGTGCAGGAAGGTATTCCTACCTCCCTCACCATACGCATATCAACTCCGGCTCCGGCAGAGATCAGCACCAGGGCCACGGATCTTCAGGAAACCAAGGTGTCCGAGATTGCCCTCTTCTTCTACAGAGACGGCAATTATCTGGACAAGCCGAAGAAAGTCATCAGGTTGAGCCAGAGTAATCTCGTACTTTCGAAAAACAACCCGTCGAGCACGAATTACATATACACCGCAAACATTCCGGAGGATGCGGGACTTACCAGCGGCAACTACTTCCTCTATGCCATCGCCAACTACAATTCCAGCACCTTCGGGGACGTGGAAATGTCGGATCTGGAGAAGCTCTCCCTCGCTCAACTGCAGAATTTCCTGATTACCAAGAGCAATGAGGATATTCAGATGATCGAGGAGTCTCTTCTGATGAGCGGAGTGTATGGCAGCGACGGAAGGATTACCCTGAAGGAGAGCGGTAACAACAATTTCAAGGATAATATACACCTTCGCCGTATCACCGCCAAGATTATCTTCAATCTGACAGCTGAATCCGGCATCAGTTTCCAGCCTAAGACCTATTCCGTTTACAACTGCGCGAAGAAATGCACCCTTTTCGAACGCAGCGGATGGACAGGGGCCAAAGGCAGCTTCCCGGGCAGTCTCGGTTCCGTTGCCACTGCTGACTCCGACTTCTCGGACAAGCTTAACGTAGATATGTCCGGCGAAACGGGAATGTCTTTCTATCTGCTTGAAAATGTGCAGAATGCAAAGAATACTGCGGCAACTCAGAAGGACAGGGAGAAACACGTTTCGGCGAGCAACCAGTCCTTCCTGAATGCCCCTGAGAACGGCACTTATGTAGTGATTAAAGGCATTTATAACGGTCCTATATCGGCTCTCGCCTCCGACGAGGTCTCTTCCACCCAGGTCAGCGGCGAGGTTTCATATACCATTCATCTGGGCGACTTCTCCAATGCTTATCTGGAAGACCCCTCCACTGCAGCGGTCGGATATGACAATTACAGCATCAGGAGAAACACAAAATATATATACAATGTGAAAGTTACCGGTGTGAACAGCATATACACCGAGGCAAGTGTTTCACGGGATCAGCAAGGTTACGACTACGGTTCATACGATTCCGGAGCCGAGGGAACCCTTATCAATCTGTCGGCCGGAACCACCAACATTACGGTGGACAGCCATTTCGAGACCATTATGGTCAAGATGCCTAGCGGCACCTCCGCCAAGGAATACAGTCTGAAACTGGATACTCCCAAGGGAGAGTTCATTTACACCCAGAACTCTGACAACAGTGCAGCCGACGTGTCCTGGATCAAATTCATCAAACCAGACAGCTCTACGTCCCTTCCTTTATACAATCGGGCCAATTCGACGGATATTTTCGGCCTGCTGGCTGATATGAGGGAAAACGGTGCAAACGGTGGCGATTATTATATAGCTGACGGTGAATATTATTATACGGCCGCCTTCCTGGACGAATATTATTACAGCGATCTCAAGCTTGCACAGTTCGTCAATGCGCCGGAGCGTGAAATGACTCTCGCTACGACAATCGCCGTGAGCCCTGATAAAAAGAGCTCCTACGCGGTGACGCCTATATTCTCTATCAGGCAGCAGTCCATCAAGTCTATGTACAATCTCGCGCTGGAGGACAGCGACACTTACACTTCGTTCAACCCTTTCGGCATTGAGATCCTCGAGGAGTTCAGTGCGGTGACCTGGAATGGAACGAAGTATGTTGATGATTCTTACATTGACAGCTCAAGCGAAACGAACGGGCGCTCAAATTTCTCTGCGATTCTTTCGGACAGACGGTGGAGTACTTATGTGAATTCCGAGCATTTCGGGCATTTCGACAACAGCACCCTGCTTCACCCCGATGCAATGATAATCAATTATGCGAGAAGTCAGTGTCTCAGCCGAAACAGGGACGAAGACGGCGACGGTACCATCGACGATGATGAAATCAAGTGGTATCTTCCTGCTTTGCAGCAGACTCTTACTATCTGGTATGGTTATCCATCCCTTGGAAATGATGCCAAACTTTTCATCGATTATCAGGGCTATTTCACAAGTACACTCAAAGAGCAGCATCGTGTCTGGTATATTGACGAGGGCGTGTCTTTCGGAAAATATTCTGGCAATGCAAGTAACTGGTTGTTCGGTTATGGTGGATCCCAATCCAATCCTACAGGACTTCTGGGTGTAAGGTGTGCCCGTACGCTCAAGGATTCTTCCGAAGGTCCGACTGCCACCACTGAGATAGACCCGAAGACCAAGGTTATTTCTTTGAAAACTCTCGGAAAGGAGTCTGTCAGGACCTCTACTGTGACCGGTGAGTATTCGAGCCATATACGTAATGAGGAGCCGGACAAGTTACCTGTGGCATTCCAGGTTGCCGATGGCTATGTCAGCGATGCAACTGGCAATCAGTTATTTACGTTGACTCAGGTTCAGGAAGGTTCCCTGTGTCACGATTATTATGCCCAGGGTGGGGAAAATGTCGGTGAAGGAGGATGGCGCGTTCCGAATGAGCGCGAGTTCGGCCTTATGGTAAAGCACAGTGCGGAAGGCGGTTATTCCATGACCGGTTGCATGGCCCGTACAAAGTATATACGCCGTTTCGACGCTAATCCTATCACCTCAGGTTATTTCTATAGGGGTAACCTGAATACGGATGCGAATGAAGTGATTGAGATTAAGACCCACAAGGTCCGTTGCGTCAGAGACTATGCCACGACTTCCAGCGCATATGTCGATTGATTATTCTATTATATGATATATGACAAACAGTTACATCAAACCTGAGTTTGAACTCATTGAACTGATTCCCGGGTCTGCCTTGTTGCAGACTTCGGGAATTGTTGATCCTACTGTAGAGACTGAAGATGGAGGTGAAATATGAAACGCTCAACTGTCTTCTTTGCTATTGCTTTGCTGCTTTCATCCTGCAGCAAACAACCGGATTCGCTACCGGAGTTCAGGACGGTCAAACTCTCTTTCAATGCTGATATGCCTGTGTTCTCGGAGGCGGACACCCGTTCCTCGCTGTCTTCTGTAATACGGCTTTCCTGGGAGGCCGGTGACAATGTGAGAGTGTTCAATTACAGCCGTGGAAAAATGATGGACGGAGTTCTCACTGCCGACAGACCAGGCAAGACCAGCTGTTTCTCCGGAGAGCTTTCAGGTGAATTTTCAGACACTGACAGTCTCCTGTTCATTCACAGCAAGGGAATTGCTGCCGAGTATTCCGATAACGGGGCCAGCTTTGATTTTTCGGAACAGATACGCAACAGGAAGACCTCCCAGGTCCCTGTATTTGTCGTGGCAAAGAGCTGCCTGGCTAATCTTAAGCAGAGCTCCGTCTCCCTTGACTTTTCTTTCGCCATGGCCCTTATTCAGGTGAATCTGAATACGATTCCTCTTGTCGAAGGAGCAGACAGCCTGTTCTATGGCGCGATGGTTACGGGAGTCAATCCGGTCATCAGTTTCAGTTCTGAGGGCGGAAAACTTGTTGAGACCGTATCTGCGAAATACTACCCTGAAGAAGGCCCTAAAGATAGCCTTGAACACCGCGAGATTTTATTCTTCTATGCCGACGTAGATGAAAACAATGTTCCCACCACGGATGTCAAACCGATAAAACTTCCGGAAACGGCTTCACTTACCCTTTTTCTGACCTGCCCTAAGCAGGAAAAAGCGGAGCGCAGTGTAGTCGTTTATGTGGACGGTTCCTCCTATATTGCTGATTTTACTTCTGCGGAGATCAAATCCGGCTTCAACTATTTCACAAGCAACATGTCTGTCTTCCAGGTCAATGTTGGAGAAGGCGGAGATATCTCTGTTGACGGTGGAGAGGAATAGCTAAGTAATCTTTGAAGATTACTATAAGCTTTCTATCCCGGCTTTTTTCTCAGCCTTCAGCGCTTTCTTTTCGGCCCTGAGGGCTTTTTTCTCGGCCTTCGGGAGGTTCAGACGGTCGTGAACCGGCGGCACTCTCTTTCCGAACTGGAAGTTGACTCCGACATTTACGCAATAGCCGAACTGCTTTGCAGGATAAGGGATTGAAACGTTCTTGCCCTCCGGAGTGAAGTGGCCGAGCTTGCCCATATAACCGTCCATACTGAGCCAGATGTTGACTACGGTAAGGCTGATGGAGGTTCCTGCTCCCCATACAGGTCCGAAGTCCGATATTCCTGCGTTTCCGGTGAGACTGAACCAGTCGATAGGCGTGATTGCCGCACCGGCCCGCACATCGTATGAGTTGTGCTTCCATACGTTCGAATAGTTTCCCATCGCTCCGAAGGACAGTCTCCTGTAGAAAGGCATACGCCATTTTATGGCTGCGTTCACGTTGAACGGCAGCATATCCCATTCCCACTTCTTGCCTTCGCTGTAGTGGAACTCGCCGAGTTCGCCCAGAGTCCCGAAAGCGGCACCCATTTCCGCTCCGAACGAGCTTTCGCTGCCTTCCTCTGGCTTTTTCCTTTCGCCTATATAGGTCACGTCGGCGTCGGTGTCGCCCTTGATGCCGTATTTCCAGCCCATGGCGCCAAGGTCATTCACGCTCACTCCTATCTCGAGGCCTTCCACCGGCTCGATGATGACTCCGAGGTCCAGAGCCACTCCGGCGCCGCAAGGACGTATCGCCTTGGCATTGAATGCGATATTCTCGAAGTCGATGACTTCGCTGTAGCCGTATTCGGATGCCTTGGTGCCGAGTTCAAGGAAGGGTGCCGCTGCGCGTAACGATGCGTCCGCATTCACATAGATGGATTCGCTGTCGGATGTGGCTGTTACGGAACGCGCTTCGCCCTGAAGGCTGCCGAGGCCGCAGAGACCCTTGACCTTGAAGCCGAATTTCACCTTGTCGCCCAGATTGCGGGCATATCCGTAACTCAGTTCGGCGTATGCCGATGCTCCCAATCCCATTCCGGAAAGGTCGTAGCCGCTTCCTCCGTCCTCCTTGAGCATAGCGAAGAGGTCGCGCGGCAGGTCGCCGAACACATTGACCCTGGCGTTGAGTTCGAAAACCGAATAGCCACCTTTCTTGCCTCTCGCTCCTATAGACAGTATGTTTTCGTTGAGGTCCATCTGGATACGGTTGAGTGCGTTCATTCCGCTGAGGAACTGTTCGGCGCTGACTGCATCGTTGAAGCCGCTGACCAGGCCGGTCTCGGTCGGGAAGAGGATGTTTGCAACGCCTATATCGCTATATATCGCCGGGTTGACGGAACCGACGCCTATGCCGACGTAGCTTTTTTCCGGTATGTAGGCCGCATTGTAGCGGTGCCCATATACATTGTTTTCCAGCATCCAGCTGCTTTTCGATGTCGTCTGCGCCGTTGCTGCGAACGAAATTGCCGCAACTGCGACGGTCAGACCCGCTTTCAAAAGTAATTTTTTCATATATACATATATATTTAAATATTCATAATTTCGTCCAGTTCGACTATATGCTCGAGGACAGCGTAAATGGTCAGCCTCCCGATTGCGCGCGTACCGAGTTTCTCGCAGATGTTGTTGCGATGGAAGATTACAGTCGGCGTGGATATGTTCAGCTTGTCGGCTATCTCTTTGTTCATCAGCCCTTTGACCATCTCCGCCAGCACGTCTTTCTCTCTCGCGGACAGTTCGTCGCAACGACTTGGACGCAGCTCGCTGCCGCTTTCGCGATGCAGACGCAATATCTCTGCGGCTATGGCTGTCTCCGGCAGGGATATGTCCAGCACGCGGTAGCCCGCCTCCTCCAGGGACCTGAGCGGGCCGGCCGAGCTTGCGATGGTCTTGTCACGCAGCATGGAAAACTCGTCGCTGTTCTCGAAAAGCATACGCGCGCTCACGAAGTAGTAGAGATAGTTGCGGTTGCAGTCGCGGAAAAAGGAGTCCATACTGCCGTAGCAAAGAATTTCCGTGTCCGGAAAGAGCTCCCAGAGAATCTCCTTGAGACCCATTACTGCCAGGGTGTTGGAATCTATGATCGCGATGCAGGGATTCATAGTCACGAAGATAGTGATTTTTTCAAAAACTGACACTAATGAGAGTTGTGCCTTTTTCTGGCAATTGCGAACTTTGCAGCCGATGAGACGAATTCTGATTCTGATTTTTACGATATTTCTGACCTTTTCGGCCATTGGTCAGGAGAAGAAGGTCCTGAGGGGATTTGACGGAGGTATGATGCTGCACACTGGATACCTTTCGGGAAAAATCCCCGGGATCGGCTTCAGCGCAAAGGGAGCTCCGCTCGGCATTGGAGGAGTCGCACGGCTCTGCCTCGGTTCTCATTTCCGCGTCGGCGGAGAAGGCTATGTCTCGACACTCCATCAGTTGCGCAACGGCAGTTATGTCAAGTATGGCTGGGGCGGTCTTCTGGCCGATTATTCCCACCGTATCGGACGCTTCGTTCCCTATGCCGGCCTCACCATTGGCGGCGGTTCGGCGAGCGGGCTGATTATCAACGAGTTCTCCGGGGAGGAATGGGGCGAACTTCAGGATGCATCCTATGGAAAGCAGGCTTTTTTCGCCTTGGACCCTTTCCTCGGTTGCGAATTCGTGCTTACCGAGCGCATACATCTGACTGCCAAACTGGACTGGCTGCTTATGCCTGGAAAGGCCTGGGGACTGCCGGACGGACCGAGGATTTATTTCGGATTTATTTTCTGCCATTGAGGAATTTTGAGTATATTTGCGACCCGTTATGAAAAACGGTTTCGACAACTCAAAGTACATTCGGATCCAGTCCGAGCACATCAATGAGCGTATCGCTCAATTCGGCAACAAACTCTATCTTGAACTTGGAGGCAAGCTTTTCGACGATTTCCACGCCAGCCGCGTGCTGCCTGGATTCCAGCCGGACAGCAAGCTGAGAATGCTTCAGCAGCTCAGTGACCGGGCCGAGATAGTCATAGTCATTTCTGCTCTCGACATCGAGAAGAACAAGATCCGTCAGGACCTCGGCATTACCTACGATATGGACGTGCTTCGTCTGCGCAATGAGTTCGTCGGCGCCGGTTTTCTCGTCAATTCCGTTGTCATAACCCACTATTGCGGCCAGAACAGCGCCATCGCTTACCGCGACAAGCTGGACCGCCTGGGCATAAAGTCCTATTTCCACTATACCATCGAGGGCTATCCCAACAATGTGGCTTTGATTGATTCCGAAGAGGGCTTCGGCCGCAATGACTATGTGGAGACCACCCGCCCTCTGGTGATTGTCACGGCTCCGGGTCCGGGCAGCGGAAAGATGGCCGTGTGTCTGAGCCAGCTCTATCAGGAGCATCAGCGCGGCATCAAGGCCGGATATGCCAAGTTCGAGACTTTCCCGGTGTGGAACCTTCCTCTGAAGCATCCTGTAAACATCGCCTACGAGGCCGCTACTGCCGACCTTAACGATGTGAACATGATCGATCCTTTCCATCTCGAGGCCTATAACAAGATTGCCGTCAACTATAACCGTGACATTGAGATTTTCCCTGTGCTGAACGCTCTCTTCGAGGGTATTTACGGTGAGAATCCTTACAAGTCGCCTACCGATATGGGCGTGAATATGGTGGGTTTCTGTATGAGCAATGAGGATGTCTGCTGTGATGCAGCCCGCGATGAGATCATACGCCGCTATTATACCGCTCTCAACAAGATGGCAGAGGGCGCCGGCAATGAGGCGGAGGTGAACAAGATCGCTCTTTTGCTCAAGCAGGCCAAGATCAGCACCGAGTACCGCAAGTGTACGGTTGCCGCCAAGGTCCGTCAGGAGCTTTCCGAGGTGCCATCTTCCGCTATCGAACTTTCTGACGGCACCATCATCAGCGCCGAGACCTCCGACCTGCTCGGCCCGAGCGCGGCTCTGCTTCTGAATGCCACCAAGCATCTCGCCGGCATCGACCATAGCACCAAGCTCATTCCTCAATCCATGATAGAGCCTATCCAGCACATGAAGGTGGATTATCTCCGTGGCCGCAACCCGCGTCTCCACACCGATGAGGTGCTGGTTGCCCTCGCTATGCTGAGCACCCAGGATCCTAACTGCCGTCTCGCCCTTGAGAAACTCCCTGAGCTCCGCGGCTGTCAGGTCCATTCCACCGTGATGCTGAGCGAGGTGGACCGCAAGATTTTCAACAAGCTCGGCATCGGCCTCACCTGCGATCCCGTCGTCAAGGCCTGACCCTGGCCCACTCCCTTTCCCTTCGCCTTTGCCGC
>SAMEA3663036__coassemble_1396_pt1 | contig 9099 bp, 7 predicted proteins | sample SAMEA3663036__metabat2_high_PE_032 | metagenome-assembled genome bin SAMEA3663036 (sample SAMEA3663036) | pig gut metagenome | biome: pig gut; feature: pig-associated habitat; material: faeces | place: France | collected 2012 | reverse complement strand
ATATCCTCTTTGAAGTGATGATATAATAGACTATCTTTGCACGATTAGACAAAAAAGCTTAATTGATATGAAAATCAAAAATCTTGTGAGAAGCATTGCAGCCCTTTCGCTGGCAATCTTCGCCCTCTCTTCCTGCATACAGAGGATAGACTGCCCGAACTGTGAGGGGCAGAACAACCAGGGCGGAGGCACCAATTGGCAGATACTCAACTTCAGCGTCAAGGATGCAAACTGGGAACTCTGCTCCGATAACGATGGAAACAACAAGTTCTACCGTGCGCATCTCGAAATTCCCGAACTTACCAAGAACATTATCGACAAGGGACTGATGCAGGCATACGTTTATCTCGGAAACAACCAGCAGTCTCTCCCGTACGTGCGTCACTTTGAGGAGATATATGATAATGGAGGTACTGCTGAACAGTACACCTGGACCCAGACCGTTGATATCGAGTATGAGGAGGGTGGCGCATGGGTTTATTTCACGTCCAGTGACTTCTATGTCGATGTGAGGCCAGGCGACTGGGAGTTCCGCATCGTCCTCCTCTGGTAATGGAGACGGCACGGAAATATCCACATTGGACGATATCTTGCATCCCGCTGGTTTTTCTGGTGGGATTGCTTGTTCTTGTAATACGCTATTTCGGCAGTGACGCCCTCGAGGGAGGCAGCCAGGTGGCGCTGCTGCTTTCTGCCGGCCTCGCCATAGCCATAGGCATATTCGGCTACAGGCAGTCCTGGAAGTCATTCGAGAAATCCATTGACGACTGCTTCAGCTCCGTGGCCACCTCTATACTCATACTCCTGCTCATCGGGGCGGTAGCCGGCTCGTGGATGGTCAGCGGGGTGGTGCCCACGCTCGTATGCTACGGCCTGGACATCATATCGCCACGCATATTCCTCTTCGCCACCTGCGCTATAGCCGCCGTGGTGGCCCTTATGACCGGCAGTTCCTGGACGACAATCGCCACCGTCGGCGTGGCCCTTCTCGCCATAGGCAACGCCCTGGGCTATTCTCCCGGCTGGACTGCCGGTGCCATAATTTCCGGCGCCTATTTCGGGGATAAGGTCTCGCCTCTGTCTGACACGACCGTCCTCGCTTCCTCTTCGTCCGGCACGGACCTCTTCACCCACATACGCTATATGCTCCTTACCACAATCCCCTCGATATGTGTGGCGTTGCTGGTATTTCTTCTGGTGAGCATATTCCACAAGGGGGAGAGTTCCCTCATGACCAGGGAATATACGGAGGCCCTGCAGGCCACCTACAATATCAGACCCATACTCCTGCTGGTTCCCATTTTCACTTTCTATCTGATACTCAGGAAGGTACCTGCGATACTCACCCTGATGCTCTCGGCCTTCGCCGCGGGGATTGCGGCCATTGCCTTCCAGCCGGAACAGCTCTGCGCCATAGGCGGTACGGACGGCGTCTGTTTCGAGGGCTGTTACAAGGGGCTTATGTATAGCTGGTTCTCCAGCACGGGAGTGGATACTGGATCCGAACTGGTGAACAACCTCACCCGCACAAGGGGAATGCAGGGTATGCTCAATACCATATTCCTCATACTCTGCGCAGTTACTTTCGGCGCCGCAATGACCGGCAGCGGGATGTTCCAGAGCATCACCGAGGCGCTTACCCGTCACATTCGCAGGCGGGTCCCTACTGTCGGCGCCACCGTAATGACAGGCATAGCCTCCAATATAATCACCGGTGACCAGTATCTGTCGATAATACTATCGGCCAATCTCTTCCGCAAGCTCTACGAGAAAAACGGCTATGAAAACCGCTTGCTCAGCCGCAGCGTCGAGGACTCGGCTACGGTCTGTTCGGTGCTCATACCGTGGAATTCCTGCGGAATGACCCAGGCGACCGTGCTCGGCGTGGCTACGATGAGCTATCTCCCTTACTGTATCTTCAATCTGGTCTCGCCGCTGATGTCCATTCTGATTGCTTCTCTGGGCATTCGCATTTACCATCGTCCTCAGAATTGATGGCGCTTTGAAAATACTGCCGAATTATTGTCCTCCGGAATTGGGGAATATTGATAAATTTTCTTACTTTTGCGTGCAAATTTTTATTTGCCATGTCATTTATCGATGAAAGAGTCGCTTTCGAAGGCCTCACCTTCGACGACGTACTGCTGATTCCGGCGTATTCGGAAGTTCTTCCGAGGGAAGTGAGCCTCAAAAGCCGTTTTTCCCGCAACATCTCTCTCAACATTCCAATTGTCTCCGCTGCAATGGATACCGTGACTGAAGCCACAATGGCCATCGCTCTTGCAAGGGAGGGTGGAATAGGTGTCATTCACAAGAATATGTCCATCCAGGCCCAGGCCGCCCAGGTGCGTCTGGTCAAGAGGGCTGAGAACGGAATGATCAACGATCCTGTAACCATCACCAAGGACCAGACAGTAGGAGACGCCCTCAGGATAATGGCCGAGAACCATATCGGGGGCATTCCTGTCGTAGATGCCGACCGTATGCTGGTGGGAATAGTCACCAACCGTGACGTACGCTTCCAGACGGATCTCTCCGTCAAGATAGAGGAAGTGATGACTTCCAAAGGACTTGTCACCCTTCGCGACAGCGAGACCGAGCGCAGCCACGTGATGGAGATGCTCCAGCAGAACAAGAAGATTCCTGTGGTCGATGCGGACGGACGCCTCGTGGGACTCATTACCTATAAGGATATAATAAAGGAACAGATACACCCTAATGCCTGCAAGGACAGCAAGGGCCGCCTCAGGGTGGCAGCCGGCGTCGGCATCACGGCGGATGCGATGGACCGTGTCGCAGCCCTCGTAGCTGAAGGCGTCGATGCGGTTGCGCTCGACTCCGCACACGGCCACAGCAAGGGTGTCATAGAACTGGCAAAGAAAATCAAGGCCGCATATCCGGAACTCGACGTCGTGGTCGGCAACATAGCCACAGCAGAGGCGGCGAGAGACCTCGTAAGGGCCGGCGTCGATGGCATCAAGGTAGGCATAGGCCCGGGCTCGATATGCACCACACGAATCGTGGCCGGAGTAGGAGTGCCTCAGCTTACAGCAATCTTCGAGGCCGCCAAGGCAGCCCGCGAGGAGTGCGCGAAAATCGGCAGCGACGTGGCCATCATAGCCGACGGCGGTCTGCGCTACTCGGGAGACATAGTCAAGGCGCTTGCAGCCGGAGGTGACTGCGTGATGTGCGGCTCTATGTTCGCCGGCACCGAAGAAGCCCCGGGCGAGACCATAATCTACAACGGACGAAAATTCAAGTCCTACCGCGGAATGGGTTCCATAGACGCCATGAATGCAGGCTCCAAGGACCGTTATTTCCAGAGCGGTGAAGTGGACGCCAAAAAACTGGTTCCGGAAGGCATTGTGGGCCGCGTACCTTACAAGGGCACCCTTTCCGAGACCGTTTACCAGCTTCTCGGCGGACTCCGTTCCGGAATGGGCTACTGCGGAGCAAGGGACATAGCCACCCTTCAGAAGGCACGCTTCACCAGAGTTACCGGCAGCGGCGTTATAGAAAACCATCCGCACGACGTAACCATCACCAAGGAGACTCCAAACTATTCACGTAACGACTGATGGAAAAAATTCTGATCATCGACTTCGGTTCCCAGGTCACGCAGCTCATAGGCCGCCGGCTCAGGGAACTGAATGTTTATTGCGAGATTCATCCCTTCAACAAGTTCCCGCAGCTTGATTCCGACGTAAAAGGCATAATCCTTTCCGGCAGCCCCTGCTCGGTAAGGGACGAGAATGCGCCGAAAGTCAATCTCGCCGGCATAAAGGGACGCTATCCAATTCTGGGTATATGTTATGGCGCGCAGTACCTTGCACAGAACTATGGCGGATGCGTAAACGCTTCAATAGCAAGGGAATATGGGCGTGCAATGCTGGAGGTTACCGACGCGGAATCGCCTCTGCTCAAAGGTGTCAGCCGCAGCAGCCAGGTCTGGATGTCGCATGGTGACACCATCGCCTGCCTTCCTCTCGGCGCCCATGTGATCGCCTCTACCGCCGACGTCGAGAACGCCGCCTACAGCATAGACGGAGAGCCGACCTATGCGGTGCAGTTCCATCCGGAGGTCTTCCACACCAGCGAGGGCAGCCGTATCCTTGCCAACTTCGCATTGGATATATGCGGCTGCAGCGGCGACTGGACCCCGGCTTCGTTCATAGACACCGCCATAGCGGAAATACGCGCGAAGGTGGGTGACGACAAGGTCATACTCGGCCTCAGCGGCGGAGTAGATTCCACCGTGGCAGGCGTCCTGCTCAACAAGGCCATAGGCCACAATCTCAGCTGCATTTTCGTAAACAACGGCCTGCTGCGCAAGAACGAGTTCGAAGACGTGCTCGAAAGCTACAAGGACATGGGACTCAACGTCATAGGCGCGGATGCGTCAGCGGAGTTCCTTTCCGCCCTCTCCGGCGTCAGCGACCCTGAGAAGAAGCGCAAGATCATTGGCCGCCTCTTCGTCGAGACTTTCGACAGATATGCCCGTCGCATAGAAAACGCGCGCTGGCTCGCCCAGGGCACCATATACCCTGACGTGATAGAGTCCGCCGGAATCAACGGCACCGCCAGCAAGATCAAGTCCCACCACAACGTGGGCGGTCTGCCGGAGGAGATGAACCTGAGCATCATCGAGCCGCTGCGCTCCCTCTTCAAGGACGAAGTGCGCAGGGTTGGCCGCGCCCTCGGCATAAAAGACGAACTGATAGGCCGTCATCCTTTCCCGGGACCTTCGCTCGGCATACGCATACTCGGCGATGTCACCGAAGAGAAACTCAAGGTGCTGCGCGAAGCCGACGACATATTCATTCGCGGACTGCGCAACTACAGTCTCGACGGCAACAAGAGCGCAATCGAGGCCCTCGCCGGACCGGGTGCGGAACGCGTAATGAGCGCGAGCGACCCTACCATCGAGGCCCATACCCTCTACGACGCCATCTGGCAGGCAGGAGTCATATTGCTGCCAGTAAAGAGCGTAGGCGTGATGGGCGACGAACGTACCTACGAAAGCACCGTGGCCCTGCGCGCAGTCATATCCACAGACGGAATGACCGCAGACTGGGTTCACCTCCCTTACGACTTCCTCGCTTCCGTCTCCAACGAGATAATCAACAGGGTGCGCGGCGTCAACAGGGTATGCTACGACGTCTCCTCGAAACCGCCTGCAACGATAGAATGGGAATAAGCAATCCGAAACTATACTGATCTATGGCAAACAACGCAGTCTTCGATGCCCGCAGCCTCGGGGCACCAAAAATGGCCGTGCTCGGCCTCCAGCACCTCTTCGCTATGTTCGGAGCCACGGTTCTGGTACCTATGATCACCGGTCTGTCGATGTCCGCGACCCTTCTTTTCGCGGGACTCGGCACCCTGATTTTCCACTTCCTCACCAAACTCAAGGTCCCTGCCTTCCTCGGTTCCTCCTTCGCCTTCATAGGCGGATATGCCGGAGTCGTGCAGATAGCCTCCGAGGCCCCTTATGGCCTGACTATGTCCCAGGCCCTGCCTTACGCCTGCATAGGCGTATTCTGTGCCGGCCTGATGTACTTCGTGCTCGCAGCCCTCTTTGCCGTCTTCGGTACCCGCAGGGTAATGCGTTTCTTCCCGCCTATAGTAACCGGTCCGGTGATCATAGCCATAGGCCTCACCCTTTCCGGCTCGGCTATCAACAGCTGTACAGACAACTGGTGGATAGCCCTTGCGGCCATACTCATCATCATTGTCTGCAACATCTGGGGCAGGGGAATGATCAAGATCATCCCTATACTCATGGGTGTCATAGGTTCATACATCCTCGCCTGCTGCCTCGGCAAGGTCGATTTCTCGTCTGTCAGGGATGCCGCCTGGATAGGTCTTCCGTTCAAGATGCAGGACACCGCCATCGCCGTGTTCAAGTCCCCGAACTGGAGTCTCATCCTGACTGCGATCATCACCATACTGCCTATATCCCTGGCCACGATGGTCGAGCATATAGGCGATATGTGCGCAATCTCCTCCACCACCGGACGCGACTACCTCAGCGACCCGGGCCTGCACCGCACCCTTATGGGTGACGGTCTCGCAACCGCCCTCGCATCCGCTTTCGGAGCCCCTGCGAACACCACCTACGGTGAGAACACCGGTGTGCTCAACATCACCCAGGTCTTCGATCCACGCGTCATCAGAATAGCCGCCGTCCTGGCCATCCTGCTCTCCTTCTGCCCTAAATTCGCGACAGCGGTCAGCACTATGCCTACTGCCACCGTGGGAGGCGTGTCCCTGGTGCTCTACGGTATGATTTCAGCCGTCGGCATACGCAATGTGGTGGAGAACAAGGTCGATTTCACCAAATCCCGCAACGTGATCATCGCAGCCCTCATACTCGTGCTTGCCATAGGCATAGCCTACGGCCCGGGAAGCGTGGGCATAGGTGCTGTCAAGTTCTCCGGACTTGCCGTTGCCGCCATCGTGGGCATAGTCCTGAACGCCATACTGCCAGGCAAGGACTATGAGTTCGGCAAGGACCTCAAGGGTGACAGTTCAGTCAACTTCGAGATATGACAGAACCGCAATTTTAGCAAATAATCATACTTATGAAAAACGCAATGCAGAAGCTCTTCGGCTTTGAGAAGGGCACCCACAAGCTCAGGACAGAGATTGTGGCCGGAGTAACCACCTTCCTTACAATGGCCTACATCCTGGCCGTCAACCCAGGTATCTTCAGCGCCCTCGCAGACCAGGGTATGCCTACCCCGTCCGTATTCACTGCCACAGCCCTTGCCGCCATAGTAGGTACGCTCGTAATGGCCTTCTATGCAAAGAAGCCTTTCGGACTTGCTCCGGGAATGGGCCTCAATGCCTTCTTTGTGTTCACCGTATGTCTCGGAATGGGCTACAGCTGGCAGTTCGCGCTTACAGCCATTCTCATCGAGGGACTTATCTTCATACTCCTCACGCTCACCAAGGTACGCGAGCTCATCGTGAACGCGATTCCTTCAGATATGAAGAAGGCGATCAGCGCCGGCATAGGCCTTTTCATCGCCTTCATAGGTCTCAAGAACTGCGGCATCATCGTGGACAATCCTTCAACCCTCGTGGGCCTCGGCGACCTCTCTGAACCTACTGCAGTGCTTGCGATCATAGCCTTTTTCATTACCGGAGGACTGCTGGCGCTCAAGGTCAAGGGAGCCCTGCTCATAGGCATAGTCATCACCACCATCATAGGCATCCCTATGGGTGTCACAAAATTCGGCGAATTCAGCCTTGCGGTGCCGGGAATCAAGCCTATCTTCTGCCAGTTCGCCTGGGACCAGGTACTCAGCTGGGATATGCTCGTGGTTGTGTTGACCTTCCTCTTCATCGATATGTTCGACACCATAGGCACCGTCGTGGGCGTGTCTATGAAGGCCGGAATGATTGACAAGGACGGAAAGGTGGACGGCGTGAACCGCATACTTATGGCCGATGCAGTGGCCACCACAGCAGGCGCCTGCCTCGGTACCTCCACCACCACTACCTACGTGGAGAGCGCTGCGGGCGTTGCGGAAGGCGGACGTACGGGTCTGACCGCCTTTGTAGTGGCAGTATGCTTCGCCCTCGCCCTGCCGTTCTCGAACTTCTTCCTCGCCATCCCCGCTGCGGCGACAGGTGCGGTGCTTGTGCTCGTGGGCGTGATGATGGCCAGCTCAGTTGGCTCCATCAACTTCAACGATATGGATGAGGCCATTCCGGCTTTCGTCACTATGCTCCTCATGCCTCTGTGCTACAGCATCTCCGATGGTATAATGATAGGTGTGATCACCTATGTTGTGCTCCACCTGCTCAGCTTCAAAAAGGACGGCATCAGGAAAATCAGCCCTACCATGGCTGTCCTGGCCGTCCTCTTCATAGCCAAATATCTCTTCGAGGCGCTCAAGTAGAGAGCGTACCCCGAGATTCATAGCCGGTGCCGCGGGATTAAAGCTCTATCCCGTGGCACCAGTTGTGTATGTCTTCCGCCTCGCCCTTCTGTATGGCGGTGAGGGCCTTGTAGAGCCGTGTGCAGACAGGTCCCACCTGTCCGTCAGGGAAGTAGCGGTAGGTTCTGGAAACGCTGTCTTCTTCCAGCTCCTCCTTGACGTCGATGTGGGATATCGGGGTGATGACTACTGCGGTTCCGCAGGCACCGACCTCCTCGAACTCAGCGAGTTCCTCTACGGGAACAGGCCTCTTTTCCACCTTCATTCCGAGATCGGCGGCCAGTTCCTGGAGACTCTTGTTGGTGATTGACGGAAGTACGCTGTCCGAGAGGGGAGTCACGTAGCTGTTGCCTTTGATTCCGAAGAAGTTGGAGGAGCCGAACTCATCGATGAATCCGTGTGTCTTGGAATTGAGGTAGAGCAGTTCCATATAGCCCTGGTTGTGGGCAATCTGGTAAGGCCGGAAGGTAGAGGCATAGTTGGCTCCCACCTTGTAGCTGCCTGAACCCTTTGGCGCGGCACGGTCGTAATTCAGAGGGATCACCGCCGCGAAAGACTTCAGGAAGGCCCCGTAATAGGAACCGGCCGGGGCGCACATCACTGCGAATATCACCTCGTCTGGCGGTGTCAGCTGCATTTTTGGCTGCGCGCCGAGAAGCAGAGGGCGGATGTAGAGGGAGGCGTCGTGCCCGTAAGGAGGCAGGAATTCCCTGTTAGCCCTGACGCAGCGCTCGCACATCTCGACGAACATATCGTCATCCGGCGCCGGAAGCCCTAGGAAACGGGCTGTGCGCTGCATTCTGTGAGCATTCTCCAGGGGCCTGAAAATCACAACCCTTCCGTCCTTCTGTGTGAAGGCCTTGAGTCCCTCGAAGCAGGACATTGCGTAATGGAATACGCAGGTGAAAGGATCCAGGGTGAAGGAGAATGAATCGTCTTCCTTGATTTCCGACCATTTGCCGTCCTTCCAGCGGGCGAGCACAAGCGTTTTGGTCCTATAGGCGTCGAAACCTATCTTATCCCATTGAATATCAGCCATATATTTATATATTTTTTTAGTCAGACAAAATCGTTTTCCGCTATGCTTCGCTTGCAATGCGCGCAGCAACCCAGTCGCCGACTTCGGAGGTGCCGTACTTGCCGCCGAGGT
>SAMEA3663036__coassemble_1394_pt1 | contig 9104 bp, 6 predicted proteins | sample SAMEA3663036__metabat2_high_PE_032 | metagenome-assembled genome bin SAMEA3663036 (sample SAMEA3663036) | pig gut metagenome | biome: pig gut; feature: pig-associated habitat; material: faeces | place: France | collected 2012 | reverse complement strand
ACGAGAGACTGTGGCAGTATCTGCTTATAGTGGACAGGGGCGAGGTGGAGTTCCGCTTCGCTTCGCAGACGCGCAAGGCCAGCCCCAGGAGCCTGGTTTCCATTCCCATAAACGAGGAACTGCTGGGCCTGCACTACGGTGACAACTTCCACGGCTGGTGTCTCGGGGTGGACTTCAACACCCTTATCGAGTATTTCAGGCGTGAGGAGTTCTTTCCCGGCCCCTTCAGAAAGCATTTCCGTGAATTCCTGCTTTTCGAGAACGTGGACAATTGCCGAATCCTGACCAAGGACTGCCGCGAACTGCTGAACAGGATGTGTCCTGACGGGCACAACTATCCATACAACCTGAACTATGCCCTCTTCTCTGTCATTATGGCAGACATTGCCGATTATATGGAGAGAAATCTGCCATTCGAGGAGGCCCCGAAGAAGACCGTGCGCGGCGAGGAGATCCTGTATTCGTTCATGCGCCTTTGCGGACAGCACATCGAGGAGCACAGTTCCATAAACTGGTATGCCGACAAGCTCTGCATCTCCCCTTCCTACCTCTCCGCCACAATCAGGGCGCAGACGGGCATAGCTGCCGGACGCGTGCTTTCCACTATCCGTTACGAAAGGGCTATCAAATATGTCAACAGAAGTTCGATGAGCCTTCAGGAAATTGCCGACAAGATGCACTTCCCCGACCTCCCCACCTTCAGCCGTTTCTTCAAGCGGCACAACGGCCGCTCACCCCAGGCCCACCGCAAAATGGTCAGGAAATAGATTTGTGCCTCGGACAGGAGCGCTTTTATAAATTCAGCTCCGAATTCGGGTAGAATTGTCGAAAACTAAAACCGGAGGATATATTCCTGCTCATCCCGGAAGGCGTTGCACTGTTCAAGATACTCCCTCAAAGTATCATAGTCGGAACCATCCAGACCACTGCTAAACAAACGGACTCGTTCCAGAGCTCTTATAATGGTTGACGGTTCTCCGTTCTGAGTGAGACGTTTCAAGGCATCAATGTAGTCAATGCGATAAACGCTAGGAATGATAATCTTGGGCATATCTGCAGCCGTTAGCTCGGCATTCATCATAATTCGGGAAATTCGTCCATTACCATCATTGAAGGGATGAACCTCACTAATCACAAACAGAATAAAGTAGGCTCTTGCAACCGGATCTTGAAGAGCGCGATATATCTCAAAACTTTTTTTCAACGTACCACGTACCATTCGGTAATCGACAAAGTGTGAATTCCCAGCTTTGTTGTTCTGCTCTTTGAAAAGACCCGGGGTCTTTGTCGGCCGGGCAGAAAGAAGGATGGAATGACGACGCTGTAAAATGCTTATAAGGTCATCTGGATCCTTGGGAAGGATGGACATTTCCTTACGATTGGATGTGATATAGAACGTTCCGAGCACATCATGACTATCTTCGTCCCTGGTGGGGAGCGCTACGCCGGTATCAACTATTTGCTTGGCTTCCTCCACCTCGAATTCTGTCCCTTCAATGTAGTTTGAAAAATAACTCTCGAAGAAGGCGAAATTCTTATAGGCAGACTCGGTGGAATTGATATCGATGTAATGCTTGAAATCTTTACCCGCAAGATGCTCGAATAACAACGTGAATAGTTCAATTCGCTGCGAATCATAGGGCTCACCTATGGCCCATGCCTTGGCAGATTCCGATTGAAGTGTCTCTGCCTCTCTTGTTGAAAGAATCGCACCAATGATCTTATCAAGGAGCCGGAATTCCTTTTCTAGCTGTAGTCCTTCGGATATCTCTCGCGCCTGGTCCCGAAGATGGTTTAATTCCTGTTCTCCATTAGCTAGCATTTTCTTCTCGAGCCTTGCCTCAAGTTCTGCCTGAGGAAGACACTTGGAGATGCCGTTTCGCACATAGCTTAACTGCAAATTCTCCAAATAGGCTCTGGACGGATTGGAAATATACAACCCATCCAGATACGGGATATCTATGTCGATGGGTTTAGGGCCTGAAATAAGATGTAATGTATCCCCAGGAAGAGAAATATTCTTTGTATACGCATAGGTAAGGTAGAAATGCCCGTCTAAAGATGGCCTCAATTCAAAAGCAGACCGATGACTGATTAATGCGCCAGGATAAAGCTTTCCAATAATAGAATACAGGTTACGCTTTATTATGTTTTCTGGAGCATCTGTTAGGTTTGAAGTATATACTCTCGATGCGATTTTACGAATCTTCTTCTCCTTTTTGAGACTAGTAATCATTGCCGACATTTTCTTGTTAGAAGTAGCAATCAAAATTTCAGGCAATTGAGTGTTTTTTTCCATAAAGCAGATCTATATGACGCAAATATGGGTAAAATTTTCCACATCTCGAGGATATTTTGGGTAAAATTGTCGATTTTGGCCTCTGGCTTTTTATACACCTGTTCCCTTCACTCCAACTACGGAGTATTGGCATTTGGTTATTTGGCGTGATCTCGTTTGGTTGTTTGGCGAAGTTTTGTTTGGTTATTTGGCGAGATTTAGGGCACTATGATGCGCCATATAAGAATATTTCTTATCCTTGTTGCATATACTGATAGAAATGAAAACAACCACTGTCGCATTAGGGTCTCATTTTGACGAATTTATCCAGGCCTGCGTTCTTGGCGGCCGTTACACGAACGCCAGCGAGGTGATTCGTGCCGGGCTAAGGAGGCTGGAAGAAGATGAGCAGAAGATAGCGGCTCTCCGTGCTGCCATAGAGGAAGGTGAAGCAAGCGGGTATGTCGAAGACTTTGACTTCGAGTCCCACTTGGAGGAGTTGAAGGCAAAAGAGATATGTAAAGACTTTTAATGTGCCCCGGACGAGTATAGCCATATCGGGGATTATTGTGAGTTGTCAAATCTTATCGAATAAATTGGTTTTCAGAAGTTTTACATCTCAAGCGGTGAGTTGAAATAATACTCGGAAAAGGTGACAGAAAGTGACCGAACTATTTGTCTTCGTAATGACCGTATGCGGACAAGACATCTACTTTCACGACAGCCTCTTCTATTTCATAGACCAGTCTATGCTTTTGGGAGATACGCCTGGACCATTGGCCCACTCTGTCTCCAGAGAGGGGCTCAGGCTTTCCAGTTCCGGTCTTCGGGTGTTCCTGAAGTTCTACCAATAACTTGCCTGCTTTTTTGAATGCGGCAGGTTCAGATTTTTTTAGTATTGACAGATCCTCTATTGCTTGAGGAGCAAAAACAAGTTTGTACATTAAAGACTAGCCAATAAAGAATCCAACTCCTCTTTCCCAGACACCGAGGTGCCCTTACCTTCGGCAATACTCTTGCGAGCCTCATCAATGCGGGCAAAGAACTCCTTCTTGCTGATAAGGCAGTCATCTTCAGTTATTGGCACAATCTTGAAGTTGCCTGTGCGGGAGGTCAAGATTACGCTCTCCCCACCGGCTGCCAGTCCAAGATACTTGCTTTGATTTGCTCTGAAATCGCGTATGCTTACAACAGTCATAATTACATCTTTTCTGCAAATATAATGAATACCATTTTGGTATCCAAATTATTGTGTATTATTTTAGTTGTATCAAGCTCTGTTATGTCAAAAATAAAAGAATGGAATAAGTATCGAATCTGCAAGAATCCTCAAGTTGCCTTTATCAACATTCGATGAGATGGGAAAGCACGAGAAATTTGATCAGAATAGTATGTCTCTTGGGGTGACCCTAAGTGGTCAAATTTTGGGGATACAAAAAAACAAGACTTTGTAAAGTGATTGAAATTCAACAACTTACAAAGTCTTGTTGTGCCTCGGACGGGACTCGAACCCGTACAGCCTTTCAGGCCAAGGGATTTTAAGTCCCTCGTGTCTACCATTCCACCACCAAGGCCAGGGAGATGCTTGAATCGACAAGCTCCCAGGGAGCGCAAATATAGTTATTTTCCGGGATTTCCTACAATCTGGAGGCACGGGAATCGATGGATTCCTCGCAGCGCTCGCCGTCCTTGGCGGACATCACTCCATCCCAAGTGAGATTGCGGACGGTGCGGCGTTCATTGCAGAGCATCATTCGGGCGGCCTTGCTGGTCAGGGCGCTGGAGTAGGCCTCCGGCCAATCCGCGGCGAGCTTGTCCAGACAGTCGCGCATACGTTCGATGTTCTCCCGGACTTCCGCCTCGAGAGTGGAGAATATGCTCCGGGCCTGCGCCTCCGGGATTCCGGCATTCCGCAGAGCCGCCAGCTCGTCCTGGGAATCGCGCTGGAGACTGAGGAAACCGCGGCCCAGGTCGCTGAGCATCACCACCCGGCGGGTGAGAGGCCGCTTCAGCAGGCGCATAAGCCAGGCGTGGCGGCGTACGAAACGGATAAAACGGCCCTCCTCGAACTGTTTGAATACATATTTCCTGTCAGAGAGCGGCAGGGCGCCGTCGCTGTCGAAATGGCGCTCCTGCGAGTTTATGAGCTTGTGGTAGCTGTCGGTGGATATGGTGCCGTCGGCATAGAGCTGGCGGACCAGCTGGCACTCGGTGCCATAGATGGTCATCCTTATGTTGTGAAGCAGCTCCTCCTCGTTGCACTGGGAGATGTCGGGAGCCTTCTCCCCGTCGGGGAGGAATGTGCGTACCTTGTCCCAGTCGGCCCCGGCAAAGGCCTCACGGTGCATGAGATTGTCGAAATAGCGACGGGCGGCATCATCCACGCGGTGGCGCACACTGTAGTCCACGAAGGAGCGTGCGGCCGGGACTTCCGTCAGCCCCAGCCGTTCAAGCAGGCGGCGTATGGTAGTGGCATTGACGGTCAGCGACAGGGCGACGACTCCGGCAGTCATCAGCAGCACCTGGCTGCGTATATCCTCAGGAATGGCAACTGTGGCGGAGACCATAAGGGCAAGGGTGAGTCCCAGGGCTCCCCTGAGACCTCCCCAGCTGAGAATGACAGCTTCCCTTCGCGAAAGTCCGTAGCCGCAGCGCTTCATCAGAGGATAGAAGAGGAAAACCACGGCCGTGCGTATAAGGTTCACACCGAAATAGACTCCCACGGTGACGGCAAGACTTACCCAGCTGAGTTTGACCTGCACGGCTATGATGATACCTACTATAATGAATACCAATGTGTTGGCTATGAAGGAAGCAAGGTCCCAGAATTTTTCGGTGAACTCGTTGGCCTTGGGGCTGAAGCGCAGTTTTCCGTGATAGGTCATCTCCAGGCCGAATGCCACCAGCGCGATGACGCCGGAGAGCTTGAGATAACCCTGGGCGAGTATGAAGGTGAGATAGGCCGAGAGGATTATGACGCTGTTCTGCACCATCTCGTCACCCTTGAGCCGGGTAATGAAGAAGATGGTGAGCACCGCAAGCATATAGCCCAGCAGGGCGCCTCCACCCGCCACCACGAGGAACTCCAGGAAAGGCGAACTGCACAGCGGTGCCTCTCCGCTGAATGCTCCGAAGAAAAGCATAAAGAGGACTATGCCCGTGCCATCATTGAGCAGCGACTCTCCGTCCACGAGGGTGGAGAATCTCTTGCTGGTATTCAGTTCCTTCAGCAGGGCCACGACCGCGACTGGGTCCGTGGCGCTGATAAGCGCGCCGAACATCAGGGCGAAAGTCCAGTTCCATCCGCCGAATTCCGGCACGACCGCAGCTATGCCCATCATCAGCAGGGCCGCGAGCCCCATGGATACGACCACCCCGGGGATGGCCAGGATACAGGAATTCACAAAGGTCTTGCGGAAGGTATGCAGGTCGAGCTCGTATGCAGCACTGAAAATCAGGACCGGGAGAAAGACATAGAGCAACATGTCAGGATTGATGTTACCCGCCTGATAGACAGCCCTTTCCAAGAGACCGGCCTCTGGAAGCAGGCCATAGCGGAAAAGCACTCCGACGAGGAGCCCGAAACAGAAGAGCCCGACCGTATATGGGAATTTCGATTTCTTCAGCAGCAGTTTCAACAGCGCCCCGACGAGCAGCGCACCCAGCACGAAAAGCAGAGGGGCAAGACTATATTCCTTTTCCATCACAGCTATATTTTTGCTGCCCGCAAATTTAAGAATATCCTAACAAAAAGACGCAGAACTGACTATATTTGCAGCTGCATCCGCGAAAACGGAGAAGTAAATAAAATATATGAAAAGATATTCAGTTCTATTTTTAGCAATGATGTTCCTGGCTGCAGCGGCCTGCCGGCCCGGGAACGAGGCAGCACCGGTGCCTGCCATCGACCTGTCAAACCTCGACACCACCGTCGCACCGGGAGACGATTTTTACGCATACGCAACTGCCGGCTGGCAGCGCAATCATCCTCTGAAGGCCGAATATTCCCGTTACGGCTCCTTCGATATGCTGCGCGAGAATAACGAAATCCGCCTCAACGAACTCTTCCGCTCACTGACCGGCCTCAAGGCGAAAAAGGGCAGCGTAGAGCAGAAGATTGCCGACCTTTACAATATGGGACTCGACTCCACCCGCCTCAACGCAGAAGGTGCGGCTCCTGTCCTGCCATACCTCGGAGAGCTCGAGGCAGTGAATGATGCGGAGAGCTTCGCAAAGGCCCAGGGCAAACTGGGACTCAGCGGCCTGGATGGCTGCTGGGGCGTTGGAGTGGACGCGGATCTGATGGACAGCGGAAACAATGTGCTGTATCTCGGAGAAAGCGGTCTTGGCCTCGGCAACAGGGATTACTATCTCAATGAGGAGAATGCCGCCCTGAGGGATGGCTACAAGGCCTTCCTGACCAAGGTCTTCAGTCTGGCCGGCTACGAGGACGCCGCACAGAGGGCTGAAGACGCTTTCGCTTTCGAGATGGCGATAGCTGTGCCTTACTGGTCAATGGTACAGCAGAGGGATATGGAGGCCCAGTACAACCCTATGAGCAGCGCGGAAGTGTGCGCCGCCTATCCGGGTATGCACTTCGGCAGCTATCTCGCCGAAATGGGACTGCCTGAGCAGGATAAAATCATAGTCTGCAACCCGTCCTATTTCGAGGAACTGAGCCATATCATCGAGGGCAGCTCCCCTGAGGTGCTGCGCCACTATCTCCAGGCCAAGATGCTGAGCACCGCCTGCAACTGCCTCAGCGACGATTTCTATGAGGCCTCCTTCGAGTTCTTCTCCCGCCAGATGTCCGGCATACAGGAGCAGAAGCCGCGCTGGAAGAGGGCCATGGCTGCCCCGAACAGCATACTCGGCGAGGCCGTGGGCCAGATGTACGTGGCAAAGTACTTCCCGGAGAAAGACAAGCAGAGAATGGAGGGAATCGTATCCAACATCCAGAAGGCCCTCGGCCAGAGGGTTGCAGCGCTGGACTGGATGAGCGAAGAGACAAAGGCCAAAGCCCAGGAGAAGCTCTCCGCCTTCATAGTGAAGATAGGCTATCCTGACAAATGGAAAGACTATTCCAGCCTGGAAATAGATCCGGAACTGAGCTACTTCGAGAACCGTCTCGCCGCCTCCCGCTGGTATTCGGCCGACAACCTGTCCAAGCTGGGCAAGCCGGTGGACAGGAGCGAGTGGGGAATGAGTCCTCAGACCGTGAACGCATATTACAACCCTACCACCAACGAAATCTGCTTCCCGGCAGGCATACTCCAGCCTCCTTTCTATAATTCCGATGCCGACGACGCAGTGAACTACGGTGCCATAGGCGTTGTGATTTCCCACGAGATGACCCACGGCTTCGACGACCAGGGACGCCTCTTCGACAAGGAGGGAAATATGAACAACTGGTGGAGCGATGCCGACGCAGAGGCCTTCAAGGCGAAGGCGGCCGGACTCGTGGAGCAGTTCAACCAGGTGGAGATACAGCCGGGCCTCTATGCCAACGGAGCTGCGACACTCGGCGAGAACATCGCGGACCAGGGCGGTCTGCGCATAGCCTTCACCGCTCTGCAGAACTCATTCGCCGGGAAACATCCTGAGCCGCTGGACGGTTTCACAGCCGAGCAGCGCTTCTATCTGGCCTACGCAACTCTCTGGGCCCAGAACATCACTCCACAGGAGGAAGCCCGACTTACCCTGCTTGACGTGCACTCGCTGGGACGCAACAGGGTCAATGCCACCCTGCGCAACATAGACAGCTTCTTCGAGGCCTTCGGAATCAAGGAGGGCGATCCTATGTTCAGGCCGGAGAGCGAGCGCGTCGTAATCTGGTAATGCGTGAACTGTTGACGCTTATATGAAAAGCTACACGGACAAAGGGCGCCACGTGGTCGAGGTCAGCGACCTGAGCTTCCTCTACGACAGGGAGCGCTTCTGCTGGCTGGGCCGCGAGTGGCGCCACTTCCGTTTGAAGAAGGCGCTGAAGACGGCAGACATAGTCATAGCCGCCGACGAAAGGGCGGCCAGCGACGTTCACAAATATTATCGCTTTCCTACGGAGAAGATAGACCTGAAGACGTCCCCGGGGACTTCAGCAGAGAGGTTAGAAGATTCTGAGCCGGCGGATAAGGCGCAGGGCTGAAGTGGGAAGCATTCTCACCAGCAGATCCAGTAATTTGGTGTACAGGCCCGGAGTAATCTGGGCGCGGCCTCGGAAGAGAGCCCTGACCCCCTTGCGGGCGAGGCGCTCCGGGGTGATTATGTAGCCGAAGAAAAGACCCGCCTTCATTGCCGCAGGCTTGAGATTGTAGAGGGTGGTGGCCACGGCACCGGGGCGCACGCAGGTCACGTTCACGCCCTTGCTCCGCAGTTCAACGTGGGTGGCGCGAGAGAGCAGGCGGAGGAAGCCCTTGGTCGAGGAATAGGTGGAGAGACGCTGCGCTCCGAAATCCGAGGTCACGGAGCTCATATTCAGGATGTAACCCCTGCCCCTTGCCTCCATATCGGGGGCGAAACGATGCATCAGCATTGCAGGAGTGTAGCAGTGAAGCAGGAGTATCAGCGAGGTGAAGGCCTCGGAATCATCCAGGAAATCGCGGTCGTGATAGACTCCGGCATTGTTGACAAGCACCTCTACCGTCAGTCCCTCCGAGGAGCACAGGTCATAGAGTTCCCCGGCGGCCTCGACCCTTCCGAGATCCATTACAACTGAACGCACCTTGCAGTCGGGAAATTCGGCACGCAGTTCTTCCGCCCTCTCATCCATAGAGGCCTCGTTGCTGACGGCAACAATGTTATAGCCGTACCCCGCAAGGACACGGGC
>SAMEA3663036__coassemble_1325_pt1 | contig 9455 bp, 8 predicted proteins | sample SAMEA3663036__metabat2_high_PE_032 | metagenome-assembled genome bin SAMEA3663036 (sample SAMEA3663036) | pig gut metagenome | biome: pig gut; feature: pig-associated habitat; material: faeces | place: France | collected 2012 | reverse complement strand
TGTTTACAGCTGAAAAAGTAGTTCATGTACAGATTTATGTTTAACTAATCTGCACAAGCTGTAACATCCGCTGTGCCAAAGAACTTAAAGCATTGGTTTACTGAACGTTGCCCAATTGAGGTAATTGTAAAAGTGTAAAGATATTTTACAGTAGGTGTAAGGAAAATTTACAATAGAGGTGCGAATTTTTCGGAATATAGCTTATATTTGTATCATAAATGATACTAAAATGAAGACTGTATTCGATAGATACACCATTTACGACTTCTCAGATGAAGCCATAATCCTTGAACTATGCGAGAAGGTCAGGAAACTGAGACGCAGTTGCTGCATTTCGCAGACAGAGCTTGCCCAGAAAAGTGGTGTCTCCATTGCAACCGTCAAGAGAATAGAAGCTGGAACTGTCACAGACCTTAACATCTGCACCCTTATCAAGATTCTTCGCGCCTGTGGCAAGCTTGAGGGAATGGCTGAACTGATCCCGGATGTTCCTGAATCGCCGTTTCTCATTGACCAAAAGACAGGTAAGGTCCGCAAGAATTGCCGTTCATCGTATAAAACCGCTGCTTCATTATGATACGCAATATCTATTCTTATTCCTCAAACTGAAACCATCCGGTGGAGACGCAACTCATTCCGGCAACGATGCCGAAGCCGTCCTTCACGTTTGTCCAGTTGAAGACCGTAGGGGCAAGGCCCTGATGTCCATAGTCATTGTCCGCCATGTCCAGCTGGTTGTTCATATACCTGTACAGGTCTTCGTGGATGCCGTAGATATGGAATTCGTGCTCATACGTTTCCTTCCAATGTATGTTTTCATTAACAGCAACCCGCTCACCGGTAGTTTCGTCCACACGCCATTCTGTACGGACCTGATCATATTCATAGACATTGACATAATAATAAGGCGAAAATATATGGAAACGCATTCTGCGCCAACCGTTCTCCAGCTTTTCCGAATCGGAGTTTTTCCAGTAGTAAATACAGCTTTGACCGAATCTCAGACTGCGTAGCCGGCTGACCATATCGTTGGCGATATCGCTCTTGCGTTCCGTATCGAAATGCAGGACATACCCACCGTGCCTCACTGTCGTGGTAGTCTCATCTGCTTCATTCGTTGATTCCAGCGTAACAATGTAATCCGGAACAATCGCCATATATTCGGGATACTGATCGGCGCAATAGTCCAGGACAACATCCTCATTGATTCTCGAAAACCTGAAATCCCTGATTGCCGGAGGAATCACCGTCTCCGACTCAGCTATGCATCCATCTCCCAGGTCAACCCTGACGGTGACAGTCTCTCCCGGATTGAACTTCCTGTGTACATAAGCAAGAGATATGCTGTCATTCTTCGCTGTGACAGGCACTCCGTCAACCTCGATGCTGACAGCGGCAGAGACATCCTCCACAAAACTGTTCAGACTCTGATCTTCAATCATCATCTGCGACGGATATGCACGCAGGAGCTTGACCATGGAGGAGTCATCCCCGCATGGGAGAAATTCGATGAAGGCACGAGGCTGCGTATCCAGGCCTTTGAGTTTGAACTCCCTCTCACAGGAAAGCAGAGATACGGACGCTGCCGCAGCCAGCAATATTTTTATGATATATTTCATAACTTCCTAGAATTTAAGAGTATAACTGAATGACGGGATGATAGGAACAAGACCGTACGCTCTTGCCTTGATTTCCGAGCTGTACATTCCGTTCCTCCCGACAACGGCGTAGAACGGATTCATACGGCAGTAAACATTGTAGATGCTCAGGTTCCAGATACTCTCGTTGCCGCGTTTGGTCACCCTATGCCAGTTGCAGCCAAGGTCCATACGGTGATAATCCGGAATCTTGACATTGTTCGGACGTGTATAGAATGGGATTTCACTTACGGCAAATCCTTCCATCTCGACTTTCACAGGTTTATCACCCATTGTGAAAACATGTCTCGTGTCAACCATGTAGTCGGCAACGGTCATACGGTTGCCCGAATGCCAGCACCAGGCTATGTATGCGTCGAACCTCTTGGTAAACTTGCGGGTGTAGCTGACATTGATCTTGTGCCTGTTGTCAAAACGGTCCGCATACCATCCGTTCCATATCTTTTCGAAGTTTCGTTGCGACCAACTCAAGGTATATGAAAAATCAAGATTATCCACAGCTGTCACCCATTGATACTGTATTTCCATGCCCCAAGTCCTGCCTTTACCCGAGGTAAACTGCGATTCCCAGCTGTCGATAGGTGGGAACAGCGTGGACTTGCCTACATACTCGATGAGCCCTGACATCGTCTTCCAGTAGCCTTCGACCGAGAGGCTCATATTCTCAGGCAAGCGGGCATATACTCCGGCTGCGACCTGACGGGAGCGCATCGGCCTTACCGACTCCGTGGACGGCATCCAGAGATTGGTCGGAAGATCCATATAGACAGATGACACCTGATGGTTGAACTGAGACATCTCCGAGTACGACGCACGTATATCGACGGATGGATGGACGCTGAACGTCAATGCTGCGCGAGGCTCGAGACTATGGTACACCTTCCTCCCTGTCTGATACGCCGAATAACGAAGACCTGCATTGAGACTCATCCAGCCGGTGAGCTTCATCTCATCCTCGATATAGGAAGAGAATTCAGTCCCATAGTATTTTGCCCCATTGGAAGCCGTACTGTCAGGGATCTCATTTCCGTCAACATACCTTGAATATTCAGCATACCTTTCCGCCCTGTAGAAGTGTGGCTGAACGGAAGCGCCGAAACGGACCAGATGCTTCTCTGCGGGCATCCACCAGAAGTCGGTTTTCAAGCCGATATCCTGAACGCGAGAGATGTTCCCGCTTTCCTCTTTGTCACCGGAGAACACTTTGGTGTCATTGGACCTGTCCTCATATCCGTATGCCATCTTTCCATTGTAGCGGGTGTAATACAGCATCGAGCGCATGCTCATCTTGTCATCGAACCTCCAGTTCCAGTCAAGGGAAGCAAGCGAATTGCCCCAGTTGACCTTCACGGATGAGATGTCGGTTGACGGGTCGTCATCTGTAGGGAGAGACTTATTAGACAATTTCATCCTGTCCTGACCATTGTACAGGTTGAGACGGAGTACGTTGTCTTCCGAGAATTTGTGGGTAATGCTGCCGTTGACATCCCAGAGGGAATAGCCGAACCACGTCTTCTCACCATATTTCCTGTTGACCGCATTTATTATTGCAAAGGTCGGAACTGTGACCACGTCAAGCCAAGAGCGGCGCAGCGAAAGGTTGAACGATGTCTTGCCTTTTACTATAGGGCCACCGATGTTGAATCGTCCATCGATAAGCCCAATCGAGAATGAACCATGGTATTCATTGAAGTCACCGGCTTTTGTGTTGACATCCACGACAGAAGACAGTCGCCCTCCATATCTTGCCGGGAAGCCGCTCTTATAAAAATCGACTGACTCGACGATATCGCTGTTGAACGACGAGAACAGTCCGGCAAGGTGGCTCACCTGATAGAGAGGAACGCCGTCTAAAAGATACAGGTTGTCGCTTCCGGTTCCGCCGTGGACATAGAGACCGGACATGAGCTCGGAACCCGATGCTACTCCCGGCATCGTCTGAAGCACCTTCACAATGTCCGGGGTACTCATTACAGCATATCCTGAAAGCAGTTTGGATGCATCGAGATGGTTCAGGCCGGTCTGGGTGCGGTTGGCTCTTCTCAGTTTGTCCGTAGTTATCCTGGCTGCCTCAAGTGTATCTATATTTGATGACAGCACCTGTTCATATTCCTTGGAGAGCACTACGAAATTCTTTCTGAGCTCCCAGTCTATGCCGGTACCGCTGAAAACAGCTGAAAGGTCCTTTTTAATGTTCTTGCCAGAAAGGGTAATCTCTTTCGAGTCGATTCCCTGTATGATACCCGGATCATATACGAAATTCACGTCATACTGCTTCTGCAGAGCGTCAATCAGGCTCTTGATGGATAGGGAGTCCTGTGCTGACAGAGAAAAGCACAAAAGGAATATGGATATTATGCTGACTGTCCTCTTCATCATTCCACTGTGATATTTACATCCAAAGCCTTTTCAATCAAAGAGATAATGAAGTCGATATCTTCATCGGGGAAGGTCGCGGTAAGAAGCTTTCCCTTGGCATCGGTTTTAAGCTTGCATCCATAGTATGATGAAAGCTCAGCAAGGACATCATCGAGAGGCGCCGCCTCATATACGAAGACATGAGTCTGCGCAACGTCAGGATTGAGTACGATATGCTCAAGCTCCGGGGCTGGAGTTCCGTTCTCCGTTCTATATGAATGAATAGTGTAGCCCGCAGCGAATGCGATGGCAAGGGATGCGGCGGTCGCCGCAGCAGTCATCCACCAACGGCGAGGATTGCGTTCCCTGTGGGCGGCGTGAAAGCGTTCAATCGCCTTGTCGGTATCATATCTGTCGCGGTCATAGAACCTGGCCACGAATCCGAGTTCCTTTTCCTTGATTTCTTTCATCATTTAAACTATTTCTCATAGCTATGACGCAGAACTTGGGGAAAGTAACACCCGTTTAGAGGAAAAAATACAGAATTATTTCTTTTCCCTTCTTCCGGAGGGATTTCAAGGCCCTGGAAATCTGGTTCTTTACCGTACCCACGGACACTCCAAGCGCAGAAGCAATCTCGGCACAGCTCATTCCGTCACGCTTCTCCATCAAAAGCATCTGACGTCTCTTCTTGGGAAGATCATTTATCGCCTTCCAGAGAGCAGACTCAGAGAACGACCTGTCCACGGCCTCCTCGTCACTTATGAATTCCGACAAATCCTCAGGACGGATGTCTTCCAGGAGGCGGTTTGCCGCTCTCATTCTGCTGACGCACGAATTGCGCACGCTTGCATAGAGATAGGATTTGGGAGACTGGATGTCACTGACAGCCATCTTTTCCCACAATGCCTCGAATGCATCCTGGACGATGTCTTCGACGGCATCCGGATCCTTCAGATAATGGGTCGCATATAGACACAGAGGCCTGTAGTAAAGCCGAAACAACCTATCTATATCCACAAAGCGTCCCATATTCAATGCATATCAATATGAAGGAATAAAGACGGAAAACAACGACGCGCCGATTACCGTAAGGAGGCCGCAGACGACAATGGAGAGGCTGCTCATCGCGCCTTCGACCGGGCCGATTTCCATAGCCTTGGCAGTCCCCACAGCGTGGGAACTGGAGCCGATTGCTATGCCCTTGGCAATGGGTTCTTCGATCTTGAAGAGCTTAAGCACGCCCTCAGCAATGACATTGCCCAGCACACCGGTAATGACTATGACCACGACAGCCAGAGGGACATAGCCCCCGAGTTCTGCCGCCACATCCATTCCTATGGCCGTGGTTATAGACTTCGGCAGGAAGGTGACATAAGTCTGATGGTCGAAGCGGAACAGCTGCGAGAGCAGCAGTATGCACACGAGACTGGAGACAACGCCCGAAACGATGCCCGCAATCACGGCCTTCCAATGCTTCTTAAGCAGATTGAACTGCTCATACAGAGGCACGGCAAGACAGATGGTTGCAGGTGTCAGCAGAAAGCTGATGGAATAGGAGCCTGAGGCATAAGTCTCATAGCTCATCCCGCTGAGGCTCAGAAAGGCGATGACCAGGATAATCGAGATCAGAAGCGGGTTCAGAAAAGACAGGCCAGTCTTCTTGCGCAGCCATATCCCTATCGCATACGACGCAAGGCTGATCAGCACTCCAAGAAATGCCGAATTCCGTATAAGCTCAGTCATTTCCGCCCTCCTTTTCTCACAATCATCTGAGTAACAAGGCCCGAAACCGCCATCACGACTACGGTGCTTACCACTATCACCAGCACATAAGGGAGCCAGGAGCCTTTGATAAGACCCCAGGACTCCACAATCCCCACTGCCGGAGGAAGAAACATAATGGGCATAATCGCGATAAGAAACGAGCTTGTTTCCTTTATATCCTTGACCTTCAGGACCTTGAACTCCAAGGCAAGGAAAAGGAGCAGGATTCCGTAGATGCTGGCCGGAATGGGGAGCGGAATGAAATGGTGCAGCAATTCTCCGACGAACGCAAACACCATAATGATCAAAAATTGAAAAATAAATTTCATTGCAACACTGGGGATAATCTTATATCTGCATCCGGGGCGGCAAAGATATGCTTTTAATTCTTTATCGCAAAAACAATGTTGAATACTCCCCCGCCGCAATGATGTCCGGCACTTTTTTTGATTGAAACCGCCGCCGGAATGAATGAAAGGTTCAGATGAAATGAACGCAAAGTTAAGCAGAAATGCCATCATAGGCTACCCCGCAGGCATTATTACCGGCATCACTTACGGGCTTAATCCCCTATTCGCGAAACCCCTGATGAATGCCGGCGCCTCCACGGAAGCCATACTCTTCTTCAGATACGGCATTGCAGTGATACTGCTCGGAGCATATCTGCTGCTGAAAAAAGAAAACTTCAGGATTACGCTCAAACAGGCAGGAGTCCTGTTCAGTCTGGGATTGCTCTATACGGCAAGCAGCACCTTCCTCTTCGAAGCATACAAATACATCGCCTCCGGCCTGGCTACTACCCTCGTATTCCTCTTCCCCGCAATGGTGGCAATCATAATGGTCTTTCTGAAGGTCGTTCCCTCCTGGCCGGTATGGCTGTCCATTGCAGCCACCTTCGCAGGGGTGATGATAATGACAGGGGGCACAGGAACGGAAACGGTCAATCCGCTTGGAGTGTGGCTCTCGATAGCCTCGGCCTTCGTCTATGCCCTCTTCATAGTCATAATCAACAGAAGCAAGGTCATATCTTCAATCCCCAATTCCCTACTGACCTTCTATGCCCTGCTGACCGGAACGCTTTTCTTCATCGGAAGATGCTTGTTTTCCGGAGCTGATCTTACGGCGGGAATTGACGGAGGGATGGCGTGGTGCAATCTCATCGGCCTTGCCGTTCTCCCCACAATCGTCTCCACGGCATCCCTGGCCGTCGCAACCAGGAACATCGGGGCCACAAAGGCATCCGTATTGGGCGTCTTCGAACCGATTACGGCGATTCTTGTCGGTACCGTCGTCTTCGGCGAGGCACTCACCCCGAACATCATAGCCGGCATCCTCATCTCCATAGTTGCCGTAACCTTCATGATCATGCTGACCAAGAGGTAAAGCCTTTCAAACAGGAATCTATTCCCTAAAGCCTGACACGTCCTCCATAGAGGTCGGGATAAGCTCGTAAAGGTCGTTATAGACTTCCATCACACCCTTGATCCAGGAAGTCTTCTGAGCAATCTTCTCGTCCTTATAGACAGCGTACTTGGTCACGTATGTAGCAACGGTAAGGCCGTTCTCACCTGTGAACCTGGTCGTAGTGGTCTTGTTGTTGACAACCCAGGTAGTCGCATCCGCAGGTGCGGTCAGATTGCGCACCTTGACATACTGGCCGAGGTAATCCTTGCACTGATTGTCGGCAATCTCAGGAACAACTATCTCCGCCTTGCCGTCAGTCGGGAATATTATCGCCTTCTTGACCTGAGGGAGATTCTTGTAAAGGTCGTAGGTAGCATATTTCAGGCTGACTATCACCTTGGTACCGACAGGAAGGGTGGCCTCCGTGAAATCCTCTCCCTTGAGGATGATACCGGAACCCGGCTCGCCGGTATTGTCCACCAGCGAAATAAGCTGATACATAGCTCCGCCTTCATTGTTGGCAGCGACATAGCCCTTGACAGCGACAAGACCCGAAAGGTCGGCTCCTGTTTCCATAGTGGCCAGCTTCTCATTCAATTCCTTGACCGTAATTGCCTGACTTTCATCAGGGCACTGCTCAGCCTCAGCAAATTCTATTGAAGTCACAAGGGTGTTGAGATACTTGGTATCATTACCCGTAACACCAATTGCATATCCGGTAATGATGACATTTCTGTCAAGATAGCTCGTCACGTTCAGGGTGCTGTTCGGATATGAGAGCGAGCCGACGACAGCCGTCCCATCAACAGTGACGTCATAGTGCCACTGATAGATATTGTCCTGATAAGAGGTCAGGAATCCGCTGTATTTCACATATTTGATACAAGGAGCAGCGACATAGGCGTCGAACGAAGCGGCGGTGAACTCCTCCGCTGTCGGCTGGGTCACGGAAGCTGTACCTGTCTTGGTAAGCTCCGAGGTCTCGCCGAACTGCTTGAGTCCGCCATAGACTGAAGTCGCACCCTTGACCGTCAGGACATCACCCACTGCAACACCGTGGTTCTTCTTGAATGTCAGAATGATACCTGTTTCATCCTTCAGCAGGAATCCCTTTGAGTGAGTACCCACGACAGTTCCTTCGACCTGATATACTTCGTCGATTGGAGAGTCCAGTACCTGTGCAATGGTGGAAGTCTCGACCGTCTCCGCCTTACCGAACTCCACAAGTTCGCCGCCAGCGCCTGCAACGAGCAGCACATCATCTATTCGATTGACACTGCTCATCTTAGGTATAAACTTGATATACAAGGTATTGACTCCTTCCGGAAGGGTAAAGTCGGCCGTTGCCAGCCTCCATTCACCAGGGACATCCTCGACCTCACCGAAGTCATAGGCCAGAGCCTGGGACCAGAGTTCTCCGTCAGCGGACACGCGTACCTCGAAGTCAGACTTGATAAAGGCATTGGATGCGCCCTGCGAATAACGCTGCGCTCCGAAAGAGAGTCGGAGATTCCGGTCGGAAACGGCAATGTTGCCTATGGTCAGATATGCAGGAGCCGTACTGAAGAAAATATTGTTCTTTCCAGAGCCGTCATAGAGCGACAGTTCGCCCTTGGAAGACTGGTTCGTGCGGCAGGACACGCTCTGGAATTCGTATGCCACTGCGGCAGCACCGCTGCCCTTACCGTTTTTCCATCCTTCGAACTGGTCGAGATACGGCCACTTTCCTCCGTCACCGAAGGTCTGCGATGCAAGATCAGCATCGAAGTCGTTGTAATATATGGCTCCGTCAGGAACGTCTTCCTGCGGGATACCGTTGTCCTTCACCTCGACCGGGATGGTGTACATATATGTCTTATAGGAACCGAACAGCCATCCGGTAATTGTGATATTATGTTTCGAATACTTTGTCCTGAACTCTTCGGTCATATAATCCAGACTTCCCACCACAGAACTCCCTTCTATCTCAAGATTTGTATAATTGCCTGAAAGAAGGACTGTTCCGCTATATGTCACATATCTGATTTCAGGATCGGACATATAGGATTCTATGGCCTCGGCATTCATTTCCACCGGTTTCGGATAAGTTACCGTGGCGTTGCCGATTTTTTCCAAAGTGCAACCGCTTCCGAACTGAATGAGGCCGTTTCTGGTCGTGGTGGTACCCGAGATTCTCAGAAGGTCTCCCACTGCAAGGCCATGCTCCGAACCGTAGAAGGCATATATATACGAACCCATCTGCTGCAGAAGGACACCATTGGTGTTGGC
>SAMEA3663036__coassemble_1319_pt1 | contig 9489 bp, 7 predicted proteins | sample SAMEA3663036__metabat2_high_PE_032 | metagenome-assembled genome bin SAMEA3663036 (sample SAMEA3663036) | pig gut metagenome | biome: pig gut; feature: pig-associated habitat; material: faeces | place: France | collected 2012 | reverse complement strand
GCGGGAAGCGAGGAGCTTTGCAAAGGAGCTTTTGCCGGTTGAGGAATATCCGTCTATTGCGATTATTATGTCAGGAACGTTCATAGCACATCATTGGAAAAGCAAAAATAGAAAAAAATGCTGATATTTGCGGGGTATAAAGAGACTTGAGTATGAAGATACTGATCATCGATGACGAGAGGTTCATCAGAAATTCCCTAAGCGACCTCGTAAGCGTGTTCGGATACGATGTGGAGACCGCAGAGGACGGGCAGCAGGGACTGGCCATGGCTGTCAAGGAGCACTATGACGCCATCTTCTGCGACATTAAGATGCCGAATATGAACGGCCTGGAGGTGCTGGACGGGCTTCGTGAGCAGGGCGTGGATTCGGCCGTGATAATGATTTCCGGCCACGGAGACATAGACACAGCCGTGGAGTGCATAAAGAAGGGCGCCTTCGATTTCATTCAGAAGCCTCTTCAGGATATGAACCGCATACAGATTACCCTTCGCAACGCTACCGAGAGGGGCAGTCTCATAAAGGAGACCAAGGTACTCAAGAAAAAGGTGTACGGGCAGGAGATGATAGGCGAATCCGATGCAATTCAGCACGTTCGTGACATCATCGACAGGGTGGCTCCCACCGATGCCAGGGTGCTCATTCTGGGCGCGAACGGCACAGGCAAGGAGCTTGTGGCCAGGAACCTCCATCTGCGCAGCCAGCGTTCAGGCGCCCCATATATCGAAGTGAACTGTGCCGCCATTCCTTCGGAACTTATCGAGAGCGAGCTTTTCGGTCACGAGAAGGGGTCTTTCACCTCGGCGGTCAAGCAGCACAAGGGCAAGTTCGAGCAGGCCGACGGCGGAACCCTTTTCCTCGATGAGATAGGCGATATGTCCCTTGCGGCCCAGGCCAAGGTGTTGCGCGTGCTTCAGGAGAAGAAACTCTCGCGCGTCGGCAGCGACAAGGACATAGATGTGGACGTGAGGGTGATTGCGGCCACCAACAAGGACCTGCGTAAGGAGATAGAGGAGAAGCGCTTCCGCGAGGACCTCTACCATCGTCTAAGCGTGATAGTCATCAAGGTCCCTTCCCTGGACGAACGCAAGAGCGACATTCCGCTGCTGGTGTCCTATTTCATAGAGCGTATATGCTCCGAGACCGGAATGCCGCGCAGGGAGGTGGACGCCGATGCGATGCAGCTGCTTGTGGACAAGAGCTGGACGGGCAACATCAGGGAGCTGCGCAATGTGGTGGAGCGCCTGCTCATTCTTTCCGGCAGCCGTATCACTGCGGACGACGTGAGGGCTTACGTGCTGTAGGCCTGTTCAGTCCTTTCCGACCAGGGCTTCCAGCACTTCAAGAGAACATTCAGTGAAATCTCTGACGACCAGGTCCGCCTCGGTCGTCTTTTTCAGCATTTCCGGGCTGTTGAAGCTGGATATGGCAACGACCTTGCATCCGGCGGCCTTTCCCGCCTGGATTCCGGCACTGGCATCCTCGAAGACTATGCACTCGGCAGGGGAGAGGCCAAGCGCTGCGCAGCAACGGAGATATATGTCCGGATCCGGCTTGCCGACCTTGACGTCTTCCATGCACAGGCAGCAGTCCATATATTCCCGGATTCCGCATATATCCAGATGGAACTCCACGTTCTGGCGGGGTGCCGAGGAGCCGACGCCGCAGCGGAGACCGGCCGAACGGGCGGCAAGCACGAGCTCGCGTATGCCGGCCACGGGTTTTATGCGCTCGCGGAACTGCTCCCTGTACAGTTTCTCTTTTTCGTCCGAGAGCTTTTCCCAGCCATATTTCTCCACGGCTTCCGGGATGAGCCCCTTGAGTATGTCTTCGTTGCGGCGGGCAAACCATTTCTCGTCGAATTCTCCCCTGGCGTCGTAGCGGCTGAGGAAGAGTCTGAATGCCTCTATATGGAGGGCGGAGTTGTCCACGAGGGTTCCGTCCACGTCAAAGATAAGTCCTTTAAGCATTGTCGTCCGTTTTAGGGAGGCGTACCGTGAAGCAGGCACCCTCCAGGGTAAATGATTTCTTGTAGCTTATGCTGCCGTTGCATTTCTCCACTATGTTGCGGCATATAGCGAGCCCCAGTCCCGTTCCGCCGCTCTTGGTGGTGAAGTTCGGGGTGAAGAGCCTGGCCTTGTTCTCCTCGGATACGCCCGGTCCGTTGTCATCGAAGGCAATCTCGAAACAGCCGCCGCGTATGTCGTTGCGCAGTTCTACGCGAATCTTGCCCAGAGGCCTCTCCCGGCCCTCTTTTTCGGCGTTGTTCTGCATTGCCTCGATGGCCTGCGTGGCATTGGTGAGCAGGTTGACGAAGACACGCACCAGCTGAGGCTTCGGCCCGAGTATCCAGGCGTCCCTCAGCCCGAGGTAGGTCAGTTCTATGTCTTGCCTGTTGCTGAACAGTTCGATCTGGTCCTGGAGGGTTCGGTCGAGGTCCAGGCGGACAGGCTCCTCGCTGTAGAGTTTCGCGAAGGTGGAGAACTCGTTGGCTGTGTCGGTGAGTATGGAAATGTGCTCGAGAATGATGCGGGCGGAGTTGTCGAACTTGCTGCTCCACGACGGATCGTTCATCTGCTTGAGGTAAATGAGTTTCTGTATCTCGAGGCATATAGGCGTGAGCGGGTTCTTGATCTCGTGGGCCACCTGCCGCGCCATTTCGCTCCAGGCCTTGTCCCTTTCGTTCTGGGCGAGTATGCGGTTGCTTTCCGCCAGGTCGTGCACCATACGGTTGTAGGCGTCCACAAGGCCGGAAATCTCATCGTTGTGCTTGTATTCTATGTAGTCCAGACCTTTGGTGCCGGCGAGTTCCATACGCTGGCTGAGCTTGATGAGCGGGTCGAAGATCCTGTCGAGGATATGTGAGGTTATGGCGCTGCTTATGATCACTATGGCCAGCAGCAGTATGATCTGGAGTATGGCGTGCGGCAGGGCCTCCCTCATGACCTCGGAGCGGCGGTTGTAAGGGCTGCTCACTATGGCCATGGTCTCGCCGCGCTTGTTGAAGATAGGAGCGTAGAGCGAGTAGAACTGTTTCCCGTCTATGGTCTCCGGCTGTATGCATATCCTCTGGTGGTTCTGGATTATGCTGTGGTAGGCCTCTCCGTCCATCCTGCAGCTGAGCAGCGAGTTGGAGAACATCTCGCCCGCAGTGGAGACATGAATCAGGCCCTTGGGGTTGAAAATGGATATGTCCGAGCGCGTTGTCGCCGCCACGTCCTGCAGCAGATTCAGCCATTCGCTTTTCTCCACATCCCCTAGCCTTTCCAGGCCCTGGCTCCGGGATTCGATGATGTTCTGTATGGCGCTTATCTTCTCCGACATCATGTTGGCTGAGTCGATGCTGTTGCGGTCGAAGATGAATTTGACGCTCACTCCCGCCAGCACTATCAGGGCCAGGGACACGGTTACGGTCAGCATTATGCCTATCCTGTTCTTGAAAGTCCGTCTGAACAGATTGTTGCGTTTCCTTCTAATCACGAGCAGCGGCAGCAGCATAAGCAGCACGGCTGCATAGAGCGATAGTATGGACGTAAGTATAGACAGCACGCCCCTTGTGCGGCGGCTGATTACCACCACTTCGTTTTCGGATACTCGGTTGATGAAATGGAGGTAGCCCTTGTCCCTGAAGCTCTCGTGGCCGCTTGAGTCAACCAGTGTGAACGGCTCGGCGTAAATCGTAGGATAGGCGTAGTTGCCCTTGTAGCTGGCCAGCTTTCCGTCTATGAATTTGGCGTAGGAATATATTTCCGGCATCGCCACGTCCCCCGGTTTGCCGCCCGAATTGAATATGCTGTAGTAGCCGCCTTCGTCCTTGCTGGCTTTCGAACTGATTTCCACCAGCATACGTACTATTTTCCCGGCTCTGGATATATACAGGAAGGTGCCGGCATAGCTGGAACGGCCGTTGCTGTCGAAGTTGCAGAAGAAACGGGAGCCCGGGGCGAGGGGAGTGCCGCCTGCGAGTTTGCTGTTGAACATAGCGTTGCATTCGCGGTCGTCGTTGCTGCACACCGACACTTCCACATAGTAGTCGTTGAGGTTGCTGAAATATTCCTCTCTGACCTCGGCGGAAATCAGTGTGACGGCGTCTTCGAGGTCCGCGAAAACGGGAATGAAGCTGTCCGAGGCTATGCGGTCCTCCATCGACCGGATCTGCAGTTCGAGGCTGAGATTGCGGTCCACGGCGAGCCGGTTGGCCCATACTTCAGCCTTGCTGCTCTCCTTGTCCAGTCTCATTTTGAGGGAAATCGAGAATATCACTGCCGTGAAGAGCAGCGAAACGAGAGCCAGTGAGCTGAGGGACAGGGCCTTGAACTTGATGCCGGAGATGTTGCGTATCCTCGGGGAGAGCATATAGAGCAGCATCACGATTCCCGCCATAATCAGGGAATAGGAAAGCAGCGCCATTAGTGAATATCCCAGCCCTCCCCGGCTCCACTGGAGCTCCAGGCTGATTCCGGAGTTCAGCAGAAGGTCACGTATGGAGAATACGGTGTAGCATATCAGGAGGACGATTTCGGCTATGATGAACAGGGAATAGCTCAGTTCGGCTCCGCGCCCGTTCTTTTTTGCCAACCTAAGAAGGCGGCGCCGCATCAGGAATATGCAGAAGCAGTTGAGGGATATGCATATATTCAGGATTATGAGCATCCCGAACGAGGACCAGGGACCCTGGCCCGCATAGAGCGCCGGCGAGAAGAAAAGGCTCTTGTTCTGCAGGCTGTTGCCCCAGACGAGTGAGAGGACATAGCAGCAGCCAATGGTGGCCAGTGCCAGGAAGAACTGCGGCCAGCGGCGGGTGCATGCCAGCAGGTATATGGCCGCCGTCACGAAAAGCAGCAGGGCCAGCCAGCGCAGCAGCGCTTCCATAAAACTGTTGAACAGCTCGCTGGCATTGGTGTGTATGCAGAAGAGTGGAATCCCGTCGTGGAACACCGTTTCCCCGCTGTCCAGGCCTATGGGAAAGATTTCGTAGTTGTCCTTCAGCCCCAGCTTGCGGTTCATATTCTCGCAAACGCCCTCGGAAGGCGAGCTGCAGACCTCGACGGCTCCTATCGTCTCGACCAGATTGTCCCTTCCGGACCACTTTATCAGGTACCATTTCGAGCCCAGGTTCAGGAATCTGAGCTGTTCTCCGACTCCGTTCAGAGGAGAGGTAATCTCAAACTCCGGACGGATTATCCTCTGTACCCTCATCCTTGCCCTTATGTCGTCGTTGATTATTGGGAAGCGGTTATTCCAGCACTGGAGGGTGTCGCAAACATAGCGGTAAACCACCATATCGTCGGGAAACTTCTCCAGGTGGGTCCATTCCTGGGTGGAGGACGCCATCTGCTCCATAAAGCCGTCAAGAACCTTGATCCTTTTGTCTATGCGTCCGGCTATGCGTGCCGCTACCTTTTCCGGTCTGGCGCTGATCCTGCCCACGGTCAGCGAGGCCCCCAGGAGCAGGACCCCCAGCAGGACCATCAGCAGCGCGCGTCCGTAAAAGCTGTGTTTTCTGTTATTGCTCATCGTTCATTCACTCGTGATGGTAGGGCTCTCCCTTGATTATGGTGAAGGCCCGGTAGAGCTGCTCCAGGAAAATGGCTCTCACCATCTGGTGGGAGAAGGTCATTTTCGAAAGCGAGATGAGGGCGTCGGCCCGCTCATAGACCTCCTTGCTGAAGCCGTAGGCTCCGCCCACCACGAAAACCAGGTCGAGACGCCCTGCCGAGTACTTTTCCAGGCGTCTGGCAAACTCGACCGAACTCAGTTCCTCCCCTTTTTCGTCCAGCAGCACCACCCTGTCTTCATTGCGTATGTTCTTGAGTATCAGAGCCCCTTCCCTGCTCTTTATCTCTTCCCTGCTTAGGGCCGAGACGTTTTTCAATTCGGGGATTTCACAAATCTCAAGTCTGGTATAGTGCTTCAGGCGGGAGCTGTAGATGTCCATCCCCTCGCGCACCCAGGCTTTGTCGGTTTTTCCTACTGTGAGCAGAGTTGTTTTCATGTGGACAAATATACTCCACTGGCTCGGAATTTGCAATAAAGTCAGCGCTTTACTATTCTTCAGATTAGCCACGGAAAGTATATGAGAGGATTGAGAATCTTTGCTGTCAGCCTAATGTTCATAGCCGGTACCGCCGCCTATTCGCAGCCCGGAGCCAGTATGGACGTATTCTATCCGATAGCCAAGTATATGGAGCAGGGCGATGCGGAGAAACTTTCCGCCTGGTTCGACGATCACATGGAGATTTCGGTGAACGGGGTATGCAGTGACTCGGGAAGGAATCAGGCCTGTCAGATACTCAAGCTTTTCTTTGATGGAAACCGGCCGAGCGCTTTTTCCATACGGCATACCGCCTCCAAGGCCAATATGAAATATGCCCTGGGCGCAATGACCATAGCCTCAGTCAATTACAATGTTACGATTTTCGTCAATCTCAGGGATGACGGCTACAGGATACAGCAGTTGAAAATAGAAAAGGTCCGTTAGTTTTGCGCTTTTGGCACGCGGCTTGCAAATTAAGAGTCAAGGTTAGTTTAGTTGTTAATAATACAAAAGAGACCGTCCGGATTTTCCGGGCGGCCTCTTTTACTTTATGTACGTCTGTACTACCAGGCGAGGGCGGATGCGCCCAGGATGGCAGCGTCGGACTCCTTCAGGGAAGAGAAGACAATCTGAACCTTGCCCTGCCAGATCTTGAGCAGGTTCTCGTTCATCGATGTCATCATAGGCTCATAGAGGAATTCCTTTGCGCGGGCCAGACCTCCGAAGAGCACGATGGCCTCAGGGGCGCTGAATGCCACGAAGTCGGCGAAGCTGCGTCCCAGCATTTTTCCGGTATATTCGAAGACGCGCAGGGCGAGGGCGTCGCCTTCCTTTGCGGCATCGTATATATCCTTGGAAGTGATTTTCTCTATGTTGCGGAGCAGTGAAGGCTCGTTGGTGGCCTCCAGCCATTCGCGGGCCGTGCGGGCCATTCCTATAGCGGAGCAGTAGGCCTCGAGGCAACCCTGCCTTCCGCAGTTGCAGCTGCGGCCGTTGTTGCGTACCGCAAGGGTGTGTCCCAGCTCACCGGCAAAGCCGTCGTGGCCATACACCACCTGTCCGTTGATGACGATTCCGCTGCCTACGCCCGTTCCCAGGGTGATCATTATGAAGTCCTTCATTCCCCTGGCAACACCGTAGGTCATCTCTCCCATCGCAGCCGCATTGGCGTCATTGGTGAGGGTGACCGGAATGCCGTCCATGGCCTCGGAGAGCATCTTTGCGAATGGAACCGACTCGCTGGCAGCCCAGGCGAGGTTCGGGGCGTATGCGATGACACCCTGATAATAGTTGCCGTTAGGGGCTCCGACGCCTATGCCGCGTATGTCGCCTTCCTTGCCTGCTTCGGCTATGGTGGCCTTTACGGCAACTGCGAGGGCTTCTATATAGGCTGCCGCGTCAATGCCGTATATGTCGGAGCGTATCACTTTCTGTGCAAGGACGTCACCGCGTGCGTCAACTACTCCTATCTTGGTGGTCTGTCCACCTACGTCGATACCGACTACGTAATTTCCTGTTGCCATATCAATCTACTTTTATGTCTTTGTTAACGTTTTTGCTTCCCACAAGGGCATAGAATACGAGGTAGCCGAGGCAGGCGATGATAAGCCAGTAGCTCTGTACGGAACCGATGTGGTCGGCGAGCAGGTTCTGGAGGAATGGAATGATTCCGCCGCCGCACACCAGGGTCATGAAGATGCCGGAAGCGGTTGCAGTGTACTTGCCGAGGCCTTCAGCCGAGAGGTTGAAGATGGCTCCCCACATCACTGAGGTGCAGAGACCGCAGATGGTGATGAAGATGAGGGTGACAGGAAGCTGCTTTTCGAACAGTGTAACGGTGGCGCTTTCAGGTATGAAGATGAAGCAGAGCAGGAAGACTATGGCCGCGATGGAAGTTACGGAGAGCATCGTCTTCGAGGAGACCTTGCCGCCTATTGCGCTGCCGGCGAGACGGCCGATCATCATGCAGAGCCAGTAGGCGCCTATCATTGTGCCGGTGAGGGCAGGTCCTACCCATTCCAGTTCCGAGAAGTAGATGTTGGCGGTGTTAGGTATGCCGACCTCGATTCCCACATAGAAGAAAATCGCTATTGCGCCGAGGACGAAGTGGCGGAAGGAGAGAGGTCCGTGAGGGTCCTTCGCTACCTTGCCTGCCTTGCGGGCCGCTTTCTCCTCAGGGGTTTCCATGTGCGGCTCAGGTATCTTGGTGAGGGATATGATGACAGCTGCGAGGGCGAATATGGCCATTGCGATGATCATTGCAGGAGCTGCGTCCTTCACGCTTGCGTCAACGAGCTCTCCGCCCACGAGGTAACCCAGGAGTATAGGAGCGATGGTGCCGCCTATGGAGTTGCATGAACCGCCGAGCTGTATGAGTCTGTTGCCCTTGTTTCCGCCGCCGCCCAGGGTGTTGAGCATAGGGTTGACGACGATGTTGAGCATACACATCGAGAAGCCGGCGATGAAGGCGCCGATCACATATACGAGGAAGCTCTCCGCAGGACCGGAAATCCACTGGACGGCCACACCGACGAGACCGACGATGACGGCGGTGAGGGCGGTGAACTTATATCCCTTCCTCTTGAGTATGATGCCGGCAGGAATGCCCATGCAGGCATAGGCAATGAAGTTGGCGAGGGTGCCGAGCTGTGAAAGGGCCTTGGTCGCACCGAACTGATTGGTGACGATCACTCCCATCGAGCCGGCGAAGTTGGTGACGAACGCGATCATAAAGAAGAGCGCGAACATCACGATGATTGCAGGTACGTTTTTGTTCTTTGACATTGTTTATAGTTTTAATGATTGATTTTCTGTGGTTTAGTGCTTGAACTCGTCGAGACTGTGGATGGCCAGGCCGCTGCGCAGCTTAGGCTCGAACCAGGTGGTCTTTGGCGGCATTATGTTCCCGCTGTCCGCTATGTTTATGAGCTGGTCCATCGAAACGGGATAAAGGGCGAAGGCCACTTTCATCTCTCCGCTGTCAACCCTGCGTGCGAGTTCTCCGAGACCGCGTATGCCGCCCACGAAGTCTATCCTCTTGTCGGTACGCAGGTCCTTGATGCCGAGTATGCGGTCGAGCACGAGATTCGAGAGTATGGTCACGTCCAGTACGCCTACCGGGTCGTTGTCATCGTAGCGTCCCTCCCTGGTTTTCAGGCTGTACCAGCGTCCTCCGAGATACATGGAGAAGACGTGAAGGGCATCCGGAGACCAAGGCTTCGCAGGGCGTCCGCAACGCGGCTTGCTCTCAAGCTTAACTTCGAAGTCCTCCCCGAGGGCATTGAGGAATTCCTCCTCGCTCAGGCCCGCCAGGTCCTTCACCACGCGGTTGTAGTCGATGATTTTGAGCTGGCTCTGAGGGAAGCAGACGGCCATGAACCAGTTGTATTCCTCCGTCCCGTCGTGGGCGGGGTTCTGGGCCTTCTTTTCGGCTCCCACGCGGGCTGCGGCTG
>SAMEA3663036__coassemble_1312_pt1 | contig 9524 bp, 8 predicted proteins | sample SAMEA3663036__metabat2_high_PE_032 | metagenome-assembled genome bin SAMEA3663036 (sample SAMEA3663036) | pig gut metagenome | biome: pig gut; feature: pig-associated habitat; material: faeces | place: France | collected 2012 | reverse complement strand
ACAGAGGGTCAGGGTACTGTCCGTTGCCGCAGAGCCAGAAGATTCCGCTGAAGATGACGATGGAGCCCCAGATGCTGAGGGTGATCCAAGGTTTGATCACGCGGCGCACGAGCAGGTAAACGAAGCCGAGGAGCAGGGCTGCGGCGGAAATCTCACCGGCAGAGCCTCCTATGTTGAAAAGGAGGGTCTGGAGGTAATCCGTTCCGGCGATTTGCTCCATTCCGTTTTCGGCGAACTTGCCCAGCAGGGTTGCCCCGGAAGTGGCGTCCACAGGAATGAAGCCCTTGGTCACGCTCCAGTCAGTCATATAGACAGGGAAGGAAACCAGCAGGAACACACGGGCTGCGATGGCCGGGTTGAAGATGTTCTGACCTATGCCTCCGAAGGTCATCTTGACTACTCCGATTGCGAATACGGCACCGATCAGGACCACCCACCATGGACATGCAGGCGGCACGTTCAGGGCCAGAAGCAGACCTGTCACGACGGCGGAAAGGTCTCCGACAGTGCTCTTGCGTCTGAGGAGGAAGCGTCCGGTCAGCCACTCGGTGGCTACGCAGGCGACTATGCTCACTGCCAGCAGCAGGAGTTCCCGCCAGCCGTAGAATATGACGGAAACTATGGTGGCAGGCAGCAGCGCAATCACGACATCCAGCATCAGTCTCCTGGTGGAGAGTGCTGAGTGAACGTGTGGTGATGGTGATACTAACATATTGTTTTCCAATTATTTCGATTAGTTTTTAGGGCGTGACTTGATAATGCGCATCACGTCACCCTTGGCAATGTTTATGGTGTCCAGCAGCGGAATGTTGGCCGGGCAGGTGTACTGGCAGCAGCCGCAGGAGATGCAATCCTGGATGGCATTGGCTTCCAGTTCGTCCATTCTGCCGTGTTTGGCGAGCTTGTTCAGCAGGAAAGGTTCCAGGCCCATAGGGCAGGCGTCCGCGCACTTGCCGCAGCGTATGCAGTAGGACGCTTCGCCTCTCTTGGTGAAGGCGGAGGAGAGATAGAGCAGGGAGGAGGATCCTTTGACGGTGCAGGCGTCCATATTGGATATGGCCTTGCCCATCATAGGGCCGCCGCTTACTATCTTCGCGCATTTCTCCGGCACTCCGCCTGCGTATTGGGCAATGTAGCTCAGCGGCATTCCTATGCGGAAGAGGTAGTTGTGCTGCGCCTCAGGGTTGAGGCAGTCTCCCGTAATGGTCATGGTGTTGGTGACCAGAGGCTTGTTCTTCTGAACGGCTTCATATACGGCCAGGGAGGTGGCGACGTTCTGTACCACTGCGCCTGCGCTGATAGGCAGTCCTCCGGACTTTACTTCGCGGCGCATCACGGCATTGATCAGCTGTTTCTCGCCGCCCTGCGGATATTTCTTCTTGAGCATCATCACTTCGATGCCGCTGTAGCCCAGTTCGCTTACCGCCTCGCTCATTGCCTTGATGGCCTCAGGCTTGTTCTCCTCGATGGCGATTACGGCCGGGCAGTTGCCCAGTACCATTTTCATTATGGCGGCGCCCACCACTATCTCGCGGCTGCGCTCGATCATGATGCGGTTGTCGCTGGTCAGGAAAGGCTCGCACTCGGCGCCGTTGAGTATGAGGCACTCAGCGACGCTGCCCGGAGCCGGGTTCAGCTTCACGTGGGTAGGGAAGGTTGCGCCGCCCAGTCCCACGACGCCGCAGGCCTGTATCTTCGCGAGTACGGCGGCCCTGTCGGACGGTATGTCGGTAACGAGGGTGTCGCTAAGGTCTATGCCTTCGGCCCACTCGTCGCCCTCGACAGCTATCTCTATATGAGTCATATAGTTGCCGCTGATGTCTTTGCGCGGAGCTATGCTCTTCACGGTGCCGCTGACAGACGAGTGTACCCAGGCGGATATGAAGCCGCCCGGTTCGGCTATGGGCTGGCCGGCCTTCACCTTGTCGCCGACGGCCACTATGGGCTTCGCAGGCGCGCCAAGATGCTGGGCCATGGATATATATACTGTCTGCGGCAGAGGCAGGACCTCGATCTTGCAGTTGCGGCTTATCTTGTTGTCATCAGGATGGACGCCGCCTATGCGGAATGTCTTTTTCATATCGTGACTTCCTCCTTTTTCGGTTCAACTTTCTTCGGACTGAAGTTTACGGCCACTATGGCTCCGGTAGGGCATTCGAAGACGCACTGCCCGCAGGCCTTGCACTTGTTGTAATCTATGTAGCAGAGATTGTCCGCAACGGTGATCGCGTCGAACTTGCAGACCTTGGCGCACTTGCCGCAACCTATGCAGGCGGCGGTGCAGGCCTTGCGGGCCACGCCACCCTTGTCCTTGTTGACGCAGCGTACATATACCCTGCGCTTGTTCTTTGCGGTGGTGCCCTGGTTTCTGAGTTCGATCAGGCGGCGAGGGCAGGCTGCGACGCACTGTCCGCAGGCGCTGCACTTGCTTTCGTCCACTTCAGGGAGGCCGGTCTCAGGGTTCATCGAGAGGGCTCCGTTGGCACAGACCTTCACGCAGTCTCCGCAGCCCAGACAGCCGAAGGCGCAGGCGGTGTCTCCGCTGTAGAGGGCGGCCTTCACGCGGCAGGACTCCAGTCCGTCATATTCGTTGGTCCTGGGACGGTTAGCGCAGGAACCGTTGCAGCGTATCACGGCCACTTTCGGGGCCTGCTCCACCGCTTCGCAACCCAGCACGGCAGCGACTTTCTTCATGGTCTCATTGCCGCCCACGGGGCAGAAATTGTGCTCGAGATTGCCGGCCTTGACGCAGCTGTCGGCAAAGGCACGGCAGCCGGCAAAGCCGCAACCGCCGCAATTGGCTCCGGGCATCAACTTCTCTATTTCGTCGATTCTCGGATCCTCCTCCACCTTGAACTTCTGGGCTACAAAGTAGAGGACTGCAGCCAGCAGCGCGCCGACAAGCGTGACGACGAGCACTGTCCATATTATTGTAAGATCCATAACTGTAGTGATTTATAATTTTCTCAATTTAAAGTCGAAGCTCTGTTTCAGTTTTCCCCTGTTGAGCCATACCACGAAGTACCAGAGGGCTCCCGCAGCTATCCCGCACAGCCCCGCAACGAACTCGTTCGTCCCGAGGGCCGAGAGAATCAGCAGCACGGCGACCGTCAGGATGAGGGGCACCACATAGGAAATGAGCACTGCCAGCTGCCCCATGGAGGCGGCGAGCAGCACTTCCACTTCTTCTCCCACGCTGAAGCTTCCGGCATCGGCCGTTCTCACCAGCACTTCCTTGCTTACGTTCTCGGAAAGCCCGCAGAGATTCTTGGCGTGGCAGCCAGCACAGGCGGATGAGGAAACTATCTCCACCCTTACGCCGTTCGCGTTCACGGAAATGACTCTGCCTCTGTGGGATACCTCTTCCATACGCCTGCTAGAATGTGCCGAGTCCGTCGTCCTGGAGGAAATTGTCGGCGGAGATGTCGTTCATTTTGGACTGGTATTCCCTCACCGACGCTTCCGAAGCGAAGGAATTCACGGTCTCTTCCTCTCTGCCGTCCACGAACCTCGCCTCGCTGGCCTTGAAGACCAGATCCACGTCTCCGATCTCGCCGTTACGGTGCTTTGCGATGATGAGCTTGGTCTCGCCCTGCTGCACATCTTCTCCGGCAAGTCCCTGATAGTCAAGGCGGTGTATAAAGAGTACCATATCGGCGTCCTGCTCTATGGATCCCGATTCGCGGAGGTCGCTCAGCTGGGGGCGGTTGTTGGAGGTCTGACGGGTTACGGCCTGGCGCGAGAGCTGGGAAAGTGCTATGATGGGCACGTTGTGCTCCTTTGCGGTGGCCTTAAGGGTACGGGAAATGGCTGCCACTTCCTGCTCCCTCATTCCCCTGAGCTCGGACGGTCCCTGCATCAGCTGAAGGTAGTCCACGAGTATGAGCTTGACCCCTTTCTGCTTGACCAGTCTCTTCACCTTGGAGCGGAACTCCATCACCGGGAGGGATGGGGTGTCGTCTATGTATATAGGTGCGGACGCGAGGTCCTTCAGCTTGCTTTCCAGTCTCTTCCAGTCCTCAGGGGTGAGCTTTACGCCGCCCTTGAGTTTCTTGGAATCTATGCCAGTCTCGGAGACCATCATACGCTTGACCAGCTGGGAGGCCGGCATCTCCAGGGAGAAAATGGCCACCGGGAAGTGCTGGATGGCGGCATTGCGAGCCACGTTGAGGGCAAATGCGGTCTTTCCCACGGAAGGGCGGGCCGCAAGTATTATTAGGTCTGAGGCCTGCCAGCCGAGGGTGATGTCGTCAAGGGTAGGGAAGCCTGAAGGCACGCCGCTGTAGCGCCCGTTCTGGCTCTGGAGCTTCTCAAGGTCGCTCATCACCTTGTTGATGACGCCGCTGATGTTCTGGGCTTCGGCCGATTCCTTGAGTTCGGTGGCGTTGTAAACCTCTGTCTGGGCCATGTCGGCCAGGTTTTCGACGTTCACTCCTTCCTTGAAGGACTCCTTGATGATCTTGTAGGAAGCTGTTATGAGGGAGCGCTGGAGGAATTTCTCCTTCAGCACCTTGCAGTAGTATTCCACGTGGGCGGCAGCACCTACCCTGGAGGAGAGCGCCGCCAGATAGGCGGCTCCGCCCACCTCGTCGAGCTTGCCGTCGGCGGAGAGTTTCTCCACCACGGTCACAAGGTCTATGGGGTTGTGCTGGTTGTAGAGGTCCCGAATGGTGTTGTAAATCGTCCTGTTGTGTTCGTTGTAGAAACACATCGGGTCGGAGAGGTCTTCCAGGGCGTCATCCAGACAGTTGGGCTCGACCAGCAGTGCACCGAGCACGGCCTCCTCGACGTCGATGGCCTGAGGCGGCTTGTTGCCCATCAGTTTTTCAAGATCGGGGTTCTCTTCCCTGCGGGGAGAGCGTCTTCTGCTGTCAGCCATTGCTGTCAGTCTTTATTGATGCCGAGGGACTCCGGGTTTACGAGTATGCGTCCGCAGTATTCGCAGATGATTATCTTCTTGTTTGAGGACACTTCGATGATTCTCTGCGGAGGAACGGTGTTCATACAGCCGCCGCAGGCGTTGTTGCCGTAGAGCGGCACTACTGCCAGGTGGTTCACATAGCTGTTGCGTACCTTCTCGTAGGCGTTCATCGTGCGCTCGTCGATTTTGGCGGCGCAGGCGTCACGGTCCTTTCTGAGCTCAGCCTCTTCCTTGGCGGTGGACTCGACTATGGTGGCCAGCTCGGCATTCTTTGCCTCGAGGTCGGCGTTCTTAACGGCCTTGCGGTCCTGGAGCCTTGCAATCTCGTTCTTGCGTGCGGCGATTTCCTCTTTGGCCTCGCCTATGCGCTTCTCTGCAATCTGGAGCAGCAGGTCCTGGTTCTCGATCTCCTTCTGGAGGGAGTCGTACTCACGGCTGTTGGTGATGTTGTCGAGATGCTCTCTGTACTTGGCGAGCTGGGATGCACACTCTGCCGCGTTGTTCTTGTTGGCGGCAATCGAAGATGTGAACTCGGCTATCTCAGCTTCGTTCTTCTCTATCTTCGCATTGATTTCCGCAACTTCCTGCTCAAGCGCCTCCACTTCAAGCGGAAGCTCGCCCCTGAGCTGCATGATCTTGTCGATCTTGGTATCTGCCTGCTGGAGGGCATAGAGAGTTCTCAGCTGATCCTCAATGCTGATCGAGGACTCAGCGAAATTTTTCTGGATTGAAACGAAAGTCTCCCTCTGATCAATAGGTGTAACGACTTTCTGTGCTTTCTTTGTTGCCATATCGATATGTAAATTGTTCTGTTTGGAATCTGCCTTCCTCATTATATGCGAGCGGCAAAGGTAAGGATTTTTTCAATACCTGTAAAATAAATCGTTAATACGCAGTTTTACAGCGTTTTACGTATTTCTGCAAGCTGCTCGCGCATATTCCTGAGGCTCTCGAGTACCTTTACGTTCCTGTCCACCCCGGCATTTCTGTCGGCGGCGAGGGCCTTGGCCGCCCCTTCGAGTGTCATCCCCTGGCTTTTCAGCAGGAAATGAATGCGTTTGAAGGTCTCGACGTCTTCTTTCGTAAAGCGGCGGTCTCCCTTTCCGTTCCGTGTCGGATGCAGATAGCGGCTGAAACTGTTCGACCAGTAGCGGACGGCGGAGCTGTTTTCGCCCAGAATCCCGGCTACTTCGCCGACTGTGTAGAAAAGCTTTTCCATATTGGGTATATATATTTGTCCATATCAATCCAGTGACTGCCCGCTTCCGCGCGCAAGTGTCTGAAGTTCAACGTATTCTTCGGGCGACAGGGAGGCCGGCATATACAGGGCCGGATCCAGGACCAGACTGTCGCGCAGGATTTCGTAGTGCAGGTGAGGGGCATAGGACACCCCCGACATTCCTATGGTTCCAATCTGTTCGCCTCGGCGCACCCGGCTGCCTGTCCTGACGCTTATGCTTCCCAGGTGGGCGTAGCGTGTCACGTACCCTCCTTCGTGGCCCAGTATGACGGCGTTTCCCTTACCCTTGAGGGAGCGGGAAACCTCCAGCACGGTGCCGTCGGCCGCGGCTACCACCGCCGCTCCCGAGGTTCCTATTATGTCCAGCCCGCCGTGCATAGCCTCCGTGCCGAGGAAAGGGGAGTACCTCATTCCCACCGACGCGCCCGCACGCTTGACGGAAAAGTCTTCGACCGGCGCGCTGAGCGGAGGGAGAACGGCCCCCGAATCCACGGCCTCGAAGAAACGCCTGAAGGCGGCATCCACCCTTGCGGCACCCTCCAGGGCACTTTCCAGCTTGCGGTCGGTGAAGCCGCTGACCTGGATGTCGCTGATGTTTTCAGCGTCGGAGAGGTCTTCCTTGCGGGCAACGGTCTTCACGCTGTTGCGGAATATTCCCTCATATATCTCTCCGTCGCGGAGTTCCAGGCCTTCCACCACGGCCTCGAGCAGTTCCACGTCCTCCTTCATGCTTTCATACTGCTCTGCGTATATGCGGTTCTCGGCCTTGAGGCGGCGCTCCAGGTCGGTGCTCAGAAGCAGGGCGAAGGCAATGTACCACAGCACGGCCAGGGCCGAGGCGGCGAGGATATATTTCAGGGCTGTGAATATGAAGTTGGATATGCTTGTCACCGATTTGCGGAAGACGCCCTGGGCTGCATCGAATATGTATCTGGTCCTGCTCATCTGCGTCTCCCTCCCTTTTTCGACGTGTTCGGTCGGCTTTCCGGCTCTCGCACCACGCTCATATAGTCCTCCACAGGCATTTCCATATCGAAGAAGCCGACAGGGTTGACCGGGGTGCCCCTGAAGAGCACTTCGTAGTGCAGGTGGGGGCCCGTAGAACGGCCCGAGTTCCCGCTGAAGGCCACGCAGTCCCCGCGCTTCACCCTGTCCCCGACCTTCGCGTTGAAGCCGCCGAGGTGGCCGTAGCGCGTCTGGTAGCCGAAGCCGTGGTCTATCACCATGAAATTGCCGTAGCCATAGTATTTCTGTGCCATCGTGACCACTCCGTCTCCCGGGGCGAAGACAGGCGTTCCCGGCGAGCAGGCCAGGTCTATGCCCGTGTGGCGGTCACCCCTTGTGCCCCTCACAGGGTCGATGCGGTAGCCGAAGGAACTCGTATAGCGGAAATTGCCCTCGGCCGTGCTCAGCGGGCATATCGCCGGAATGCGCTGGACAATCTCGCCCGCCCTTGTGGAAACATGCTCCACTTCGTCGAAGGAGCGGCTCTGTATCACGGCTTTCTTCAGCAGCCGGTCCAGCTCCCTGGCCTCGGCTCCCAGCCCGGGGTTCTTCTCGTCCAGGGCCGAGTAGCGGTTGACTCCCGCGATTCCGGACTCCCTCAGGGCGGCCGGGATTTCTCCCAGACCGAAGAGGACGCGGTAAACCTGGTCATCCCTCATCGCCATGTCCTCCAGCGAGGCCTCACAGGCTTCCATTCGCTTGGACAACAGTTCGAAACGGGATTGCCACGCGGCATTGCGCATCTTCAGCATGCGGGTTTTCGGCAAGTCCATATCCAGCCAGGTGGCGGAGCTGAGGACATAGAACACGAAAACCAGCAGGCTGAGCACAATAACCAAGGCTCCACGGCCCAGATGCCTTGCCGTGGAGACCGTTTCCGGTTCGTAGGAGAGCGTTCCGGGGTTGAACCTGTATCTTTTAGGCTTCCTCATCCTTGCAAATATACGGAATCTTCAAAAAAATCGTAAATTTGCGGGCTTATATATTTTACGGATATAATTAAACAAGATATGACATCCAAAGAAATCCGCCAGGCATTCCTGGATTTTTTCGCCTCGAAGGGCCACACGGTGGTGCCATCGGCTCCTATGGTCATAAAGAATGACCCGACCCTGATGTTCACCAACGCCGGAATGAACCAGTTCAAGGACATCTTCCTGGGAAATGCAAAGGCAAAATTCAACAGGGCCACGGACTCGCAGAAGTGCCTCCGCGTGAGCGGAAAGCACAACGACCTCGAGGAAGTGGGACACGACACCTATCACCACACCATGTTCGAGATGCTCGGAAACTGGAGCTTCGGGGACTATTTCAAGAACGAGGCCATAGACTGGGCCTGGGAACTGCTCACAGAAGTCTATAAGATAGACAGGAACCAGCTCTATGCCACGGTTTTCGAAGGCTGCGCGGAGGATGGTACCTCTATGGACGAGGAGGCCAGGGCTCAGTGGCTCAAGCACCTTCCCGAGGACCATATCATCCTGGGCAACAAGCACGACAACTTCTGGGAAATGGGAGACACCGGTCCCTGCGGCCCTTGCTCCGAGATCCACATAGACATACGTACTCCGGAGGAGAGGGCCAGCGGCATACCGGGCAGCGCCCTCGTGAACAAGGACGATCCGCATGTCATTGAGATCTGGAATCTTGTCTTTATGCAGTTCGAACGCAAGGCCGACGGCCATCTGGAGCCGCTTCCTGCAAAGAATATAGACACGGGAATGGGCTTCGAGCGTCTCTGCGCCGTGCTTCAGGGCAAGAACAGCAACTACGACTCGGACGTGTTCAGCGGAATGCTTGCCACCATAGGCGAGATCTCCGGCCACCGTTACGGGGAGAGCCGCGAGAGCGACGTGGCGATGAGGGTTATCGCCGACCATATCAGGACCATCAGCTTCTCCATCGCCGACGGCCAGCTGCCTTCCAACGTGAAGGCCGGTTACGTCATCAGGCGCATACTCCGCCGTGCCGTACGTTACGGATATACCTTCCTCGGCCTCAACGAAGCCTTCCTCTGCCGCCTCGTGCCGCAGCTGGTAAGCGATATGGGCGAGGCCTATCCGGAACTCGCAAGTCAGCAGAAGCTCATCGAGAACGTCATACGCGAGGAGGAAAACGCCTTCCTCAAGACCCTGGACAGGGGCATAAAGCTTATGGACGAGTGTATGGCCGCCTCCAGGGCCGCCGGAGTGATAAGCGGCAGCGACGCCTTCAGACTCTATGACACCTACGGCTTCCCTATAGACCTCACGGCTCTGATTGCTTCGGAGAACGGCTTCTCCGTGGACCTCGAGGGCTTCAATGCCGAGCTCGCAAAGCAGAAGGAGCGCGCACGCAATGCCGGAACCAGCGAATTCG
>SAMEA3663036__coassemble_1285_pt1 | contig 9656 bp, 6 predicted proteins | sample SAMEA3663036__metabat2_high_PE_032 | metagenome-assembled genome bin SAMEA3663036 (sample SAMEA3663036) | pig gut metagenome | biome: pig gut; feature: pig-associated habitat; material: faeces | place: France | collected 2012 | reverse complement strand
AGTTACTCGGCCGGCGGAATGAAGTTCAGCGGCGACGGCAGCCGCCTGGTCTGGCACGAGATAATCAATGACCCGCGCTGGGAACTGCGCAGCCGTTCAGTGATTCGCAGCTACGACATACGCAGCGGACGCACCCGTAAGCTCAGCCGCTCCGGTATGCTCTTCAACCCTGCACCAGGCCCAGACGGCAGCCTGCTCGTTACCATACGCGAGGAAGACGGAGGCAGCGCCCTGGGGCTGCTGCACGAAGGCGTACGCGAGCCCGAAAAGATTGCCGACGCACCCGACGGCCTGCAGATAGTCGAGAGCTGCTGCTTCGAAGGGTATATATATGTAAGCGGACTGAGCGAAGGCGGCTTCGGCATATACAGACTCGAAAACGGCAAGCTGCAGTGCATATTGCAGCCGCAGGCCGCGACCATCAGCGACTTCGGCGTCGAGCCGGACGGACATATACACTTCTGCTCGGACCTCAACGGCAATGAGGAATATTACCACCTCGACCCGGCCGACTCCAGTCTGCACCGCCTTACGTCCACCCGTTACGGAGGCAGCGACTGGCACTTCAGTCCCGACGGCAGCCGGCTCGTCTTCTGCGCCCAGGACAGGAATGGACGACGCGTAATGAGCTGCGAAACCGACAGTCTGTTCTTCGTTCCGACCGACTTCTCGCAAAGGCACAAGTGGGTGATAGCCGACAGGCTGTCCGAGCAGGAACGGCGCCTGGGAGCCGCAAGGGACAGTTCTGTGTTCATGGCAGGAATGCCTCGCCGCTACAGCAAGTTCGCCCACGCCCTGAGGATACACTCCTGGGCTCCGCTGTACTTCGATTACGACAATATCGCCGCAATGAGTTTCGACCGCTGGTATGACAGTGCGGCTCCCGGCCTCGTGGTCTTCAGCCAGAACACCCTCGGCACACTCTATGGCAGCATGGGCTACAGTTTCCATCCCGACCCGGACGGGGGACAGTGGCGGGCTTCCGACCCGGACAGACTCCCGTGGAGGCACAGCGGCCACCTGAAGCTCTGCTGTTCGGGGCTATATCCGGTATTTGAAGCCGATCTCGACATCAATGACAGGCGTGCCCACCGTGACGGATTCATAGCCATTACCACGAACGGGAAGACAGGAAGCCTCCAGACTACGTCAGACATTATCGACGGCCGGCCGCTGGTGGACTTCTCCCTTTCGGCGTATATTCCCTGGAGTTTCAGCCGCGGAGGCAGGTACTGCGGGCTCGTGCCGAAGCTGAGCTGGAACATAAGCAACGACAGCTACGACACCGTGCCTGTGTGGATGAAAAAGACGGAGATTGTGGATGAGGAAGGCAATAGCAGCTACTCACTCGAATACCTGGGCAAGAAGGGTGCGAACATATTTGTAAAGCAGAGCCTGAAGGCCTCCCTTAGGTTTTACCTTATGACAGCCACCGCCTCATCCTCGGTCTATCCGCGCTGGGGCATAGCTGCGGAATGCGGTTATTACCAGAGCATACAAAAGGGAGGGTTGAATACCGTGAGCGGGGAACACAGATTGCTAAGTCCCCATCTATATGCCTACGTATATGCCTATATGCCCGGCTTCGTACGCCAGCAGGGACTGAGGCTCAGCGCCAGATACGGCCTGGAGTGCGACAGGGACCGCATATTTCCAAGTTATGCGCTCAATACACTACCCCGTGGACTAAAGGATAATTCGCAGGCGGCCTATATGTTCTGCGGCAATAATCTGCACAGTCTCGCCTTCAGCGCCGACTACGCCATTCCGGTCTGGCTCTCCGACCTGCACATAGGCGGAGGCTTCGCATATATAAAAAGGATGGTGCTGACTCCGCATTTCGACTTCAGTCTCTTCGGCAACGGCGGTTTCGACAAGAGTCTCTTCAGTGCCGGACTGGATATGGAGTTCGATTTCGGCACCCTGTTCTGGCTAAGCTGGCCTATGAGTGCCGGCATAAGAGTGGATTACAACGGGGGCAAGTCCTTCGGCAGTCTGCTTGAGAGCGGAACGGTGAAGAACCACTGGTATGTGGGCCCGCTCTTCAATATCAGCTTCTAGTCTTCTTTTTCATCCTTCTCCCCTTTCTGTCCCCTACGGTCAACCCATTTCCACAGTTTCCACATCAGGAAGCCCCAGGCCAGGAAAAGCAGTATGGCCGCCCAGAGCGGCAGCCGCGAATTGTAAGCCCCTTCGCCCGTATATTTCTCGAAATCGGGAATGTCGGCATAGTAATAGGCGCCGGCGCCGAAATCCAGGTCCCTGGACAGACCCAGGCCGTTTACTATTATATATATGGCCAAAACCAAAGTGGCGACCACAAATACTGCGGTCACCACCTTGTAGATTATTTTTCCTTTGCGGGACATTTCTGAACTAGCTCAGTACAGGTATAGGGAAGAGCACGCCGGAGAGCAGGAGCCATACGGCAAAGAGGGTGAGCAGGATGTTGAACACCTGTCCGACCACATAGAGCCAGAGCACCTTGCCGCCCTGCATGGACTTCCATATCTCCTTGAAGTTGGTGTCGAGGCCTATGCTGGTGAAGGCCAGGACGAAGGCCCAGTTCTTATACTGGTCGAGCACCTTGTTGATGGCTCCGACCTCAGACTGTCCGAAGATAGGGAGAATGATGAAGGAGGCGATGAGGGAAGCCACGAAGAAACCTATGATGAACTTAGGGAAGCGGGTCCAGATCTCGCCTGCCCCAACCTTGGAGTTTCCGGTCTTGTCCACCTTGGTGGCGAAGAAAAGGGCAACGAAGAAGGCGATGAAACCTATGAGTATGTTCTGGATGGACTTCACGAGCACTGCTGCGGTCTGGGCTTCCTCTCCGAGGGCCGTACCGGCAACCACTACTGCTCCTGTGCTGTCAACGGTGCCTCCGATGAGGGCGCCACCCATAAGCGGGCTCATTCCCACCCATTTGATGATCATTGGCTCGAACACCATCATAAGCACGGTGAAGATAATGGAGATGGAGATGGCCATTCCGAGGTCGTTCTTCTTGCAATTGGAAGCCGCTCCGGTGGCGATGGCTGCGGAAGTACCGCAGACGCTGGTTGCGGAGGCCATTGTTATAACAAGCGGCTTGTTGTCAATCTTGAGCACCCTGGTGCCGAACCACCACATGAATATGATTACGATAGGGGTGACTATCCAGGCGATGCCGAGACCGTAGAGGCCGAATTTGGCGATGTTGCTGAAGAGCACGGAGAAGCCCATTATCACCAGACCGGTCTTTACATAGAACTCGGTCTTGATGGCCGGCTTGAGCCAGGCGGGAACACCCACGGTGTTGGACACCAGCAGGCCTATGATAAGAGCCCAGAAAGCCCACTCGAGATAGCGGTTGAGGGTGAACTCGGCGCTCACCAGGCGCACTACGACTGCCAGGACGAAGAGTGCAACGAAGGCCGGCACAAACTTCTTGAGGCTGGCTCCCTGGAGCTTCACTCCCACGCTGAAAATGATGCCCAGTACCAGGAAGGTCCTGAGGAGTTTGATCCAGAATGCGCCCTCTGAGAGCTGGGCAAGAAGAGACTTGGCCTCTCCCCCGTTCTCTGCGGCGGCAACTGTCCATGTGCCGAACTTGGCTGCGCTGAAATCAAACCAGCCGGTAAGCACGGCCAGCGCGGCGACTGCGATCACGAGGAAGCCTATCCATACCGCGGTCCAGTCTTCTGTGAAGAATTTCTTAGCTTTTGCGTTCATTTTGTTCAGGTTTAAGTGAATAATATTTAGTTAGTCAAGTGATCTTTTTGCAGGCGGCGGGCTATTGGAGCAGGGTCATCAGCCACTCCGAGTCCACCTTCGCGAATCCCTCTTCGGGATGGACCGAAGGGTTCCTTTCCAGAATGGCCCTGCAGTCCTCATACACGTTCCATCCTATGTTGCAGCCTACCATACGGCCGTTGTCCGGGAAGGAGAGGGTTATGTATCTCTCCCCGTCCTTTTCCTCGAGACGGTAGAAGTGCATAGGCAATCTGAGCAGTTCTGCGGCCTGCTCTTCCCCGGCCTTGGAGGCCATTTCAGCCCTGGTCACATACTTGCACATTTCCACCACCACGTCATCCAGGCCGGCATCGAATATGAGCAGCTTCTCTATGAGGGAACTGACGTCCGACACTCTCCTGAGGGTGTAGTTCCCCATTGCCCTGGTATGGTTGCCTATGGAGTCCATCTGGGACTGGGATACCTCCCCGCCCGGAAGCAGCCATATCATCAGCTTCGCTTCCGGGTCGTGGTAGAGACTTTCGTAACGGGCGAGATTACGGCGTCCGCACTCGGGGCACTCCCACACGAAGAGGGAGCCGTCCCTGACTCCGGCCTTGAGCTCCGGATTCTCCGCAACGTTGATGCTGCGGTAGAGTTTAAATCTCTGAATCTTCCCGCATCCGGTACAGCGGCCTTCCGTATCCCTGATAATGGACATAAGCCTATTTTACTGGAGTTTGCGGGCGCCGTCGGAAATGACTACGTCGTAGATCTTCGGAGCGTGACCGAACTTCTGGGTGAATTTCTCTATTGCGGCATCTACGAAGTCCTGATAGAGTTCTTCCTTCACAAGGTTGATGGTGCAGCCGCCGAAGCCGCCTCCCATTACCCTTGAACCGGTTACTTCCATCTTGCGCGCAAGCTTGTTGAGGAAATCGAGTTCCTCGCAGGATACCTCGTAGAGATGGCTCAGACCGAAATGGGTCTGGTACATAAGCTCTCCTACGGTCTCGTAGTCCGCCCTTTCGAGGGCATCGCACACATCCAGCACCCTCTGTACCTCACCTATCACATATTCGGCGCGGAGGAAGTCCTCCTGAGGGATGTCGGAACGAACCTCGTCGAGCCAGAGTCTCTTGGCATCGCTGAGGAATTCCACCTCAGGATGGTTCTTGCGTATCGCAGCAGCTGCATTCTCGCAGGACTGGCGGCGCTTGTTGTAGGCCGAGGAAGCGAGTTCGTGCTTCACGCAGGAGTCCACGAGAACGAGCTTGTAGCCCTTTGGATTGAAAGGGAAATATTTGTATTCCAGAGTCTTGCAATTTAGACGGATAAGGCTGCCTTCACGGCCGAAGCAGGATGCGAACTGGTCCATTATGCCGCATTTCACACCGCAGTAGTTGTGCTCTGTGCTCTGACCTATCTTTGCGAGCTCGAAGCGGTCTATTCCGTTGCCGTTGAGCTCATTGATTGCGAAAGCATAGGTGCTCTCGAGGGCCGCAGACGAAGAAAGGCCGGCACCGAGAGGGACGTCACCGGCGAACACCGTATTGAATCCCGCAACCTTGCCGCCCCTCTTGATGGTCTCGCGACACACTCCGAACAGATAGCAGGCCCAGCTCTGATGAGGCTTGTCTTCCTCATTCAGACCGAATTCGACATATTCATCCATATCGAGGGAGAAGGCGCACACCTTGTCGCTGCCGTTGAGCGCTATCTCTGCAATTATTCCTTTGTCTATTGCGCCGGGGAACACATAGCCACCGTTATAGTCGGTGTGCTCACCTATGAGATTGATACGACCTGCGGAAGCGAAGAATTCACCCTCGTTGCCGAAAAGAGTCTTGAATTTTTCGGAAATTCTGGTTTTCATACTGGTGTTATTTTAATTTATGGTTTATTTTCCAGTTAATTATATGCTTTTGTCTTTCGGACAAAATCGTTCAAATATAGCAATTTTATTTAATATTGACCGTCACTGCTATGGGCAGATGGTCGCTTACCCCTCCGGTCCATCTCGGCCCCGACCAGGTCCTGAACGGCTTGAGGGCGGAGTGGGCGCTGTCCCTGGTAAGGAGAAAGGGAGGGTAAAGGATTTCCATTCCCGGACTCTGCAGTCCGCCGCCAAGCATAAACATATCTATCATCTCCCAGCGCCCTGCATAGTAGATGGTCCCCTCTCCCCTGTCGTGCAGCGGCAAGGCGAGATTATCCAGGCTTTTCACGGCCATTTTAGGGGCCTCTCCGTCAGGAACGTCGTTGAAGTCCCCCATTACCAGCAGAGGGGCCTCTTTCTGCAGGGAATCGGCCCGGTGGAGCATGCGCTCCATCACCCTTATCCTTTTCGCCTCGGAACTTCTGCCCCCGTATTTTGAAGGGTGGTGATTGACCATAACGTTCAGGACATTTCCCTCTGCGGTCTTGAAAGCGCAGGTCAAAATATCCCTGGTTAGCAGAGAGGCAGTCTTGAGGGTGTCGGATCCGAGGAGTTCCAGGCGGGAGCGACGGTAAAGCAGGGCCACGTCTATGCCCCTCGGGTCATCGGAATCGTAGTGAACGAAAGCATATCCGAACTTCGACAGCGCTGTAGTGCGCAGCAGCATACGCAGAACCCCGGCATTCTCCACCTCGGCAAAGCCGACGATGTCCGGCATACGGCCGCATCTGTCCGCCTCCCACATAAGGGTCTTGGCAATGGCGTTGCACTTGGTTTCGAAACGCCTGCGGGTCCAGTGGCGCTTTCCCCCGGAGGAGAATTCGCTGTCGGACTCTCCCCTGCCCTCATCTATCCAATCGAAGAAATTCTCGAGGTTCCAGAACATTACGCGAAGGGAATCCTCTCCGGCCCTGGCCGCAGGAACGAGCAGCAGCAAGGCACATATCGTCAGCACAAATCTTTTCATAGCCGCAAATTACGCATATTTCGGCAATAAATGGTATCTTTGCGCCCTAATTCATAGACAGATGTCACTCAAATGCGGAATAGTCGGACTCCCGAACGTAGGCAAGTCCACCCTTTTCAACTGTATAAGTTCAAGCAAGGCGCAGAGCGCCAATTTTCCTTTCTGCACCATCGAGCCGAACGTAGGCTCGACTATGGTTCCGGACAAGAGACTGGATGTGCTCAGTGAAATATGCAAGCCGCAGAGAACCATTCCGGCCACAGTGGAGATTGTGGATATAGCCGGCCTCGTGAAGGGCGCCAGCAAGGGTGAGGGCCTCGGCAACCAGTTTCTCGCAAACATACGCGAATGCGACGCCATACTCCACGTGCTGCGCTGCTTCGACGACGGAAATATAGTCCACGTCGATGGCAGTGTGGACCCGGTACGCGACAAGGAGGTCATAGACATAGAACTCCAGCTGAAAGACCTCGAAACGGTGGAAAACCGCCTCGCAAAGGTGCAGAAACAGGCACAGGTCGGTTCCGACAAGAACGCGCGCAAACTCTGCGACCTGCTGCTGCGCTACCGCGATGCCCTGCTCCAGGGCCGTTCCTGCCGCAGTGTGAGACTCGAGAACGCTGAGGAGGAGCAGATGGCAAGGGATCTCTTCCTGCTCACGTCCAAGCCTGTACTCTATGTCTGCAATGTGGATGAATCGTCAGCAGCCGAGGGCAATGCCTACGTGGAGGCAGTCAGGGAGGCCGTCAGGGATGAGAATGCCGAAGTGCTCATACTCGCGGCCAAGACCGAGTCCGACATAGCGGAATTCGAGGATTTCGAGGAAAAGCAGATGTTCCTGCAGGAAATGGGGCTGGAGGAACCGGGTGTTGTCAGACTCATACAGAGCGCCTACAAGCTGCTCGGACTTCGCACCTTCTTCACGGCCGGAGCGGATGAATGCCGTGCCTGGACCATACACAACGGCGACAAGGCGCCCAAGGCGGCCGGAGTCATACACAGCGATTTCGAACGCGGCTTCATAAGGGCCGAGGTTATCAAATACGAGGATTTCATCAGTCTCAAGTCGGAATCAGCCTGCCGCGCAGCCGGAAAACTCGGCATAGAAGGCAAAGACTACACGGTTTGCGACGGAGACATAATGCACTTCCTCTTCAATGTCTGAGAGACTGGCGCAAGCGTCGGCAAAAAGAAAGAAGGCGACTGATTCACTCATCAGTCGCCTTCTTTATCGTATATGGCAATCTTCTAGAAGAACCTTGCCCTGTTGTCCTTTACATCTGCATCGTCCATCATCACAGGCACTATGGTCTGGAGAGAATACTGCATCATACGTACATTGTTGGCCTTGGCGTCATCCTCGGTGTAGAAGGAGCCGGTGTCGCGGCTGTTGACCCTGAAGACATAGACTCCATAGGAACCCTTCACAGGAGCGCTGACAACATTCTCCTCAGCGGCAGCAACTGCGCCGATGAATGCCGGGTCAAGTCCCTGGGAATTGAGGGAACTGAACGCAATTGATGCGGAGTTGCTTACGGTGGTTCCGAGCACGTCGGCAATTTCCTCGAGCGAGCTCTTGCCCTCGATCTTCTGGCTTATCTCCTCGAGTTTCTTGTCACCTGCCTTCTGGGAGTAGAGCAGTTCGCTGATCTGGGAAGAAACCTCCTCGATAGGAGCATATCCCTCCTCGTGGATGCCGGTAAGGGCTGCAACGAAGAAGTACTTCTGGTTAACGGTTATGATTTCGGATACCGAGCCAGTCTTCTTGACTCCGTATGCCCAGTTGGTAACTTCCCTTGCGTTGTCAACCACGCCGAATTTCTCATTGTTCCTGGAAATCCTGTTGGCCGGATGTATATAGAGACCCATAGTGTCGCACACGGTTTTGAAGTTCTCATACTTGCCGTTCGAGCGGCTCGATACGAGGTTTGCCTGGGAATAGAAGTTGCTGAAGGTCTCCTTGCTGGCAATAGCGCTCTTCTTGAATATGGCCACCTGCTTCATAAGTACAGGCTCGGAGCTGGAAATAACCTTGCCCACGAGGGTTCCGTACTGAGGGGACTCGAGCTTGACCGCCTTGTTTACTGGAGTGCTGAAGAGCGGCTCGCAACCCGGGATGGTGTAGCTCTGGGTCATGTCCACGGTCTCCGTGGCGTCCAGCTGCGCAAGAACATCGGAGTTGATTTCGCTCTGACCTTCCGGCATAGGGATTACCTTCACGGTAACGGTCTCAGGACGCTTTGCGCTGTCCATCACTCGTGCTGCGAGGAAAGCGTCGCCGCTCCTGTAGATTGGGGAGACGCCGCCCTTGCCTTCAAATGCGAAACTGTTGATGTCCCTGGATATGGTGTTGAGTTCACCTTCCTTGTACCAGTATCCATCGAAGCTCTGCTCGGAAGAGTTCCTGAGGAGGAAGCCCTTCACGTTGTCAGTCTCGCTGAATTCCTCGTAAAGTCTGTTGAAATCCTCCTCTGCGGCAGCTATGTCGCTTGCGGAAGGAACAACCTCGATGAGCACGTACTCAACGTCCCTGGACTCGTTCTGACGGAACATTTTCTTGTGATCCTTATAGTACTTCTTTATCTCGGAAGAGGAAACCTCTACGGTGGTGTCACGCACATATCCGAAAGGGACCATCACGAAGTCCACGTCAGCGGTGGTGTTGTTCTCCTCTATCGCCCTGGTGAGCATAAGAGGGTTTACATAGGAACTGTTGACGAAGAGGGCGAAGTACTTGTCATAGTACTGCTGGTTGCGTACCAGGTCGATAAGATAGTCCCATCCCTCAGGATTCTGGGAGATGAAGCTCTCTATCTGGGACTTGTCAGGGAATGACTGTGATATGATAGGAGACATGTTGTCACCGGAAGTGAGGTCCTTGAGTTCCTCTACACCTACCCTGATTCCCGCCTTCTCGGCATTCTTTACGAAAAGATACTGGTTGATATAGGACTGCCATACCTCATCCCTGATAGCCTTTTCCTGATCGGCATTGCCTGAACCTCCATATATGTTCTTCAGCCCGTCGATTCTGCT
>SAMEA3663036__coassemble_1253_pt1 | contig 9873 bp, 6 predicted proteins | sample SAMEA3663036__metabat2_high_PE_032 | metagenome-assembled genome bin SAMEA3663036 (sample SAMEA3663036) | pig gut metagenome | biome: pig gut; feature: pig-associated habitat; material: faeces | place: France | collected 2012 | reverse complement strand
TTTATGATACCCTTGAGTCTTTTTTCGAAATCGCCCCTGTAGCGCGTTCCGGCCACGATTGAGGCTATGTCCAGCGAGAGTATGCGCTTGCCGAGCAGGGAACTCGGTACGTCCCCTGAGGCAATGCGCAGGGCTATTCCCTCCACGATGGCGGACTTGCCCACCCCGCTTTCACCCACGAGCATAGGGCTGTTCTTGCGGCGCCGCCCCAGTATGCGGGCCACCCTGTCCATCTCAGCGTCGCGGCCCACCACAGGGTCAAGACGGCCCTGTACGGCGGCCAGACTGAGGTCGTAGGCGAATTCGTCGAGCAGGGGAGTCGCAGATTGGCCGTTCTCTTCTTCTTCAGTGTCCTGGCTTTCGGCAACTTCCTCCCTCTCCTCTTCTTTTGCGCTCTCCACGGCCGTGCCCTTGAGATTCAGCAGGGAGCAACGGTCCAGAAGCCGCCCGTATTCTACGCCGTTCTCAAGGAGATAGCTCTGGCTCCAGTTGCCCGTGCTCCTGCTCAGGGCCAGCAGCAGGTGTACTGCCGAGGCCTCGTCGCAACGCAGGCGAGTGGCTTCCAGCACGCTGAAGCTCAGTATGTTATGCGCGCTTCTGCTGAAGTTGATGCGGTCGATTTCGGAGAATGGTATATGTGTGTCGCTGAAGATTTTGGAGTCTATGAACTGCTTCATCTCCTGCAGGTCGAGGCCAAGTTCCTTGAGAATCTCGCAGGCCTGGTTGTCGCCGTGCCTGATGATGCCCAGCATCATGTGGTCCGGCCCTATTCCGTAGCTGCCGGTGCGCATAGCCTCCTCCCGCGAAAAGTTCAGTATGAGGTTTAGTTCCTCGGATATTCTGATGGTCATGTTTTTGCCTTTGAGACTGCTAAATTACGATAATTTTCCTATCTTTGCAAAACGGCTTTTTTCGCTCAGGCGCCGGAATCGGCGAAAAAACGGCCATTACGGCGATTTTTCTGAAAAACGGCCATTCTGCGGGAAGCCGCACGGACAAAAGAGAACAAATTAGGAAAAACATATTTCAGAAATGGACGAAAACAACAACATCCACGACCCTGAACTGGAAGTAGAGTCAGCGCCTGTGGGCCGCATCGAGCAGGTCAACATAGACCAGCAGATGCGCTCGGCGTACATAGACTATTCCATGTCAGTGATCGTTTCCAGGGCCCTTCCGGACGTGCGCGACGGCATGAAGCCAGTGCAGAGAAGGGTGCTCTACGGAATGGAGCGTCTCAACCTGGACTATTCCGCCGCAACCATGAAGTCGGCAGGTATTGTCGGCGAGGTAATGGGAAAGTACCATCCTCACGGCGACTCCAGCATCTATGATACTATGGTCCGTCTGGCCCAGGACTGGAACCTGCGCTATCCTCTGGTCAAGGGCCAGGGTAACTTCGGTTCCATGGACGGCTATTCGGCAGCTGCAATGCGTTACACCGAGGCCAAGCTGGAGAAGATATCCGAGGCCGTGCTTGCAGACCTGGACAAGAACACCGTCGATATGGTCAAGAACTTCGACGAGCGTTTCGACGAGCCTACCGTGCTCCCGACCAAGGTGCCTCTGCTGCTCATCAACGGGTCTTCCGGCATCGCGGTCGGAATGGCGACCAATATGGCTCCGCACAACCTCAGCGAATGCTGCGACGCGATATGCGCATATATCGACAACCCTGAAATAGACCTCGACGGCCTGATGGAGCACATCAAGGGACCGGATTTCCCGACGGGAGGCATAATCCAGGGCTACAGCGGCATACGCGAGGCCTTCGCCAACGGCAGGGGACGCATCGTGATACGCTCCAAGACCGACATCGAGCTTGCGGCCAACGGCACCGAGACCATAGTCATAACCGAGGTACCGTATATGGTCAACAAGAAGGAGATGATCAAGAAGATCGCCGACCTCGTCGAGGACAAGAAGATAGAGGGCATAGCCGAGATCAACGACTTCACCAACCGCAAGGGCATACGCATAGCCATACGCCTCAAGAAGGGAGCCAATTCGGGAGTTATCCTGAACCAGCTCTTCAAGATGAGCCCGCTCCAGTCGAGCTTCTCCGTGAACAACGTGGCCATCGTGAACGGCAGGCCTTGCACCCTCAACCTCAAGGACCTCATACGCAACTTCGTCAGCCACCGCCACGAGGTGATACTGCGCAGGACCAGGTTCGACCTCGAAAAGGCCCGTGCGAGAGCGCATATACTCGAGGGTCTGCTCAAGGCCCTGGACGTCATAGACCGCATCATAGAGATCATACGCGGCAGCAGGAGCGTGGAAGAGGCGAAGAGCGAGCTCATGAACAGCTTCGGTTTCTCCGACCTCCAGGCTTCCGCCATAGTCGAGATGAAACTCCGCCAGCTGGTCGGACTCGAGAGAGAGAAACTCCAGGCCGAGTACGACGAGCTGCGCAAGTTCATACTCTACTGCGAGGACATACTCGGCAGCTACGAGCGTCAGATGGAGGTTATCAAGGAAGAGACCATGGAGATGAAGGAGAAGTACGGGGATGCCCGCCGCACGGCCATAGTTCCGGACGAGGGAGAGTTCAATCCTGAGGACTTCTATGCCGACGAGGATGTCGTCATCACCATTTCCCACCTCGGCTACATCAAGCGTACCGCCCTGAGCGAGTACCGCACCCAGGCCCGCGGCGGCAAGGGAATGAAGGGCAGCGCCACCCGCGAGGAGGACTTCATTGAGCACATCTACGTCGCCAATATGCACAGCACCATGCTCTTCTTCACCCAGAACGGCAAGTGCTACCGTCTCAAGGTCTATGAGATTCCGGAAGGCACCCGCGCATCCAAGGGACGTCCGGTCCAGAACGTCATCAGCATAGAGCCGGGAGACATAATCAAGACCTATGTCAATGCCAAGAGCATAGAGAGCGAGGAGTACTGCAATTCCCACTTCGTGCTTCTGGCCACCCGCAAGGGCATAGTCAAGAAGACTGCCCTCTCCGAGTATTCCAACAGGCGCAGCCGCAACAAGGGAATCAACGCCATAACGGTACGTGAGGGTGACGAGCTTCTCGACGCCATACTCACCACCGGCGACAGCCAGGTGCTGCTGGCCGCCCGCAACGGCCGCTGCGTCCGCTTCGACGAAGAGGATGCCCGTCCGCTCGGCAGGGCCGCTTCCGGAGTCAGGGGTATAAGTCTCGATGAGGATGATGAGGTGATGAGCGTGGTATGCTACACTCCGGGTTCCGGCGATGCGGCGTCCCAGACAGCCCTCGTCGTCAGCGAGCACGGCTTCGGCAAGCGTACGGACTTCGAGGAGTACAGGCTCACCAGCCGCGGAGGCAAGGGAGTCAGGACTCTGAACATCACCGAAAAGACTGGCAAGGTTGTTGCGCTCAAGAATGTTACCGAGGATAACGACCTGATGATCATTACCCGCGCCGGACTCACGATAAGGATGTCGGTAAGCGATATCCGTCAGGCCGGAAGGGCTACCCAGGGCGTGAAACTCATCAACATAAAGGATAGTGACCTCATCGCTTCCGTTACCGTTGTCCCTAAGCAGGAGGAAGCGGAAGACCAGCAGGAGGAACAGGCAGAATAACTTTTTTTAACTGAATACATTATGAAAAGAATTCTTTTCGCAGCGGCAGCAATCCTCTCAGTGCAGGTTGCTTTCGCACAGGTCAAATCACCTGAAGCTGCCAAGGCAGCTGTCGAGAAGGCCGTAGCCGCCACCGCAAAGGCAGAAAATGCTTTCGCAGCCAATCCTAAGAAGGTGGTGAAGTTCGGAGTGTATCTCGCCGAAGCCAAGGCTTGGCTGGATGCCTACAACGCACCGGTTGGCAACGCCTGGGTCGGAGCCGACCAGAATCAGCTCAACCTGCTTATGGGTAGCGTAAAGCCGCTGTCCAGCGAGAATGTGGAGCTGGGCGGAACGGCTTACCGCAAGGACATCTACAAGAACTGCAACTACTATTTCAACGGGAACGGCATGCTCGCGATGATCGAGATCACCAATCCTGTCTATGAGGATGCCCTTGACAAGGCGCTCGTTGCCTACTCCAAGGCTGGAAAGGCTGATACCAAGGCTCAGAAGACCAAGGATATATGCCTCGGAATCTCCGACGTCGCAAGCAAGTACGTGGACGAGGCCTATAACTGCTACACCTTCGGCGACCTGAAAATGGCCAGCATAAAATTCGAGAAAGCTGTCGAGGCAAAAGCCACCGCACCTCTCTCCGAGGTAGATTCCACCTCCCTCTACAATGCCGGCTTCACCGCCTGGCTTGCAGGTGACAACGACAGGGCCCTGAACTTCTTCCTCAAGTGCCGCGAGGTAGGTTATTTCTACGAGGACGGCGAGGTTTATTCCAAGCTCGGCGACGTGCTCCTCAAGCAGGGCAAGACCCAGGAAGGCGTGGAATACCTCAAGGAAGGTTTCGTGAAGTTCCCTCAGAGCCAGTCCATCCTCATCAACCTGATCAACTACTACCTGACCAGCGGTGAGAATACCGACGAACTCTTCGTGCTTCTGAACAAGGCCAAGGCAAACGACCCTAAGAATGCATCCCTCTGGTATGTCGAGGGCAACACCCACGCAAAGCTCGGTCACGAGGAAGAGGCCATCGCTGCCTACAACGAGGCATCCAAGGTCGATCCGAAGTATGAGTACGGCTATGTAGGTATTGGTGTTTACTTCTATGAGAAGATGATAGCCATCGCAGAGGAGGCCAACGCTCTCGACTACAGCAAGTGGAGAGAGTACGATGCTCTCATCGAGAAGTACTACGTTGCCGCCGAGCAGGCTGTCGAGCCTTTCGAGACGGCATACGAACTCTCAGCCGACAACGGGCTCAAGTACAACGTCGCACAGTATCTCAAGGATATATATTTCCGTCTGCGCAACAAGAATGAGGCTTACAACGCCAACTACGAGAAATATGACGCCATCGTCAAGGCCGGCAAGGCCGAGTAAGGGCGGGACATATATTGAAAAAGAGGGTCTGGCGGCCCTCTTTTTTATTTTCTGAAAGGCGTTCTATGCTTCTGAGCCTTCGTTTTCAGCTTTCTCGAAGGCCTGGACTATGCGGTTTACCAGCGGGTGGCGGACTATGTCGGCGTTGGAGAAGCGTATGTCGGCGACAGAATTCAGGCCCTTGAGCAGTTCGATTCCGCGAAGCAGTCCGGAGTCGCTGCGCCTCGGCAGGTCTATCTGGCTGGCATCGCCGGTCACAATGAACTTCGCATCGCGCCCCATACGGGTCTGTTTGGACACCGGATTTTTGATGGCCTGGGCCTCGTCCAGGATCACGCAGGCCCTGTCCAGGGTGCGTCCCCTCATATAGGCGAGAGGAGCTATCTGAATGGTTCCTTCAGCCATGAAATCCTGCAGCTTCTTAGGCGGGATCATATCCCCGAGAGCATCGTAGAGCGGTTGGAGATAGGGGTCCAGCTTGTCCTTGAGATCGCCGGGAAGAAAGCCCAAGCGCTCTCCCGCCTCCACTGCCGGACGGGTGAGTATGATGCGTTTTATGTCTCTGTTCTTCAGGGCCCTTACCGCCAGGGCGATGGCAATGTAAGTCTTGCCGGTGCCGGCCGGACCCGTCGCGAAGATAAGGTCGTTGTCGAACCAGGCGTTTACCATTCTCTTCTGAGTACCGTTCCTGGCTATGATGGGCTTGCCGTCGTTTCCATAGACTATGGGCGCCTCCGGGTTCAGCATCACCGGGGTTCCGGCAGTCTCTCCGTCGAACATCTCTTCCACGTCATAAGGCGTGAGGTGCATCTTGTGGCGCTTTATCTCTATGAGCTGCTGCAGGCGCAGCTCGAATTCTTCTATGTCCTCTTCCTTCCCCTCAAGCAGTATGTCGTTGCCGCGGGCCACGGTCTTCAGATGCGGAAAATGGCCGCACAGCGCCTCGAGGTTGCGGTTTGCCGCCCCATAAATGCTTATCGGGTCGATTTCTGTCAGCGTAATCGTTCTCTTCATAGCGCAAATATAGAAAATTACCGGTCAATCTGCACCGAATAGCTTTTTCTCCGGCCGCCGGGACGGTGGCACCACATAGGTATGCATTCCATTTTCCCGAGTCTCCATCCCTGCCCGAACTTCCCTGTGAGCTCGAGTGTGACCATAAGCTCACGCTGGGTGTTTGCGGCGCTCATATTCGAAACGGCATTCCCTATGGAATAGCACACCGGTACACGACGTCCGTCCCGGCAGACAAGCGTGTCCCTGTCCTGCACCACGTGCGGATGATGGCCTATGATCACATCCGCCCCGTTCTCTGCCAGGAAGCGGGCCCAGCTCTCTTGCTTCGGGGAATGGCTGAGCTTGTATTCCTCGCCCCAGTGCGGGCAGGCCACGATCAGGTCCGCTCCGGCCTCCTTTGCCTCACGCAGCATGGCGCCGACGCTTTCTTCGTCCATACGGTTCACGCAGTCTCCTCCGGAAAGGCGTACGTTTGTCCCGTATGTGAAATTCACTATGGCCACGAGACAGCCTTTGACCGGCAGCAGAAGGGCGTGTCCTCCGCAGCCGCAGTGCTGTATTCCCCGTTTCCTCCCCATTTCCCTGTATATGCCCAGGGTCCTTTCGAGCCCCTTGACGCCCCTGTCGAGTATATGGTTGTTGGCGGTCAGGAAGACGTCCACCCCGCAGTCGGCCACATATTCCGCGTATGCGTCCGGTGCGCTGAAGCAGGGATAGCCGCTGTACGGCTCTCCTCCGAGGGAGAATTCCATATTCGCCACGCAGAGATCGGCGGCCTCGAGCCTGTCGCGTATCCCGCTGAAATAGCTGGAGAAATCGTAGCCTCCGCGGCCGTCGGACGCCAGCTCCAGCTGTCTGCTGTGCATCATCACGTCCCCGATGAAGCAGAGACTGACGGTGTCCGTCTTTTCGGCCGGGCAGGCATAGCCCTTGAAAAGGAAGGAAAAGTCCTGGGCGGAACCCGTCAGGGGAACCGCCAGCAGAGTCAGACTTAATATGAAGCTCCTGGCTGACATAGTGGTCGATATGCATCCAAATATAGGAATATTTATTTTGCCAAGCAGTTCCAAATTCCTAAATTTGCGAGTTATGCGAAAGAGACTTGAAATATGCCTTATGCTGCTCTGCGTACTGCCTGCGCTGAGCGGCTGTGACTTTCTCAGAAAAGCTGCGGGCCGTCCGACTTCGGCGGATATTGAAATAAAGCGTCAGCAGATAGTGCTGGTCGAACAGCGCCGCAGGGAAGTCGAGGATTCCCTCGCCAGGGAGGAATGCCTGCGTCAGCAGCGCCTGGCCGATTCTCTCGCGGTAATGGACAGTCTCGCCAAGGCCGGCTGCCTCATTCGCAATCAGTCGGAAACGGGCCGCATAGTGGGCAAGACCCTGTCGGCACGATATTGGCTTGTGACGGGTGCCTTCCGTAAGCCGGAAAACGCCAGAAGGCGTTGCGAGCGTATGGAAGCCTCCGGTTTCACTTGTGAGATTGTCTCTTTCGGAAGCGGCCTGGACGTGGTTCTTGCGGCTCCTAACAATACTCTTCGCGGCATATACGGGGATTACCGGCGTTATGTGGAATCGGAATTCAAGACCCCGGATGTATGGATTCTCGATGCGGCCCCGGAGGCCGCGCAGGAAAAACGATGAAGAGACTTTTTGCATTCGCGCTTGCAAGCGCCTTGTCCTGCTGCCTGGCTTATGCCCAGTACAGGCAGGACCCGTCCTACGGCTCCCTTTATGACTCCGAGACCGTTTCGGCCCTGAAGGCCCACGTGTCGATGTTCGCTTCCGCACAGATGGAAGGCAGGAAAGCCGGTTCGGAGGGGGAGAGGATGAGTGCCGCCTATCTCTATGAGGAACTGGAGAAGGCCGGAGTGGATATGCTCTGCCCTAAGGAGGGGCAGATTTTCGGAATCAGGCAGGAAAACGGGGACACCCTTGTCTCCCGCAATGTGTACGGCTTCATCCAGGGCTATGACAAGGTCTTGAAGAACAGGTTCATAGTCATCGGGGCCAGAATGGATAATCTGGGCACCAACGAAATGACCGTGGACGGGGAAAAGTGCGTGCAGACCTATTACGGAGCAAACGGAAACGCTTCCGGAATGGCTATGCTCATAGAACTGGCCCGGAAGATTTCGATGAATTCCATGCTCTTCCGCCGCTCGGTCATATTTGTGGGCTTCGGCGCCTCCTGTGCCTCTATGGCCGGTTCCTGGTATTTCCTGGACCGTGACTTCAAGGGCGTTGGGGAAATAGAGGCGATGATAGACCTGGATATGCTCGGCGTGCCTCAGCAGGAACGCATGTATGCCTTTACGGCTTCCAATACGGATCTGAACGCCATATTGAACACGGTTTCCGGCGGCCTTCAGCCGGTGCAGCCGACGCTTACCTCGGCGGAGCCCTATCCCTCCGACCACAGGGCCTTCTACGGCAAGGAAATACCTTCCGTGCTTTTCACGACCGGCCGCTACGCTGAACACGACAGCCCTCGCGACACCCCGTCCATACTCGACTACGGCTTTATGGAACGGGAGCTCGAATATATATTCAACTTCGCGCAGACCCTTTCCTGCACCAACCACAGCCTGCAATTCCGTCAGGGCGCGATGGACAGTGCAAAGGAACTCGGAGGCGAAAAGATATATTCCTACTACGACTGCGACGTCAAGCCTATGTTCCTGAACAATCCGGACCCGGCAATCTTTATGAGCAAGTGGGTGTATCAGTACCTCAAGTATCCGGAACAGGCGGTGAAGGAAGGCATTCAGGGTGTCGTCCAGGTCAGCTTCGTCATTGAGAAGAACGGCAGCGTGAGCAATGTGAAGGTGTTCAGAGGCATAGACCCTCTGCTCGACGACGAGGCGGTGAGGGTGGTGAGCGCATCCCCGAAATGGAGGCCTGCGCGCGTCCGCGGCGAAAAGGTGCGCTCGACAATGACCATAGGCGTGGAGTTCCGCCTGGCCCGCAAAGGCGGCAAACGGCGCTTCGGCATAAACGGATATTGAAATAATCAGCACATATTAACAACAACTGACCATTATGGAATACAATTTCAAGGAAATCGAGAAAAAGTGGCAGGCCTACTGGGCCGAACATCACACATACAAGGCGGAAGCAGACCCTTCCAGACCTAAATTCTATGTCCTGGACATGTTTCCGTATCCTTCCGGAGCCGGGCTCCACGTGGGACATCCCCTGGGTTATATAGCGAGTGACATCTACTCCAGGTACAAGCGTCTCTGTGGTTTCAACGTGCTGCATCCTATGGGTTACGACGCCTTCGGACTGCCTGCGGAGCAGTATGCCATACAGACCGGACAGCATCCTGAGGTGACGACCGTCAAGAACATCGGCCGCTACCGTTCCCAGCTGGACCGCATAGGTTTCTCCTATGACTGGGACCGTGAGGTAAGGACCTGTGACCCCGATTATTACAAGTGGACGCAGTGGGCTTTCATAAAGATGTTCGGCAGCTGGTATGACCCGGCCCTCGACAAGGCCCGTCCGATAGAGGAACTGGTGGAGAAGTTCGCCACAGTGGGCTATGACGGCATTACCCCGGAGATCTGGGCCGCTGCCGATGAAAAGGAGAGGTCGAGGATACTTATGAACTACAGGATCGCCTACCAGGGCGAGACCTCGGTCAACTGGTGTGCGGGACTGGGCACGGTGCTGGCCAATGACGAGGTGAAGGACGGCCTGTCCGTGCGCGGCGGCTATCCTGTGGAGCAGAAGAAGATGACCCAGTGGCAGCTGCGCGTCTCCGCCTATGCCGGCCGTCTGCTCGACGACCTCGAGGAACTCGACTGGACGGACTCGCTCAAGGATATGCAGCGCAACTGGATAGGCCGCAGCGAGGGCACCGAAATGGTGTTCAGGGTGTCCAATGGCAGCGAGGAATACGAT
>SAMEA3663036__coassemble_1182_pt1 | contig 10248 bp, 6 predicted proteins | sample SAMEA3663036__metabat2_high_PE_032 | metagenome-assembled genome bin SAMEA3663036 (sample SAMEA3663036) | pig gut metagenome | biome: pig gut; feature: pig-associated habitat; material: faeces | place: France | collected 2012 | reverse complement strand
GAGTTTTATGTCCACAAGGCGATGGCTTCCGCGTCCGGGGATGATGTCCTTATGGCTGACTGCCTGAGCCGGGCTTGCATACTGGAACAGCGAAAAGGCAATCTGGCAGCCGCCATCGGCTATGCGGAAAAATGCCTCGAAATAGACCGTCAGGCGGGCATACCGGATAATATCAGTTCCTCCCTGAACAACATAGCCGGCCTGTATCTCACCTTCGGTCAACCCGATGTCGCCCGCAAGTATATTGACGAAGCCCTCATCGTGGAAAGACCGTTGGGCAGGGACGACAAAATGGCAATACGCCTGGGAATGGCTTCAGAGATATACCTGAAACTCTCTATGGCGGAGGAATCCCTGGACTTTGCCTCCGAGGCCTGCCGTCTGGACAGCCTTGCGGGAAGAGAGGCAAAGTACGCCATCAGGCTCTGCCAGAAGGCTTCCGCACTTTCCGAACTCTCCCGCGACAGTGAGGCGGAGAGGGATCTGAACTCAGCCATCCCACTGCTGCGCCGTTTCAACAATGTCAATTCCCTGTCCATCGCCTATGCACAGCTGGGAGAGATATGTCTTCGTGCCGGCAGGGTGAGGGAGGCGGACGAAGCCTTCAGGGAGTGTGTATCCCTTGCCTCCGGCTACGGTAACGAGTATGTCGAAGGCCGGGGCCGCAAGGGTCTGTGGCAGCTGAACCGCGACAGGGCGCCGTCAGTGGCGCTTGCCCATCTGGAAAGGTACAATGAAATCCAGTCACGAATCGCTTCGGAGAAGACGGCAAGCGAACTGACCCGTTTCAATGTCAGCTACGAGACACTGAAAAAGGAGCAGATTATCGCTATTCAGCACCAGAAACTCAAATGGAGCGGCATTTGTCTGGGGCTTATGTTCGTGCTGCTCGCTTCCTTCGGCTTCGCGCTGCTATTTTACAGGCGTACCTCGAAACTGTCCGAGGAAAAGAATGCCATCCTGGTAAAGAAGGCCCTTGAGACGGACCGCCTCCTGATGCTTTCCCGTCAAAATATGGAGAAGGAACTCAAGGAGGAGATCGAATCGCTGGAATCTGAACTGCCGCCTGTCAAGCTTACTTCGAGGGAACTGCAGATTGCGCGCCTCAGTTGCGACGGCCTCCTGAGCAAGGAGATAGCAGACCGTCTGGGAATATCGCAGCGCACGGTCGAAACCCATAAGAATAACCTCTACCATAAGCTCGGCATCAACAATATGGCGGAGCTTGTTTCGTATATGCACAAGGCAGGTTTGTCTAAGTAAATATACTTAGTTAGCCCATTTGACCCGCCTGGCTGGCTTCTTTTGTCCGATTTCCTTGGTATTTTAGTTTTTTATTAAGGAACAGACCGGATGAAGAAACATATTCCCATCATTCTGGCGGCTGCTTTCCTGGCCGCATCCTGTCACAAGGACACGGAACACGTCGATGTGCTCAGGAGCCAGGTTGACAGTGCCGTGTATTCGGCTGGCGATACGGATTCGCTTTCAGCCCTCTTCGCCGCTTACGGCAGGGAGGGCAATAGCTACGGGGAGATGGCCGCCGCCCTCGAACTGGGCAAGCGCCTGAGGAACGAAAGCCGTTTCTACGATGCCATCGATGTCCACAAGAAGGGCCTTGCCGCTGCGGAGAAACTCAGGGATACCTTACAGATAGTCCAGGCACTCAACAATATAGGCACCAATTACCGCCGTCTCGGCATACTCGACGAGGCCTCGTCCTGGCACTACAGTGCGCTGAGTTATTGCGACCAGTATTCCGGCAGCCGCAATCCGGAAGACAGGACTGCCCTCAAGAACAGGGTGGTCAGTCTTAACGGCATAGGCAATGTGCAGTTGACGATGGGCAACGATGTGGAGGCGGAAAAGGCCTTCCGCCAGGCCCTGAGTGGAGAGGCCTCTCTGGGCAGCGCATTGGGACAGGCCATCAATTATGCAAATCTGGGTTCCATCCTGGAGTCCAGGGATATGAAGGATTCGGCCCGTTTCTATTATGAAAAGTCCCTGGAATTCAATACTCTGGCCAAGTCTGATTTGGGCATCTCCCTCTGTCACGCGCATTTCGGCCGCCTGGCTGAGAAGGAGGGGGACTATGCGAACGCCATCGAAGAGTACCGCAAGGCATACGAGATTATGGAGGGCAGTTCCGATGTATGGCACTGGCTCGAGTCCGCCGTTTCCCTTGTCCGGGCATATATCAATGCCGGAGATCTGGACAGGGCGTCCTTCTATCTGGGCAAGGCGACGAAGGAGGCTGAAAGAATATCCTCTATGGAATATCTGGCCGAAGTGAACCGTCTGGACTATCTCATACAGAAGCAGAGAGGCAATTCCGCCCTGGCTCTGAAGAGCTATGTGAGGAGCCGTGAGTATGCCGACAACGTGACCAGCGAGAAGAACCTGAACCATATTCAGAATGTACGGGTGGGCTATGAGCGGGAGCGTAAACAGAACGAAATAGAGATGCTTAACCGCAGCTGGGAGGCGGAGAGACGCAGCAGGAACGCCCTGCTCACAATGTCCCTGATAGCCCTGCTGCTGACCGTCGCCACCATTGCGGTACTCATATACCTGATTACGCTCAGGAACCGCAACCAGAAGATGCTCAAGGAGATGGAAACGATGAAGAGCAACTTCTTCACCAATATCACCCACGAGTTCCGCACTCCGCTTACGGTCATTCATTCGGCTGCCGGGCACATAATGAAGGAGACGCCCGTTGACAGTCCTCTCCACCGGGACGCCGAGGACATAATGCGACACGGAAAGAGTCTTCTCAGTCTCATAAACCAGATACTCGACATCGCGAAGCTCAGTTCCGGGAGCAGATGCCGTCCCGAATATTGCAGGGGTGACATTGTCGGCTATGTAACTATGATATGCGAATGTCACAGGCCTTATGCCAGAACCAGGGATATAAGCATAATCTACTCTCCGGCGGAGCCTTCGGTCGAGATGGATTTCATTCCGGAATATGTGAAGCAGACCGTCAGCAACCTGCTTTCCAATGCCATAAAGTTTTCTGCTGAGGGCAGGCATATCATGCTGACTTCCAAGTGTAAGGACGGGGACTTCATACTCACTGTCTGTGACGAGGGCAAGGGTATGGCTCCGGAGGTGCTGCGCAACATATTCAGGCCTTTCTATCAGGCACCGGACCAGTCGATGAGCATAGGTACGGGAGTGGGACTCTCCATAGTAAAACTGGATGTGGAGGCGATGAACGGCAGGATAGAAGTGCACAGCGCAGTCGGGAAGGGTACGGTTTTCATCGTCGCCCTGCCTTTGAGCTGCGGCGAGAAACTGAACCGTCACTTCGATTTCAATGATTATGTGCAGCCAGGCGCTATCCGGGAAGTGGTGGAAACGGAGTGTGAAGCGAACGAGGATGTGGTACACGAGGGGATGGAGAATGCCACGCGTATCCTCATTGTGGAGGACACCCCGGAGGTTGCGAGACTGCAGATGAACCAGCTCAATTCCGACTTCAACTACTATTTCGCCCAGAACGGGGCCGAAGGACTGGAAAGGGCCGCAGCAATAGTCCCTGACCTCATCATCACCGATGTGATGATGCCGGGAATGGACGGTTTCGAATTCTGCCGCAGGCTGCGCGCTTCCGGGGCCCTGAACCATATCCCGGTAATAATGGTCACTGCGAAATGTACCCACGAGGACAAGATGGCCGGACTGGAGGCGGGTGCGGATGCCTTCCTTGAAAAGCCGTTCCACGCCGACGAACTGAACCTCAGGGTGGTCAAGCTGCTCGAACAGAGAAGTCTTCTTCAGCAGAAGTGGAGCTCCGACATCGATGACGGAGCCCGGGATTTGAGCGGTATTCCGGAGTCCAGCCGAAAGTTCATAAATGATTTTACGGATGCCGTCAACAACTGCCTCAAGACGGGAGAACTTGACCACAATACGATTGCGGACGCCCTCTGCATCACCCGGATACAGCTCAACCGCAAGGTCAAGGCCATAACCGGTCTGACCACAACGGAGTACATCAGCCGAATAAGGATTTCCCTGGCAAAGAAACTGCTCGACAATCCGGATATGCTCATTGGGGACATAGCCCAGCGTTGCGGAGTGGAGGATGTGGCTTATTTCAGTTCTGTCTTCAAAAAGGCCACCGGATATACTCCAAGCGGGTGGCGAAACCGCAGAAAGTCACTCGATTCATAATTTAAGTCACTCGATTCATAACCCCGAAGGGGACTCGGAAGGTAATTTTGCAGCAGTGAAACAACCAACAAACTGCAAAATTATGAAACGTATCATTTCCTTCTTCGCGGCCGTTGCCGCAATCCTGTCGGCCTTCTCCTGCCAGCGCCTGGAGCCGACTTCTCTCAATGCGGACACTCTTCCCGTGAAGGTTGAAGTTGCCGGTCACGCCCGTTACATCGCGGTGGGAAAGTCCGGGGCAAACTTGAGCCCGGAGATTGTGGACCGTGGAACCCCTGTACATATTTTCTATGGTGTCAAGAATGCTGAGGGCAAGCTTGAGTATGCCCTGAAGACAGTCAAGACCGATGATAATGGATTTTTCAGCGCCGAAATCGGTTGCCCTGTCGGCAAGACTATGAGCGTCAAGGTCAACTGCTCCATGCTCGGTGAGTCTTATGCATATAGCGACGGCGGCAAATACGTATCGACCGATACCTGGTTCTTTGGCGAGGTCAGCAAGGAAATCCTTTGTGGCAAAGCCGGCTATTTCAAGCTGGATATGACTCCGGCCGCAAACATCAGCGACGAAGGCCTCACCCAGCCGTATTGATATTCCGACACTACAGAAACTACTGAGTTATGAAAAAGATATTGTCAACAGCACTCCTCCTGGCCGCCGTTCTGACGGCATCTGCCCAGGAGAAACAGAAATACTATGTTCCCCAGAAGGGGGACTGGTCGGTAGGCATCACCTACAATCCTGCAACTATGGTAAGGGACATCCGTATGCAGCCCAAGCCGGGAGAGTTTGCCGGGGCATGGATTGAGGAGCTGGCTGCCAGCCCGAAACAGATGTTCATACTCTCGCAGGATCCTATCGCGGCAGTTCGTGCCAAATATTTCATCTCATCCAAAGCGGCAGTAAGGGCTACTCTCGGTTTCAACGGAAGTCTCATCAACTATAAGGAGTATGTGCGGGACGACCTCGCTGCGGCATCAGCCCCGGACACTGAGAACAAGGTCGTGGACAACCTGCGTTCCAATCTCAATTCCGTCAGTCTCCAGCTGGGCTATGAAGGGCGTCTTGGCGAAGGTTGTGTCAGGTTCGTTTATGGTTTTGACCTGATGTACTCGATAGCCGGGGGTACTATGACATTCCAGTATGGCAACGAACTGACAGATCTCAATCACGTGCCGTCCACAATGCCTATGACCTCGGAGATGAAGGCCGGTTCAGTCAATGATTTCCAGAGCAAACTGGGAATAGACTACGGGCGTCCTCTGAAGAGGTACAATTCCGGATATATTCACGGCATTGGTCTGTCGGTGGATATAGGAATAGAGGTCTTTCTGGCAGAAAGGGTTTCCGTCGGTCTGGCAATGAACCTCACGCCTATAATGTTCAGCTTCCAGCCACAGACCTACACCATATATGAAGGTTTCTCATCCCTTTCAGGCAAGGTGGAACAGTATAACGGACTTGTAAGTCCCGGCAGCAATGCTCTGCTCTACGGCACCGAAAACCTTGGCTGCAGACTCACCCTCAACTACTACTTTTAACCTTTATCATGGGAAGCCGCTCAAATGAACCGCTTGTGCCCTACGAGGAAGTGCAGCGCCTTATCGATGAAAGGCTCGAAGCAATTCTTCTGCAGGAGTCGTCTGAGACGGTGCAGTCCTCTGCACGAAAATCCGACAGGGGTGACGTCAAGTGCAAACTGAAATCTATCTGGAAAAGGATAATAAATAAATGAACTATATGAGACAATTGAAATTGATGTCCGCAGTACTGCCGCTTCTGCTTGTGGTGCTGACCGGATGCGAAAGGGAGGAAAACAATGGAATGGTGGAGGAAATCATCTTCACCAATATCCCTTCCAAAGGAATACGCATTGATGAGGGGGATACATTCGACCTTGAATTCTCCATCAGACCATCCTCTCTCCAGGAGACGGCCGTAATCGAGTGGACAAGCGAAGACAAGGAAGTGGCTACCGTACGCAAGGGCCGCATTACCGGCGTGTCAGCCGGCAAGACGGTCATCAGGGCCGTATGCGAAGGCGGGGCGGAAGCTGTGGCGGACGTGGAGGTGCGCCCGGTGGAAGTGACTGCATTCCAGATTCCTTCCTCTCTCAAAGTTCCCCGGGGAGAGAGCGTGATTGTATCCGTAACCGGAATAGTGCCTGAGGGAGCGAGTGTTTCTTCCATTGACTGGAGCATTGCGGATGAAAGCATTGCCAGCTTGGAGATAAGCGGCGGTTCGCTGTATGTGGCCGGCCTGAAGAACGGCACCACGACACTGACGGGACAGGGTTCCGGAGTCAGCAAAAGCTGCAAGATTACCGTGGAGTATATTCCTGTAAAATCCGTGACCGTCACTGTCGCCAAGTCCTCGATTGAAGTGGGGGAGGAGTCGTCTGTCAGTGTAAGCATTTCACCGTCAGAGGCCTCCAATATGTCACTCTCGTGGGAAGTATCCCCTTCAGGAGTGATAGACTTTGACCCTGAGACTATGAAAATCAGCGGTATAGCACCGGGCAATGCTACCATCAAGGCCACTGCAATACGGGATGATGTCTCGGGCTACTGCTCAGTCACTGTAATCGCGCCTGTAATGTCAATCGAAAGCGCCAACGGACCTGCGGATTGCTTCCTCTGTCCTGACAACAGCTTCTCCCATCTCAAAAAGACCGTACAGCTCAGCGCTACAGTCCGCGGGAATGCGGTAGATGGGGTGACCTGGTCTTCGTCAGATGAGAAAGTGGCTACTGTTGACAAGAATGGTCTTGTGACTGCAAAGGGCCACGGAGTATGCTTTATCTATGCGGCCACGGAGGTACAAAAGGCCAGCGCCTATATCTGGTCTGCATCCAAAAGCGGCTATGACCTTAAACTGACCGGTAGTGATCCGAATAGTATCATACCTGACAATGACTACTATGTATGGCAGGAATCCGAAGATATAGTTCCTGATTATGGTCACGATGTCGGCTTCTTCGATACGAAAATGTTTGTGACCGCTGAAGGGAAGACCTATAACCTCTACCAGATTCTGTACCCTTACGGATGGAACGGCAATGACTATGACATCATAACGGCGAGCGTATCGGGAGACGGTGTAAGCATTACCGAGGACAACCAGGCCACAATATCATTCAGGTCTGCTGACAATGGACCTGCAAGCGGAAGCATCTGCTTTACCTATAAGCCGACCGGCTATACCAGGACAGTCAATTTCAACGTGGGCTATAAAAGCATATCATTCTTCAAGAATGATTCAGCGGAAAATCACTATAAGACCGTCGGCGCCGGCGGAAGCATCAGTCTGAGCAAAAGCGAGCAGACCTATTGGTATATTAGTCTCAATGCGACTGACAGCTATCAGGCCCCCGGTTTCGGGAAACCTTACAAATCCGCATCCAGTGACAGCAAAAAAATGATGATCTGCGACAGCAATTCATCTCTGTATATAGACAGTAGTGGATGTCTCAGGATTTCCTCCATAGCCAACGGAACCTACACTCTCAAGGCAGCCAGGGACAACAGTTTCACAATACGGCTTACAATTACCAACTGATAGACTTTGCAATCGACGACCAAACAATTGAGATATGAAATTGAATAGATTAATAAGTATTGTGACAATTGCCACAAGCTTGATGCTGATTTCCTGCAAAAAGGAACCTGTCCTGTACGACATTACATCCTTTGAGGTGCCGGAACTGGTACACGTTTACGGGGGACATCCATTCACCCTTCCTATTGTCACCGAGCCGGAAGCGGGTGACATCTCCAAACTGGAGTTCACCCATCCTGAAGAGACCAACTTCAATGTGGAGATAAGGGGCAACAAGGCCATACTCACTTATGTCCCGCTTGAAGAGAATGATAAAACGGAGGGGATGAAAGTCCGTAGCGAAATCTTGCGCATAGGAAACGAGGCTCTCGGCTACAAGGATGTGGTGGTTCACGTGGCAAGCCAGCCGATTACGGCTGCCTTCCTTGTCCCTTTCGGCGTGGCTGAAATATCTGACGGGGCAGTCCTGAAGGTAGAAGGGAAAGAGCAGACGGATGGCTCACATTACTTCGGAATCCTTGCTGCAGTTGGTTTTACCGATATTGCAGGACAGATCCCTGATTTTGAGGAAGACGAGTTCTCCTGTACAGTCGAAGCCCCTTCCGGCAAAATCATTTCCAAGGAGTCGGTCAATTCCGGAAACGCACTTGGCCTGACTTTGTACTATACCAAGGATGTGGTGGGGGAAATGGCGATAACTTACAAATTTACAGACAGATACTCCGTCGCCGGAAAGGATTTCGACAACGAATACACCCTTTCCTTCTCCATTGAGAACTGGTATATCGAAGCTGAGGGTGCGTACAAGTCCCTGCACGAGGATGGTTATCTGCTGTCGTCAATGCCTTTTTATGGAGCAAGTTTCACTTACGATAAAAGGAACCGTATCACAAATATCCTCAGCGGTATAGTTGGCCCTATCGATATCAATCCGGATACCGGAATTTGCAGTGCCTTTTCCAGATATGGCTCAATAAAGTACAATTCCAACGGACTTTTGGAACAGCTTGTACTGAAGAATCCAGAATGTGTGGACAGTCTGTATTGCGAGTATGATGCTTCCGCCCGCCTCGTCCGTTATGACCATCAATTCATTGTGCTGGAGGACGGCGTAGTCCCATACCGCGAAGAAGCGGACTATATCTGGAAGGATGGCCTGATAGCAAAGGTGGAGGGCCGACAGTATTTAGGATCAACGTCTGTGCTTAATATTGTGGCGGAATATGAGTATGGCGAAACGCTGAACAAATATGAGCTCTTTACCCTTGCCACCCATACCCTCAGGGACAACAGGGATTTTGTCTGGCCTCTTTTGCTCAGCGGACTTATGGGCCCTGCTGGCAACAAACTGCCTTCTTCATATACCTTTTCATATTCCGTCGTTTCAAATGGAGAAACCGTCAAACAGGAAGAAGGTGAATTTGTTTCATCTTATGAGATTTCTCCAGACGGACGTGTCTTCAGTGAAAGCTTATTGTGCAAAGGCGAGGCAGAATACAAAGATTTGAAATACAGCTATATAAGCGCAAACTAAGCAATCTTCAAACAATTACCAAATAGTCCTTTATATGAAATTGAAAACACTTTTTGGCGGACTGCTTTTCGCCGCCGCGATTATGACTGCGTCATCCTGTGAGGAAATGTTCAAGCAGATGGCCAATGTACCGTCTTTCTTCATCCCTGAGGTGATGTACAATGGCCAGTCTTACCAGATTACCCGCCTGGCAACCTGCAAATACGAATTCACTACGGATTCGAAGTATCTTAAAGTAGTCGAGAACGAGGACGGCAAATTCATAGCCACCGCATCCGGTGACTGGGTTGATGAAACATCAAAGGAATTCGTGGAAGTAAATGTCACTGCCGTCAATCCGGACAACAGTTCTGTTGAGCCGCAGGTGGAGCAGACGGTGCTGCACGACTGGAACATCAAAGTATTTTACGGTGACACAGAGGTGGATCCGATATTTTTGAATGCGGAAACTGTCTATACGCTCAAAATGTATGACAAACTGACCGGTACTCCGGTGGATAGCCTGCCCGGGTCGTTCAATAACAAGGACAATGTCCAGAAACTTTACTGGAACTATAGTTCGTCTGCCATAGAGGAGCTGGAAACGACTGCCACTTCAATGGAGTTCAAAACTCTCAAGGCCGGTTCCAAGTTTTCTGTAACGGTGTCATTGGGCAGTTCTATCAAAAACATTTCAATGCACACGAACAATTGAATGGTTGAAGCTTTATGAATAACGCCTACATCAAGTCAACGGCTGTTCTGGCAGCAGCCATAATGCTCTCCTTGCCTTCTTACGCCCAATTCGGCAATATTCTGAACAAGGCAAAAGATGCTGCCGGAAAGGCAGAAAGGGTAAAAGCCATGGTAACACCTAACGAAACAGTCAAGGCCGATCTGAGTATCCCGGTATCCGGCAAAATCTATTATGTAAGCCCAAACGGCTCAAACCGCAATGACGCCACCTCTCCGGAGACGGCGGTGAAGGACC
>SAMEA3663036__coassemble_1117_pt1 | contig 10671 bp, 2 predicted proteins | sample SAMEA3663036__metabat2_high_PE_032 | metagenome-assembled genome bin SAMEA3663036 (sample SAMEA3663036) | pig gut metagenome | biome: pig gut; feature: pig-associated habitat; material: faeces | place: France | collected 2012 | reverse complement strand
CTGTTGGCATGGTAGAAAGCGCTCTTCGAATATGCGTTCAGGTCGCAGGCGCGGAGCTGTATCTTCGATGCGTTGAGGACGCCGGCAAGCTCTATTGCGTTGCCTATGGCCTTTTCCTTTCCGTCAAATGCTATGTTCTGCGCTACGAATGAACTTACTCCTTCACCGAGCTTGATGGCTCCCACGATCTGAGGCTTGACTCCGTTCTTGGAAACGCCCTTGAGGGTGAGAGGAGCACTGATCGTGAGCACGCCGGTGGATACGCTCTCGTTGGCTTCCACTGCAGTGAGGTCATAGACGGCGGAATTGAGAGTGATGGCGCTCTTGCCCACTGCGATGGCGTTGAGAAGTTCCTCGGTGCTGTTCACGGTGAAGTCCGTGGTCACGATGCCGCCCTTAGGGTTCCAGCACATAGCGCCTACGTTGCAGGACATTGCAAGGGCATCCACAAGGGTGTAGTCACCGTTTGCTGCGTCCTTGACAGGACAGCTGCCGAGCTCGACTCCTGCTGCAACTTCCTTGGTGAATATTCCCGAGAAGAAGTTCACCTGGTCTATGTTCCAGAAGAAGTTGGTCTTCGCCTCGCTAGGTATGGACACTCCGGTAGCCTTGGCCAGAATGACGCTCTTTCCTTCAGCCACCTCGTTGATGAAGAGGTTGTTGTTGAAGATATAGGCGGCAGGGGTGGCCCTGACATACATTATGCCGTTTCCGTTGACGCCGAGATTGCTTCCGTCAACCGTGTTGTTGCGGAAGGTGAAGGCTCCGGTGATGGTGTTGGCATCCGCACGTATGAGGTCGCGTCCACCGGTAATGGTGCACTGCTCGATGGTCAGGCTTGTGCAGGATCCCTTGCGTATGTCGATAACACCCTGGCCGGTGCCGTGGTTGACAACCCTGTTGTTGGAGAGCAGGAGGCTCTGGGTGGTCAGACCTGCGTTGTCATACCAGATGCTCTTGGCATATCCGTCGAAGATGCAGTTCTTCACTGTGACTGATGATGCGCTTGAAGCAGCCGCTACATTGAATGCATTGCCGTTGGTACCGTCGTATTCGAAGTGTATGTTGTCGAACACGAGCTTTCCGAGTTCATCGCCGGCAATTGCCACGTAACCTTTCACCTTTACATCGCCGTTTCCGGTAAGGCGCAGGTCCTTGACAGCCTCTATCTTCTTTTCGAATACATATTCGCCTGCCTCAAGGGTGATGTCGGTCTTGCCGGCAGCGATGGCTGCGCTGAATTCGGCGGTGTCCTTTACGGTGTAGCTTGCACTGCTGCCCTGGTCGTAGGAAGGATTCCAGCGAGGGTCACCGACGCGGTTGCTCATTGCAAGGCCGTTTACGAGGGTGTAGTCGCCGTTTGCGGCATCCTTGACAGGGTCGGTGCTGAGCACGACTCCGTTGCCTTCGGTTGCAATCTCGCGGGTGATTACACCTGAGAAGAAGTTGGCTTCGTCGATGTTATAGTAGAAGTTGTTCTTCATTTCAGGAACCTTCACTCCCGTGGCCTTGGCGAAGATGACGTTCTTGCCCTCGGCTACTTCGTTGAGGAAGAGATTGCCGAATACGTTGTAGCTGGCAGTGCTTGCCCTGACGTAGAGCACGCCGTTGCCGTTGGCCACAGTGTTGCAACCGTCGAAGGTGTTGTTGCGTATCATAAGGTCACCGCAGCTGACAGCAGCGTCCATACGTATGAAGTCACGGCCTCCCTTGAAGGTGGACTCGACAATCTTCAGGCAGCAGTAGCTTCCCTTGCGCAGGTCGAATACGCCCTGGCCGGTGCCCCACTCGGAGGTGGTGATGTTGCGGAAGAGTATGTCACCTGTGCTTGTGCCGGCGAAGTTTCCGTACAGTACAGACTTGCTGTAGCCTATGAGGTTCACGTTGTCCACGGTGAGCTTGCCCATGGTGAAGAGGTCAGGAAGGGTGATGAATACGCCCTTTGCTGCAGTCCTGTCGTCGAAAGTGAGGTCGCGAATGGTGACGTCGCCCTCGATGACTGCGTTCTGGTCGGCAGTTCCGGTAGGGAAGCTGATGGCTCCTTCCACGGTAACGGAGGAGTTCTCACCGGCGAGTACGAGAGGGTAGTCGATCACGAGAGTCTCGCTGAGTACGTATGGAGAGCCGGCTGCAAGCAGGGTGATGGCTTCCTTCTTGGCAGAGATTGCCGCGAGGAGTTCATCGACGCTCTTTACAGAGAATGCTCCGCCTTCTTCGGACGAACCGCCTGCAGGCTGGATTGCGAATGCTGCCACACCTGCCTCGGACATCGTGTTGTAGATGTCGTTCTTGTCAGGGTTTGCATATACGGACACCTTGTAGCTGCCCGGGTCGAGCATGCCGATGGTGGTCTGGCTTATGGTGTAGCGAGGCTGTTCGCCTTCTGCGGTCTCATCGGCAGAATAGGTCTTGCCATTGAATACGACAGAGTAGCTGCCTGCATATTCGACAGGATCCCAGCTGATAACCACGTCCTGAGGCTCGCCTGCGGTCACAGTCTGAGGGTTGGCCTCAGGCTGAGGGGTAGGAAGAGCGGTGTTGACGTCGCTAAGGTCGGTAGTCCAGGCAAGCTGTGCGAGACTGATTGGACCGCTTGGGAAGATATAGACGAGGCATTCTTCGGTGATGTCCTTGATGACAATCTTCTGGGCCTTGCCCATGTCGCTCATTGCGGATGCACCGCCCTTTATGCTGATGGAGCTGCCGCTGAGAGGGCCGACACCCACGATGAAGTGGTGTCCTGCAGCCGCCTCATCGACCGGCTTGATAATCAGGGAACCAGGGTTGGCAACCTGGAATGCAAGGTAACCGTCGGTAGGAACGCCCTTGCGGGTGGTTATGGCTGCAGCGCCGAAGCCGAGCACGCCCTCGCTGAGGGTGATCTTGTTGGAGCTTACTCCGAAGAGCAGTCCGTCACGGACCTTGGACTTGGTGAAGTCGGATGAGAAGTATTTCGCGTCGTTGAAGTCCCAGGTGTGGGAACCCTCGATGTTGGTCATAGTAAGGTCTTCAGGAGCTTCCACATACTCGACCCACCACTTGGATGCGCCTATGCCGGCACCGGCTATCTCGCTGTTGCCCAGGATGTTGAACTGTCCTGCCTTGGCGTTGTAGCAAGGATCTGCAAGAAGGGTCTTTCCTCCTGCCTGGCCAATGCTGAAAATGCTGTTGAAGAAGGTTTCGTTGCAGTTCCAGAACCAGTTGTCGGACGCTGCGAGGTTCAGGTTGTCACCATCCTTGTACTTGGTGTTCTCACGGGTGAGGGTGGACTTCTCTGGCATGTTCAGGAAGAGGTTCTTCTTGAAGCTGAAGCTTGCCGGAGTGGTCTGGAAGGCTATGATGCCTCCGTTGTTGGTGTTGTCCACGAATGAGAGGTTCATCAGGGTGTTGTTCTCGAAGACTACATCGCCGATGACAGGGTTTGCATCGATGCGCAGGAAAGTACGGAAGCCGTTTGCGATGGTGTTGTTCACGATGCTGAGCTTGGCAATCTCGCTGGCCTGACGGAGGTCTATGCCGTCACCGCCCACGGTGCCGTCAGCATTGACGTCGTGGATGTAGCAGCTGTCGAAACGCAGTTCGCCTATCTTCAGAGTCTTGCCCCATTCGTAGAGGAGGCCCTTGGAGTATGCGCAGATTTCGCAGTTCTTGTAAACTATGCTGTTCACGGCGATTCCGTCTGCTGCGGATCCCTCCTTGTGCTGGATAAGGAAGCCGCAGGTCTGCTCCGAACCGTTGCATACGACGCCCTCGATGTAGATGTCACCGCCGTCGAAGCTGTCGGTGATGTTCAGGCATCCGAAGATGACTGGCATAGCTCCGTCAGGGGAGCCTTCGCCGTAGATCTTGAAGCCCTTGGAGACGTCGAGACCCTTTGCGAGGTCTGCACCGATGGTGTATGGTGAGCCCTCCATCTTGAGGAGCATGTTTGCACCATCGCTTATGCCCTGTGCGAGGGCTGCGGAGGTCGTGACCACGGTAAGACCGTTAGGGTCAGGCATGGTCCAGGCCACCACCTCGCCGCGGTTTGCGCTGGAGAAGTAGAGCACCAGGTCATACTCGGTGGAAGGGGTGAGGCCCGTGATGCTGGCCGTACCGGCAGCTATGTCCTCGGCCGAGAGCTCATATATCTGAGTCTCTTCCGCTCCGTTGACGCAGTATTCGATGCGGTCCACCTCAGGGTCTGGAGTCCAGGCGAGGCTGATGCTGTTCGCATCCCTGCCTGCAAGTTCCATATAGAGGTTGGACTTGACTGCGAAGGTCTTGATGCTTTTAGCATATACTGCCCATTTGGAGGCGTCCTTGCGGCTGTTCCTGGACTGGACGCGGAACCAGTATTCCATATCCACGTCGAGACACTTGGTGACAGGGACATTTGCAGGGTCGATTTCTTCGGTGAAGACGGGTTCGGTCATTGCCTCGTCGGAGTATATCTCGAGGAGATAGGACTCTGCGTCCTTGGAGACATCCCAGCCGAAGGTCACGTTCTGGCCCTGGCTGACCTTGGCGCTGAGGTTCAGAGGCTGCAGACACCTTGTAAGGGAGATGTCGGTTACCTCCTCGAACTGGTCGGAGCAGGAGGCTGCCATCCCGAATGTCAGGGCAGCCGCGAGCAGCGCCGGAATAATTCTATATGATTTCATATTGCTATCCTTTGATTGGTTTATTCAGCAGCATAGACATAGTCGTTGACAATGTAGCCCTGGCTGTTGGCAACGGTATTGTCGAATATAGGCCAGAACATATACTGGTCCGGGTTGTTGAGGTAGATGTTCTCGATCTTGCCTTCGAAGAGGTCGGACTTCTTTGCGTCGTCGTACTTCACGTAAGCGGCGATCTGCTCCCAGTCGTCTCCTTCCGGAGCGGTCTGCTCGTCACGGTCAAGACCCCAGATGGTAATGGACTCCTCGTCGTCGTTGAGTCTGTACCAGATGTCACCGCTGAGGTAGTTGTAAGCTCCGAGACGGTCCCTGAGATCATACATATCCTTCTTGGCCTTCTCCAGGTTTTCAGAGAGCCTGTTCCAGCGGATGAGGTCGGCCTTGCGGAGGAACTCGCCGCAGAATTCGAGGGCACGCTCTTCGACGATTGCCTCGAAGAAGTCCTCCTTGCTTGCAAGTGAGTTCACATAGTCGGCCGCCTTGGTCTCGTTGCCCTTGAAAGCGCGGGAGCGTACCTCCAGCAGCCAGCTCTTGGCGTCAGCGGTCGGAGCGTCATTGAGCTCGTTCTCGATTTCGGCTGCCATGAGGAGTATGTCTGACCAGCGCATTACTATAGGCTTGATGCCGTCATCGTTTCCGCCGCCGTAAGGGTTGTTGTCCATCCACTCGAAGCGGTATTTGCCGAAGTACCATTTGGCTATGCCCGCAGGGGTGATGGCACCGGTTTTCTCCCAGCCGTAGTTCACGCAGGTGATGTCGCGGCGTACGTCGTCGGAATCATATCTGAACCATACGGTAGGCAGCGGGCCGGCGATTCCGCCCTGGGAGAAGGAGGCCCCGTTGATGTTGGCGCCTTCGTTCTTGATTGCGAAGGTATAGTTCCATCTTCCTCGTCCGTCGCTGAAAGGAATGCTGTAGAGCACTTCGTTTCCGGCATTGAGGTCGAAACTGTTGAAGTTCCTCCAGAGGGTCTCATAGTCAGGAGTGAGTTTGCCCTTGCCTGAATTGATGGCGTCCTTGAGGTGGGCGAGTGCCTTAGGATAGAGTACATCCTGGGAGAGCTCCGGGTCACTGCTGAGACGTATGCTTCCGCTGTCTCCTGTTCCAACCGCTCCGTCATCCGGACGCAGGGCATATCCTGCCGCGCAGAGAGCTATTCTTGCGTAGAGGCCCTGTGCAAAGGTCTTGTTGACGCGGTCGGTGCGTGCGGTGATGCCGGACTCGAGAGGCTCATAGAGGTAGCCTATGGCCTCGTCCAGGTCGGCAAGCAGCTGCTTGAAGATGACGTCGCGGCTGCTCTTTGCAACGTACATATTGTCTGCGGCAACCGGGTTGAAACGGGCCGGAACGTCGCCCCAGGCCTTTACGAGGTCGTAATATATCATAGCCCTGAGGGTGAGAGCCTCGCCCAGCAGATGAGCCATGTCGCGGTCACTTTCGACATTGCCGTACTTGCGCAAGCCTTCTATGGTGAGGTTTGCCCTCTCCACTGCGGAGTACATCATATTGAAAGGACCGTTGTCAAGGTTCATCTGGCTGTTGTTGGTGGTTATGCCGTAGGATGCGATCTCGTTCTTGCCGTCAAAAGGCTTGGATGAGGAACCGTATCCGTTGTACCATTCGATGTCGGTGTTGAATCCGTACCAAGGCAGGAAACGTCCACGGTAGCAGTTGGTCTCGCCGAATACATGGCATATTCCGAAGATTGTGCCTTCTGCGAGGGAATAGTTGGAGTAAACGACGCTTTCGTCGAAGGTCGAAGGAGACTCCTGCTCGAGTATGGAGTTGCAGGATGAGATCATCGACACTGCTGCTGCAGCTCCCAGAATAAGTGATATCGTCTTTTTCATCTTGTCTGCAGTTTAGAATGTGAGGTTGAGTCCGAATACGCAGCCTATGCTCTTAGGGTATGCGGAGTAATCGACACCCGGAGTCAGAGGGGTGGCACGCCTGGTGTCCACCTCAGGGTCATAGCCGCTGTACTTGGTCAGACAGAAGAGGTTGGTGCCGGTAACGTAGAAGCGGAGCTTGCGTATGAAAGCCTTCTCCGTGAGTTTTTCAGGCAGGGTGTATCCTATGGTTGCGCTCTGCATACGGAGGAATGAACCGTCCTCGACAGCCCAGTCGGTGAAGACTGCGTTGCCTATGCACGGAGACCACATAGTGGTGCCGGCGTTCATTGCAGCGAGCTGCTCAGGGTCGTTTACAAGCTCACCGGTCTCCCAGTTGATGTTGGTCCAGCGCTTGTCCACGTCCATGCATTCGAGCAGGTTGCGGTTGTAGAACTTGCGGGAAGAGGTGAATTCCACCTTGTTGGCGTTATAGACGTCGTTGCCTATCATATAGGTGAAGTTGGCGCTGATGTCTATGCCCTTGATGTAGGCGTTGAGTGCGAAACCGCCCTGGAAATCAGGGGTTGCGTTGCCAATGACGTGCTTTCTGATCACGCCGTCCTCGTCAGCCTTGAGCTTGAGGGCACCAGGCCTGAGATATGAGGAACCTATGATTGCGGATGCGTCGGCTACGCCTTCCTTGAGTACCCATTTTTCGTTTACATAGTCGAAGTCGCTCACTTCGTAGCGGCCGTCGCATATATATCCGTACATATTGCCGAGAGGCTGGCCGACCTCGACGCGGTAGTCGTCGCCGATTTCAGTGGAAGCCCAGTAAGACTGTACGGTCCTTCCGGTGATGGCTTCGAGTCCGCCGAGGCTGGTGATCCTGTTGCGGTTGTAGGAGATGTTTCCGCTGATGGAGAGGCCGTAATCTTTCTTCTGGATGATAGGCATCGTGAGGCTGAGCTCGGCACCGCGGTTGCGGGTGGAACCTATGTTCCTGTACTGGCTGTCATATCCGGTTCCGGAGATAGGGAAGAGAATGAGCAGGTCCTTGGTGTCGTTCTGATAGATCTCGATGCTTCCGCTGATGCGTCCCTTGAGGAAGCTGAAGTCGAGGCCGATGTTGTGGGTGTAGGTGGTTTCCCACTTGAGATCAGGGTTGTTCAGGATCTTGCCGGCTGACCAGTAGGTGTCGTTGCTGCTGATCCAGGCGCTGGCATTTGCGCTGAACTCCTTGTTGAGCTGGCCTGAAGGAATGTTGTTGTTGCCGGCGGTACCGAAGCTGTAACGTATCTTCAACTGGTCGAGCCAGCTGGAAGCGCCCTTCATCCATTCCTCGTTGGAAATGGTCCAGGAAGCTGCTGCAGAAGGGAAGTAACCCCATCTGTTGGACTTGCCGAACTTGGAGGAACCGTCCGCACGGAAGGTTGCGCCGATGGAGTACCTGTGCTTGTAGTCGTAGTTGACACGCGCGAAGAATGAAAGCAGCACGTCATTTGGACTGTAGTAGTTGGAAGTGTAGAGTGCGGTACCCGAACTGAGGAAGTTCCACGCCATAGGAGCATCGTAGAAGGTAGGGAAGTTCTCTATCATGGAAGTGAGCTTGTTGCTCTTCGTCCAGGTGAGCTCCTCACCTATGAGCAGGTTGAGGCTGTGGTCGTCGTTCTTCAGTACGTTGGCGAAGTCGTAGTTGAGGGTGTTGGTGTTGCGGAGTTTCCTTCTGGCTGCCTCGGTGTGGAGGTTGGAAGGAGTGTTCGGATATTTAGAGGTGTTTCCGGCATAGTAGGTGGTGATGCCGTAGAAACGTTCCTCATCCTGCCTGTAGTCCTCGATGCCACCGTCTATCTTGAGGCGGAGATTGTCTATGATTTCCCAGTTGAATGCCGCATTCGCGGTCCAGGTGTTCCTGATCTTCCTGGAGTCGTTGTCCGCAACGGAGAGGAGAGGAGGGGCGTTGTCGCCGTAGTCGGCCTCTTCGTCTATGTTCTGTATGGTGGACTGTACAGGGATAGGGGCATAGCAGACGGCGTGCTTGAGACGGCCGTTGCCGGAGTTGGTGCCGGAGTCATTGATGGAGTTGGCGCCTGCACCCCTGACATTGGTCCTGGAGTAGCGTACGTTCAGGTCGATGCTGGTCCTCTTGGAGGTCTTGAAATTGCTCTTGAAGCTGAGGTTGTCACGGCTGTACCTGGAACCGGCCATTATGGCATTGTCGCCGAGGTGGGCATATCCCAGGGTCCATTTTGCATTGTCGCTGCTTCCGCTGATGGCGAAGTCCACGTTCCAGTTGCTTCCGGTGTTGCCGAATACCATATCCACCCAGTTATTGACCGGAAGGGAGGAATAGAGGTCTATGTCGCTGAAGCTGCCGAAATAAGGCTCGTAGTTGGTGGAAACGTTGTCGCGCACCTGGGCGAGCTCATACTGGAACTTGACATAGTTCTCTGCGTCCATGGCTTTGACCGCATCTCTGTTGGCCATTACCTTGAAGCCGCCGTAGGCGTTGAACTTCACGGAAACCTTGCGGCCTTTCTCAGCGCTCTTGGTGGTTACGATGATAACACCGTTTGCACCGCGGCTACCGTAGATTGCAGTGGAGAATGCATCCTTAAGCACGTCGATGCTTGCGATTTCGGATGAAGCTATGTCGTTGATCGACTCCACAGGGAATCCGTCCACGATGTAGAGAGGGGAGTTGTCCTGTGTGATTGAGCCGCCGCCACGCACGCGGATCTTGATGTCGGCGTCAGGGTCGCCTTCGGTGGTGACCACGGAGACACCGGCCATCTTGCCGCCGAGGGCCTGGCTTACGTTCGCCACTGGCTGTTCGGTCAGTTTGTCGCTGTTTACGGATGACACGGAGCCGAGCAGGTCACGTCTCTTGACCGTGGCATAGCCCACAACGACCGTTTCTTCAAGCACAGTGGCGTCCTCTTCCAGGACCACGTCCAGATGGGCGCGTCCGTTTACAGGAACGACAGCAGTGCTCAGGCCGATCATCGAAACTTCGAGAACGGCTTTTGATGCGTCTTTGACCAGGATGGAGAAGTCTCCGTCAATTCCTGTAGAGACTCCGTTGCTTGTGCCCTGTTCAACGACGAAGGCTCCCACAACGGGTTCTCCGGAAGAGTCTTTGACCACTCCGCTCACTGTCTGGGCCTGCAGCGCGCCGGCGCAGAGTATTCCCAGCAGAAGCACGGAGAGTTTTTTTGCAATCGTACTCATAGAGATAGATTTAGTGTTAATAATTTATAGTTGTATGAATTTGTTTTGTTGTCAGTCCAGTGTCTGATAGCTTCCGCCCTCGTTTCCGCCTGCCACTACTTCTTTTACCAGATAGTGCAGATACATTTCCAGATTGGTGTAGCGGCCGTTCTTGTCCAGGCTTATGGCTTTCGCGTCATTCGCATCCTTGCTGTCCAGGCCGAAGAGCGCCTCATAGTAGTCGGGAATGCCGTCCCCGTCGCTGTCCGTTGCGGCAATGGCCTTCTGTTCGTCGCTGGCCCTGAGCAGAGGCCAGGTGAAGCCATATTCGTCAGCCACGCTGATCTTGCCGCTGGTGGAGCTCACGCAGTCTATGATCTTTCCGCTTCCATTCAGGGCATGCTCCGCCACCCTGCGGTCAACGGCGTCCCTGCTCAGCGATGCTCCGGCCCAGTCGCACACCTGCCTGAGAGTCTGTGAACTGCTGTGCGTAGTCACCTTGCAGCTTTCGCCGGACGGTCCTTTCACTGCGAATGGCTTGTCCGCCGTGATTCCGTAGTTTGCGTGCGCCTCTCCGTTGTGCCAATATATGCCCAGGGCATTGTCGGCGCTGATATCCGCATATTTGCTGTGCAGGTTGTCGTTCATATACATAAGAGGGTAGCCTTCTTCTATATTGCTGCCGCAGCTGCTGCATTTCGCATATACGCCGTATGCGTCCATGAAATATTTCCTGTCCGTCGAACTAGGGCCCGGCTTGTAGCAGTTGCCGACCATATTTATGCCAGTACCCTTGCCTGCGCCGTAGCCTTCGCCGCCGTAGGAGCTGTTGCTGCCCCAGTCATATACGACATTGTTGCGGTAGTCAATCACGCCCCTGTTAGGCACGCTGTTGTGGTCTTCATAGATGTGAGGATGGTCGAAACGCGGGTTGCGGCTGTCGTGGTGGGCGAGCATATTGTGGTGGA
>SAMEA3663036__coassemble_1100_pt1 | contig 10803 bp, 7 predicted proteins | sample SAMEA3663036__metabat2_high_PE_032 | metagenome-assembled genome bin SAMEA3663036 (sample SAMEA3663036) | pig gut metagenome | biome: pig gut; feature: pig-associated habitat; material: faeces | place: France | collected 2012 | reverse complement strand
CTGCACGCTGCGGGGACAGGCTTCCACGCTGACTCTCCGGACCTGGAAGTCTATGTCTTCACTCAGCCTGGAACGGTCCACGACCAGTCTAACCCTGGCCATAAGCCTCTCCAACTCCATCTCCAGCCTTTCCTCTCCCTTTCCCGGACTTATGCCCCTTTTGCAGGCACACATAGGTATGCCTCTCGTGTATTCGTCCGGATAGGACAGCGTATAGCGGAATGCCTCCATCTCCTCCAGATTTCCTATCACCGGCCTGTATCCCAGATTGGCCATAACGAAGATGTCGTAATCCTTGCCGGCCAGCAAGTCAAGTCTGCAACAGTATCTGCCGTCCTTGTAACGTAGCTCCGAAGCTCCTATCCATTCCCACTGCTCGAGTGCCCCGCCGGTGTCAAAGACCAGAATGTTCAGGTCACTGACCAGCCTGTCGTCAGGATCCGCTGCCCTGCAGGAATAGCCGGGCAGCGACAGTTCCAGTCTCACGCCATCCCTCCCTTCTCTCGTGTCGTCTCCCTTGCCCATATCCTCCTGACCCATACAGGAGACTGCCACCGCCGCTGAGAAAACAAGCGTAGGCAGGGATGCAAGCAAGTTTCCGGCTCTAAAAATACTCTTCATACCCATCTTTCTTTACCCAGTCCATAATACCGCATTCCAGCTCCACCTGGCTCTTGCTCACCGCTTTGTCAGGTCCGTCCGAACCCAGCGACGTCAGGCATATATCGAAGCTGTATTCACAATTCCTGCTCACTCCCGCTACTCCTTTCACAGGCCCGAAATCACCCCTGTTTATGTTTATCGGCCACCAGTAGCGTTTGCCGAGAATTTCTCCCTCGATAACCAGTCTTGTAAAGCGCGAACCCAGACTTTCCTCCTCGCAGTTGTTCGGGTAACACCACAAGGATATGTCGCATTCCTCTTTTCGGCTGCCTATTTTCGAGGGCAGCCTGGCGCTGAGAAGTTCCGGAGAAAGGAGTGAGGCCATGTCCGACGCATTCAGGCCCGCCGCATTTAACATTTCCGTGACACTGGCCCCGCTCCGTTCCATTATCCTGAAGGATGAGTTGACATTTGTCAGATATACTTTGGCATTGTCCAGCGTCGCTCCTTCGTATGCCTTTCCCTCGAAGTCGCAACGCAGGCTTTGCAGCACCACCTTCGATAGCAGAGGCTCCAGTACGATGTCGCAGCTCCCGCTTCCCCTGTCGTAAGTCTCTCCGCTCAGAGTAGGTGTATCGGGATTTTCGTTCCTGAGATCGGAACGTACCTTGCAGAGTGCATTGTAGGAATTTATCCCTGTCCAGTCATACCTGTCTTTGCCAGAATTCGCCACCACGCATATAATCTTCTTGCCTCCCGTTGTGACTGCATCCAGTCTGTCGCCCTTCAGTTTCATTCTCTGGTAGCTGTCCAGTCTCATCAGCGCGTCGTCATTGAATACGAAGATGTCGGCATATTCCGCTTCCGGGATATATGATGAGGAAGCGGCAGTCCCGATGCAGATTCTGCAGCGAACCGTCCCGGCTTCGTTCTGCAGCCCGGGACTGCAATGTACAGACACAGCAAGTGTAATAAGAAGCAGATATGGCAGCGTCAAGCCGGCATATCCTTTTTTTAGTGAATTGTTTTCGTCTCTCATTTGTCTGTACCGCTTTCTCGTTTTCGCAAATGTAGAGAGCGGAATATTCATAATTCACAATTCAATTCAGCTTCAATTTTTATATTGATTTTTGAAGGGATATGTTACACTTCTACTTAATTCTGTATAGCAATGCGCTCAATTGGAGAGATGGATATCTAGCTTTTGTTTTTCTTCCGCTTTATTAGTACCTTGCAGAATATCAAACAATTGTGATATGTTTAAACGAAGGTTCGACAAAGCCTTGTCCGAGGGCTTGGGCAGTCAGCTTCTCTGGCTGCTTGCTGTTGTCCTGCTTATCCTTCTGCTGCTCTGGGGAATCGTAATCCTTATATTCCCCGGCTGGCAGTTCGGTTGGCAGGACCTGATAGCGCTGTTTATCGACCCGGGCAGTTTCTCGGGCAGGGGAGAGCACGACCTGTTCAGACTGGTCGTGGCACTGATAGGAGTGCTTCTGTTCTCCACCCTGCTCATATCAGTATTCAACAATCTCTTTGACAACATTGTCGATAAGGTGCGAAGCGGACACAGAAGGTACGCCCTTAAAAACCATATACTGTTCCTGGGAGCGGGAGACGAACTTTTGCCGGTGCTGAAAAAGTTTTGCGCATCAGGGGAGACAAGAAACATAACTATAATGACTTCCGGAGATATCGGGAATCTGCGCTCTCAGCTGGAACTCAAACTTGAGGACAACGGGTTTGTAAAACGGCTCTATCTGTATCAGGGAGATCGGGATGTGCGTGCCGATCTGGAAAGCGCCTGCGCAGGAAAGGCCTCGCTGATATACATTTTCGGAGAATCCGGCGAACAGGCCCACGACTCCAGAAGTCTTGCAAGCTATGAGATTCTTAAACATATCTGTAAGGAAGATGGAGTAAGGGCAAACTGTTACGTTTCCCTCGAAAGCGATGCCTCGATGGATGTCATCCTCAAACTTAAAGAGTCGGTAAGTACCCCGAACCTCAATACGGACTTTGTATGCAGTGAGGATAATACGGTAGAGCAACTGCTTGTACGTCAAGACTTTCTTCCTGTCATAAAGCGTGACGACAAAGCATACGCCCATATAGTCATACTTGGTACGGGCGCGCTTGCGGACAGGCTTTGCGCACTTACCTCGCAGCTTTGCCATTATCCCGATTATGCCGACGGACGCCAGCGTCGTACGCTAATAACCGTTGCCGGCGAAGGAATGCGCAACTGGCACGACACTTTCGTTGCATCCAAGCGCGCCTGTTTCGAGTTGAGCCGTTACAGCTATATCGGCCCCGACGGGCAAAAGGAACATCATGAACCCGACCCGCTCTACGGCGATTTCCTCGACGTCGAGTGGCAATTTTTGGACGCTGGTCCCGGCCATCCTTTGCTCGAAGAACAAATGCGCGTCTGGAGCGGGGAACAGGATGCCGGCCGGCAGCAGCTCCGCATGGTTGTCTGCTACGACTCCCAGGACGATGCCGAGCGCACGCTCCTTTGTCTCCCGTCTTATATGATGTCCTGCCTCAAGGCCATATATGTCAGTCAGAACCCGGCTCTGCTCAAGACGGCAATCGCCAGCGGCCAGTTCGGCCCCATTCTCCTTTTTGGCCCCGGCACAGACACATACGATCCACTTTTCGAAGCTCGCGCCAAAGCGGGAATGCAGGTCAATACAATTTACGAGAGCCATTTTTCCGCCACTCCGCGGCCGCCTCTCGAGGCGTGGTATTCGTTGCGGGAGTCGCATAAATCCTCAAGCATATACTCCAGTTTCGCAATGCCTCTGCGCCGCAGCTGTTTCGGACACGACTGCAGCGAAAGGGACCTTTTAGAATGTGAACACCGCCGATGGATGAGTACTATGCTGATGTCCGGCTATCGCGCCCTCATCCCCGGTGAAATTGCCCGGGTACGCACCGAAGGCAGGGTAAAGGAAGAAAAGGACCGGTTCAGACACGTTGATATCGTGCCATACGATGACCTTCCGGAAGAAGAAAAAGATAAGGACAGGGTTCTGGTTGAACAGTTGTATTGACAGCTTCGTCCCGAAACAGGCGAACAATGTAATTAGAATATGGAATCGTATTGGAAAAGATACAATATCTTCATAAGTTCGACGTTCAAGGATATGGACGTAGAAAGGGATGTCATCAAGTTTGAGATAATTCCGGACATCAACAGAAAATTCCGGTCCAGGGGTGTGGAGCTTCAGGCGATAGACCTCCGTCTCGGCGTAAATACCGAGGGGATGGACGAAGACAGTTCTGCCGGAAAGGTGTTGGACGTGTGCGCAAAGGGCATCGACAGCGCCAGGCCGTTTTTTATAGGACTCGTCGGCTCTCGCTACGGATGGATACCACCGCTCGAACGCTGGACGGATTTTATGCGCAGTCTGCCTCCGCAGGACAGGGATATGATGCAGGAAAGCTTCGGGGCAAGCGTGACCGAGCTTGAGATGATTTACGGCGCGCTCAACGAAAAGAGTCTCGCAGAGGGTCATATACTCTTCTATCTCAGGGACGAGTCATCCTACGAGGGACTGCCGGAAGCCAGGCTTCCGCTCTATGTGGATACGGACGAAGATCTGAAACAACGCCTTGAGGAGCTCCGCAAAAAGATAGTGGAGCAACTGGGTCGGGGCGGTTCCGGTGACAGATGCACCACTTACCGCCTGCACTACAATCCTCAAAGTGGGCAATTCGACGCCCAACAGTTCAAAACTCTCCTTACAGAGCAGATTAGCGAAGAGATAGAAAGGGAACTCGGAAGCAGGGAAGCCTGCCTGACGCTGTGGGAAGAGGAAAAACACTCGGTTGAGGAGCATTTTGCTGAATCCGTTTCCAGGCTGGTCCCTCTGTCCTTCTATGCGAAGGACCTGCATAATGCGGTGCTGCACACAAAGATAGCCGGCGCCGGCATCAGCAGCGAACTTGCCTGGCGATACAGGAAACTCAGTGGTGAAAAAAACAGAATCTGCCTTTGTGCCATTGCGGGACGCAGCGGCATTACAAGTACTGAACGAGGCATACTAGTGCTCTGGTGCTGCGAGCTTGCCTCCCGAGCGGGAGAAGCGCAGCTGTCGGAAACCGAACTGATGGATCCTTCCAAAACCCCTTTGACCCGTTTATGTACACTTTTCCGCTCATTGGTGGAGAGGGCCACTTCCAAAGGGTACAGGGTAAGCATCTTTCTTGATGACCTGCAGAATCTCGGTGCGGCATACGGTGCCATATCCGGAGCCCTCTCGGACAAGGTGGATGCTCTTTTCTGCTACTCGGGAAGCGACTGCGGCGATCTTCTCAGACGCAATCCGCAGCTTAAGCTCGTCTCCCGGTCGGGGTCTGTTTCAGGGCAGGACCTTGACACCCTTATAATACATCTGCAGAAACTCTTCTTCCTTGAGCTTCCTTCAAGTATGGGAGGCGACAAAATGTCCGGATCGACTCCGCTTCAGATATGCACGGTATTTCGACTTTTCGAAAGCCTCGACAGCAGCGACTTCAGTCGCATACGCAATGCTGGGGAGAACCAGATACAAGCCATAAACAATTACCTTACAGCAATATGGACTGAGCTCAAGCAGTGCTCTGAAGCTCGTGACCTGTTCGGCTGGACGCTTGACAAGATGATTGCCAACCTCAGGGTGGACACCCGCTGGCGCGACATCTTCCTGCTTCTTTCCGCCGCTCCCGGTGGGATGCGTCAGCGCGACCTCGAGCAGCTGGGAAACCAATTTTGGGACGAGACCGTCTTTCTGCGCCTGTGCACCCTTCTCGGGGAGTTTGTAAGCGAGGACAGCGTGCACCACGTCTGGACCTGCACTGCCGGACTTGAACCGGAGGACGCGGCTCAGCGTGCATCCCTCTACGGGTCCGCAGCCAGATATTTCGGTGGTCTGCCTCAGGACGATGAGATGGCCATGAACCTGCTTGCAGTATTTGTAGTCCTGTCCGAAGACCCGTTGCTGGCTTCACTTCTTGTATTTCCTGATGAAGATTACATCTTTTCCGACAAGACGAGGCTGTATTTCCGGAGCCCGGGACGGATCTTCCTGCACGCTCTCCGTCCCCGTTTCCTGCACTACCTTGACCTGCTCGACCAGAGCACGGCCATCTATTTCATCTACAACACCGAAAGGTCGCTGTGGGACAAGGGGGACAATACCGAATTTGCAGCTGACATCGTGGGTAAGCTCCTGACTTTCGACATCGGGGTGATGAATGCAGAGGAGGCGCTGGTGGTAGGCGCGTTGCTGCTCGGATATCCTGACGCGAGTCCTCAGCAGAGCCGGAATGCGGCCCTGGAGGCCCTTCTGCGGGCGAAAAAGCTCGGCGTAAGAGCAGAGAGCAATGTAGATGTCGGGCTGGTGAACCTTCTCGCGCAACTCGCGGAAGAGGCGAGGAAAAACAAGGACAGGGCAGCGGAAAAGAAGTATTCACAAATGCTCTCCGAGATGGCGGAAGCGGAAGTCCGCAAGGAGCCGAGGGTCAAACGCAAGGCAGGAGCAGACTTTATGACGGCGGCATTCCAGCCTCAGGCGGCACAGCAGATGAAGCTTGCCAACAGCCTCAAGTCGGAACTGTCGGCTGGGAAGGGGCTTAAGGCGGTATTCGGCCGCCGCAAGAAGCGTTGCGACAGCGAAGTGGCCAGACTCGCAGGCGAACTCACGCAATCGGCGGACAATTTCGTTGCAGGATGGGAACTTGATCAGAATTCCGTCAAGATGTATACGCTTTTTTTGCACGCCTACAATGCATCGATAGGAGCCTATATGGAAATTGGAGCCTATGACAGCGCGCTGGCAGCCTCGTTCCGGCTGCTGATGAACGTACGCCTCGCCATATACGGCAATCTCGACTCTGCCTCCAACCTGGGCGTTGCTCTCCGTGCCCATATGGCTCTCGTTTCTTCGTCGACAGCCGCGTACGGCAATCTGATTGATTATTGCGAAGGCCGCCCTGCAAACCTTGAGACGAAGTTTTTCCTATCTGTAGTCAACTCTACGCTGGCGGTCGTTAACCGTCTCGCGACAGTTGCGCCGGATGACAAACTTTTGGACGAATTCTACCGGATAACCAGGAACCAACAGGTTTTCAACGACCTGCTTGTCAAGATGAAGGGTGAGGAGGTGGATATCGTGGAGGTTTCCGAAACGATAGAGGAAATTGGTGAGGAACTGGGACTTGAATGGAAGATCGGATAGGGTATGTAATAGGTCAGGCAGCGTTACAGGTCGCTTGAACAGGTAATAAAAAAGAGGCCACCCAGATGATGAAGGGCGGCCTCTTTGAACTTTTGCGGTGGGATTATGCACCGAAATTGTCGTAGAGAATGTTGCTTGGCTCGACGCCGAGGCTGTCGAGAAGCTGGTTCACGCAGTTCACCATCATAGGAGGACCGCACATGAAGTACTTGATGTCCTCCGGTGCCTCGTGGTTCTTGAGGTAGGTCTCGTACATCACGTTGTGAACGAAGCCGGCCACGTACTTCACTCCGGCTGCATCGGCTGCAGGATCCGGACGGTCGAGGGCGAGATGGAAGTGGAAGTTAGGGAACTCCCTCTCGATCTCTGCGAAATCCTCAAGATAGAAGGCCTCGACAAGCGCGCGGGCACCATAGAAGAAGTGAACCTCTTTCTTGGTCTTCTGGGTCTTGAAGAGCTCCATTATATGGCTGCGGAGAGGAGCCATACCGGCACCGCCGCCGACGAAGATGTACTCCTGGGAATCAGGATCGTTCTTCGGGAGAAGGAACTCGCCGTAAGGACCGCTGATGATAACCTTGTCACCAGGCTTGCGGGTGAAGACGTATGATGATGCTATGCCAGGGTTTACCGGGAGAAGCTTAGGGCCGAGCTCGCGAGGTACGCTCCTGTCGAATGGAGGGGTAGCGATACGCACATTGAGCTTTATGATGCCCTTCTCACCAGGATATGAGGCCATGGAGTAGGCGCGGATGGTAGGGACAGGGTTGGAAGAGTGGAGATTGAAGAATCCGAATTTCTCCCAGTCGGCCCTGTATTCCGGAGCGACGTCGATGTCCTTGAAGTCGAGCTCATAGGCAGGGATGTCGATCTGGATGTACTCGCCGCTCTTGAACTCGAGATGCTCGCCCTCAGGAAGCTTGACGGTGAATTCCTTGATGAAGGTTGCCACGTTGTCGTTGCTGATGACTTCGCACTCGAGCTTCTTGACGCTGAGGGCTGAATCAGGAATGACAATCTTGAGGTCTTCCTTGACCTTGACCTGGCAGCCGAGTCTCCAGTGGTCCTGAATCTGCTTGCGGTTGAAGAAACCGACCTCGGTAGGAAGTATGTTTCCACCGCCGTCAACGACACGGCACTTGCACTGTCCGCAGTTTCCCTTTCCACCGCAGGCGGAAGGGAGGAAGATCTGCTGCTCGGCAAGGGTGTTGAGCAGGTTTCCTCCAGGAGTTACCTCCACAACCTTCTTGCCTTCGTTGATGTCGATTTTGACCTTGCCCTTAGGAGTGAGCCTTGCCTTGATGAACAGGAGCAGGGCCACGAGGACAAGTATCACGATGACCATTATGGCCATTGCTGCTATTATAGTTTTTGTCATGATAAATATCCTCCTCTGTTAAAGTGAAATACCCATGAAGGCCATAAAGGCCATTCCCATAAGACCTACGGTGAAGAAGGTGATGCCGAGTCCCTTCAGCGGAGCAGGAACGTTGGAGTAGGAGAGTTTCTCGCGAATTGCGGCAAGTGCCACGATTGCAAGATACCAGCCTATACCTGAACCGAGTGCATAGACAGCGGATTCACCTACGTTCACGAACTCTCTCTGCTGCATGAACAGGGAACCGCCGAGAATGGCGCAGTTCACTGCGATGAGCGGAAGGAATATACCCAGGGAAGAGTAGAGTGAAGGCATGAATTTCTCGACAACCATCTCCACAACCTGTACTATGCCTGCAATCACCGCGATGAAGACGATGAAGCTCAGGAAGCTCAGGTCCACGCCGGCGAAATTGTCGCCGAGCCAGCTGAGAGCCCCCGGAGAGAGGACATATTTGTTGAGAAGGTAGTTGATAGGGAGTGTGATGAGAAGCACGAGGATAACAGCAATACCCAAACCGTTGGCTGTCTTCACATTCTTCGATACTGCCAGGTATGAGCACATACCCAGGAAGTAAGCGAAGATCATATTGTCAACAAAGATTGACTTTACGAATAAGCTTAAATATTCCATAACTGTGATCTGAGTTTGATGTTATTTCTCCTGAAGGTCCTTTGATATGGCCCTCTGAATCCAGATGAGGCAGCCGAGGAAGATCAGCGCCATAGGAGGGAGGATCACGAGACCGTTGTTAACATAACCGAAGCGGTTCAGTACGTCGAAACCGAAGAGGGTGCCGCTGCCGAGAAGCTCGCGGAAGAAGCCCACCACGATGAGGATGATGCCGTAGCCCAGTCCGTTGAACAGACCGTCGAGGAAGGAAGCCACCGGCTTGTTGCCGAGAGCGAAGGCCTCGATACGGCCCATTACTATACAGTTGGTAATGATGAGTCCGATGTAAACGCTGAGCTGCTTGCCGACTCCGTAGGCAAAGGCCTTGAGCACCTGGTCCACAAGGATAACCATAAGAGCCACAACCACAAGCTGGATGATGATTCGCACGCGGTTAGGGATGGTTTTCCTGATAAGGGAGCAGACGAGGCTTGAGAGAGCGGTGACGATGGTTACGGAAAGTGCCATCACGCAGGCACCCTTGAGCTCGACGGTAACGGCGAGGGAAGAACAGATACCGAGTACGAGGACTGAGATAGGATTGCCCTTCCACAGCGGGTTGAGAATTGTTTCTTTCAATTTTGCGTCCATAGTATCTTCTCCTTATTCATTAACGTTTGCTACGATATATGGCATATATGCGTTCAGCCATGCCACGAGAGCCGCATCGACACCCTTGGAGGTCATAGTCGCACCCGAGATGGCGTCTATGCCGTCGTTGCTGCTGCCGGCACCCTTCGCGATGGTGAACGGACGCTCGGAGCCTATGTTCAGCTGCTTGCCGCAGAATGCGCCGCGGAAGGCAGGGTCATCCTTGATCTTGCCGCCGAGGCCCGGGGTCTCGCTGCTGTGGTCGAAGTAGGCGCCTTTGATGGTGCGGAGATCGTTCTCGAGAGCTACATATCCCCAGACCGGTCCCCAGAGGCCTGCTCCGTAAAGAGGCAGCACGCTCACGCCGTTCTTGAAGATGTAAACCGGAATCTCAAGTTCTCCTGAGGCGCCGTTCACATTGTAGTTCTGCTTCTTGAGGTCGGACACGGTGTAGATTTCGGCCTTTGAGGCGTCCATCACCTTTACGGTCTCACCCTTTGCATTGACCAGAAGGGCCCTGTCGATGTTCTCCTTGTAGAAATTGATGGTAGTGTTGTTGTCGGTCCAGGAAGACTTCTCGCCGAACTGGGCGGCGGTGAGAATCTGGCTGATGTTCTCAGCCTTCTCGTTTGCCTCCTGCCTGTCCTTGAGGCTCTGGGAAACGAAAGCCAGGATCGCTGCTACAACCACGCAGACTATGGTGGTGTAGATGACAGTATATACGTTGCTGTTTGTATTCATACCTTTATATATATTAAGCGATCTTCTTGAATTTCCTGGCCTTTGCCTTCAGGGAGCACTCGATGACGCAGTGGTCGATGAGCGGTGCGAAGGTGTTCATCAGGAGGATGGCGAGCATCATTCCCTCAGCATAACCAGGGTTGAACAGACGTACAATCACTGCGAGGGCGCCGATCAGGAAGCCGTATATCCATTTTCCGGCTTCGGTCTGGGCTGCGGTCACAGGGTCGGTGGCCATAAATACGGAACCGAAGAGGAAGCCGCCCATGATGAGTTGGTACCAGCAAGGGAGGTCGGTCGCTCCGCCGATCTGGCCGAGCCATCCGATGAGAAGTCCGCCTGCGACGGAGGATACCATGATCTTCCAGCTTGCGACTCCGGTGAAGATGAGTATGAAGGCACCGATGAGTATTGCGATCACGGAAGTCTCACCCACGGAGCCCGGGATGTTGCCCAGGAACATGTTCAGGGCGCTGTATCCCTGGCTGCTGAGTCCCTCGAGACTTGCGGATGCCAGAGGAGTCGCTCCGGAGAAGCCGTCCACGAGGGCGCCGCCGGTGGTGGCCCAGGCCTCGTTGCCCCTGCTCAGGCCGC
>SAMEA3663036__coassemble_1067_pt1 | contig 10991 bp, 9 predicted proteins | sample SAMEA3663036__metabat2_high_PE_032 | metagenome-assembled genome bin SAMEA3663036 (sample SAMEA3663036) | pig gut metagenome | biome: pig gut; feature: pig-associated habitat; material: faeces | place: France | collected 2012 | reverse complement strand
CGGGTCATGTAGCCGGAGTCGGCGGTCTTCAGGGCGGTGTCGGCGAGACCCTTGCGGGCGCCGTGGGAGCTGATGAAGTACTCGAGGACGGAGAGTCCCTCGCGGAAGTTGGCCTTGATGGCGCGCTCGATGATGGTTCCGTCGGCCTTGGACATCAGTCCGCGCATGCCGGAGAGCTGTCGGATCTGGTCCTTGCTGCCGTCGTTGATGAGGAGCAACTCAAAGTTCCTGTATGTTTGACCAAGGATGCTGTCGATGCAGCGGTTCAAGGTCTGCTCGGAATTATAAACCGGAACTATTACAGAGATCAAACTATCTGACATATAGTAAGTTACTTTTTATTCAAGGCTTGTTTCAGAAACTCCAGTGAAGATTCGGCCTTTTGCATAAGGATATTGTCAATGAACTTCCAGTCAATAGGCCTGTCCAGATCAACAGGAGCGTCAATCCTACACCTGTCCAACAAGCCCAAAGGCCGCAACAAAGACTCTATTCTCGAAAGGCCCCTTTCTGGATTTCCGAAAACCCCAAAAGGCTTGTGAAACAGAATGCTGAACACACAGGCGTGGAAAGAGTCTGTCAGGACAAACTCAGCATCGGCAAAGCCTCTGAGCCAGGTTTCAAGCGGAGGCTGTTGGCGCTCTGCTGCAGGAATGTCAACATCCCAAGGCATCTCAGTTTTGGAATTTGTATAGAACGGAACCAGTCCACGTTTTTCTGCAAATTCGGAGACAAAGGCATCCTTTTCTTCCGTCCGATCCAGCACATATACCATCAGATTCCCTGGAGATTGCGGTGCAGTCGAGACAAAACGCTGATAATCCTCCCTGCGGAGCAGCATTGTCGGATCTAACGCCTGAGAAGTTTGAACATCAAACAGTTCCTTGCACATCCTGATGCCTGATTCTTCCCTGACTGAAATGCCGGAAAACAATTTGAGGTATTCCCTGCCGCAAGCTATCTGCTCTTCGGAAAATTCATTGACATCCACTCCGAAGGATGCCGCGTACGCAATTCTGCATATATCCGAATGTCCCAGAAAGGCGGTAAAGAATTTCGTAACGTCCGGGGTATAATATGGTCGCCACACCTGGTCGCTTCCCACAATAAACGTATCATACTCATTTGCAAGATCCTCGTTCCATTCCTCTGGTGTCAGAAAGCGGCAATTGAGGTTGGTAGAAATGAATCTATCCGTATTTGTCCTTACGCATTTGTATGGATTCATAAATACGGGTAACTGGCTATCCCCATGAAAATACTTCCTATACAGCCTCTTACACCACACCAATGGCATGAGGACCGGATTGTGAAGCCGGGAATATTCCACTTTTGGCTGAAGGTGCGTCACCTCGTGCCCCATCCTCTCCAGAACGGTCTGCAGAGCGTAGGCCTGGAGGATGCCGCCATAGTTGGTATGCAGTGGTAGTGTAAGTATTGCAATCTTCATCCCTTTGGAGTTTTAGTTATTTTAAAATCTTTTTAATGACTTCCACCCCCTTGGCACCGACGACGCCCCGCACGACATTCTTCATCTTAGAGACCCTTTCTGCCTGTTTATCTACGACCATATTTAAAATCATTTCCAAAGCATCACTCTCATCTTTGGTCTCGGTAAACACTTCGAATAAAAAGGGCTTTTCAAATTTTTCACTCGAAACAAAGCGTGACACGACCTTTGCGAACTCATCCTTATTGGAAGCCGACATATATTCATATCCAAGGTCTTCAGCATAATGCTTTACAAGGACTCTTGATTTGTTCCCATAATGGCGTGCCGCTGCAACATAGTCTTCTGCTTCTTCGCCCAAAAAATAGCACGGGTGATTGTAGTTTCTGAACTCATTCCCCTTTCCATTGTTGATAAGGAGAATCCTGACATTGTTACCTATATGTCGATTGCCTATGACATTCATATCATAAAAGAATGCCAAGTCTCCAAATATGCCGAAGAACAGTTTTTCAGGATTGGACAACGAGGCACCCATCATCGTGGACACTCCTCCATCAATTCCAAATCCACCGACATTACATTTAGAGCGCACTCCTTCTGGCAGCTTGAAAAAATTCCATGACCGTAATGAATTATATATGCCTAAATGCAACTCACAGGAAGACGGAAGGTTCGGGCACAACTGCTGAGCAATCCACAGATTTCCGAATGGCAACTCCGGTATCTGTTGATTAAGCCAGGTTATCTCTGCATTGAGAGCATCGACATACTCTGTATGAGATTCCGATATATCAGAATAATAGTCAAAAAAATCCTCTTCCGGCATCATAAAGACACGACGCAACTTTCCCCAGGTATCACGAATCTGTCCATCCGGACTTACCCTCCATACATAGTTGAACTCTGGAAGAAACTGGTCACCACTCACTTCTCCAATATGAATCATCAAATTGACACGTTTCAATTCCGAAGACCAGCGGTGCTGGCCGGCACTCAGTTGATAATGAACCTCGTATCTTCCACGATAACCACTTGTGTGATCACAAAAGACAGCTGCATCATAGGTGGCGCAGAAGCGGTCGACAGCAGCACGTAACTTCTCTGAAAAAACAGAATGGGAACCAACGTAGATTCCAATACGGCCATCCATTGGAATAGGAGGAAGATTATCATGCGCGGTATGGCGGAAGATTGGGGTAGCAGCAGGAAGTTCCTTCACAGAAAAATCCTTGCTGTATCTAGTATACAGATTGATATGTGCCGGCCCCCCGCCATTCAGGAAGAGAGCCAGTATAGCTTTGTTCGCCTCAATCTCACAAATATGCTCGTCCTCCGAGTCTTTAACCATTGGCAACGTCACTGATTCCATGGAGACATCATTCGGAATGGTCCTTCTGTCTATCTGCTGATCAATAAGATGACCTATTTTGTGATTGCCACGGGTCGAGGTAATAGCCAGAACGGGCAATTTGCGATAATATGCTTCTGTCAGTCCTGGAAGATAGTTCCTGGAGGCGGTTGCGCCTGTACAACTTATTACCACCGGCTCCCCGGTCTCTGCGGCCATCCCGCACGCAAGATATGCTGCACTACGTTCATCTACTGACGACCAAAGTTGAAACCAGGGGTCATTCTGAACACTAACCACAAAAGTCATATTCGTTGTTCCGGGAGACGCAATGACGCGCCGTATGCCATGTGCTTTAAGCAATGCAATGACAATCTGAACATTCCGTTCATCCGTGTAGTGGAATATTGAGTCCATCTTTATTGTATTATTTCCATCGGGCATTTATCGTTTTACCCTCATTACAATTTATGATTTGACCGTTTATGCAATTAGACGCATCGGAGAGAAGAAAACAGGCGACCTCAGCGACTTCACCGGGCAGATAATAGCGCTTTGTAATGCCGTAACTACAATACAAGTTTCCATCATCCTGCTTATCTACCATATCGGTCACCGTGACTCCGGGTGCAAGCGCATTGATTCTGAATCCTTCATTTACATACCTATACGCAATTCCCTGTACCAATGAATTCAATGCAGCCTTTGTCAAGCCATAAGGCCGTTCATCGGCAGTCATTCCAGTTTCAGACGAAATAAAAAGTACTTTATTGATCTCATCCTGTTTAGTCTCCAATCTTTTCTTTAGAAATGATTGGGTAAGAAAGAAGGCCCCCTTTAAATTGGTATCGAACTGGGAATCAAACTGTTCCTCCTGAACATTCAGGAAACCGTTCTCATGGAGTGATATCCCGGCATTGTTTACAAGACAATTGGCACCGCCCAAGATTCGATTTGCATCGTCTATGAAAGACTCGAATGATTCTGTGTCACGCACATCAAGAGTCAGATATGAACACCCTATTTCATTGGCCGCTACTTTGAGTTTTGTCTCGTCACGTCCAGAAATCAGGACATCAGCTCCTGCTGCCTTGAACTTCTTTGCCATTGCATATCCTATCCCCTTTCCACCTCCTGTAATGATAATCTTTTTGCCCTCAAGTTGTCTATCCGCCTGTAAATATGTTATATGTGCGACTACAGGCCTGGTCTCTCCATGCAATAAAAAGGAGACTATATGTTTCAATTTGCTTTTTAATCCCATATTCTAACGATGAAATACATTTGAGACTACAACGCTCAACTTATTTATTATGAATTCTTTTTCTGTCTTATCAAGTCCTATGGCATAAATCACAATGCAAGAGGAAAGTACACTTGAGACACAAACTGATATAAGTCGCGCGATTCCTTCCGGCATAAGCAGGAATATGATTATCGGCAAAATCGCAGAAATCAATGCAACCACATGAGTTCTGGCTACGACTCCTCCCAAATACATTTTTGCCGGCAATCCTGTCATTCCGTGAACCAGATAGTAGCGGACAAATATGAGCCCCCAATAGACAGCAAAAAATATATAATAAGAAACAAGCGGAGATGCTCCGAAATGAAATGCCAGCCATGTCAACGGGAATGGAAAACACCCGAAAAAGGTAATCCACAACTGGTAATGGCGGATATTACCATGGGCCATCTGCAAGGTTACGAGAGTATTCCCCAAAAGAATTGCCAATGTTGACAGAATCGTCCATACCACGAATATATCCGAATTCTCAGGTGGCGTACCCAACCAGAGTTTCAGTATCATTCGGGACTCTATCATAATCGGCAGAGCCAAAACATACATTATGTAAAATGAGAAACGGCATCCACGGCAGGCAAGCTTAAAGGCAGCATTCTTGTCGCCGACTGCGTAGGATTTGGTTATCTGCGGATTCAAAGCAACCATAAAGTTGTTCACGAAGCCTTGGATAACACCATTAACCTGACCGGCGACGCCCCTAGCTGCATTCACAACGACACCGAAGAAAATATTCATAAGCATATTGATGCCCTGAGTATTCAATATCCACGCTGCCTGGCCGAACAAATTCCATCCGGCAAAACCCCATATCTCCTTAAATAGTTTATGATCAAAGCGAAAGGAGAAGGAGGTCTCTTCAAACTTACGCAAACAGTAAATCCAATAAATCGATGTGATGATAATGGAAACCAATACACCGAGAATAGCGTAGCTTATGAGCTTGTCTATCGGGGAAATATATAGAATATAGCATATCAGGAGTTTGAGAACCGCATCCAATATCGTCATGTATGCAAAAGCGGACATCTTTTCGTGCGCCACTATAGCAGAGTTGAATGGCACATCCATCAAGGAAATGAAAGTTGTCAGTGCTGCGCAGTGAAGGCACCATTTCGCAGCAAGTTCCCTTCCTTCCGGAATCTGCATCCTTGTACTTACGAACCACATTCCGAACGATTCCACAAGAACTACGACAAGGATTCCCATGAAAAGCTGTACAGATATGGATGTCGAAAATACCTGCTTTAATCTCGATGTGTCACCTTTACCAAGCTCAACTGTGATAAACCGGCTGATTGCGCCGCTCATTGAGCTGGTAATTATTCCAAACATGCTCAGGAACCCGGCTATGACACTATTTATGCCATAATCCTCCACGCCGAGCGCCTTCAATATGACTCTCGATGTGAACAGTCCTATAAGCATCAATACTATCATACGAAAATACAGCATGATAGTATTCTTTGCTATCCGGGCATTGCTATATGTACTTTCAGACATTATCGGATTTTTGATTCTATCACCACTCAAACTTCTCTTGAATAATAGCCCAAGTCGCTGGACGTATAGAACTTGCCTATTGCAAGAGTTGAAAGGTTGGAATAAAGTGTATGCAACAATCCGGCTACTTGACTCCAGATATAGTTTCTGATTTCAGATTATCCATTCACAGATTGCTTGTAAACCATCCGAATCGGGGCATTACCAACGGGATATAATATTTGCAGTACCATTTAATTGATGGCTTATGCATACAATTCGGTAATTTTACATATTGATTCAGTGCCTTTATTCTCTTTAGCAACGAAGGATTTGAAATCATTTCAAATTCCAAACCGTATGTTTCCAGGATTTCTGAACTCAAACTCCTCATTGCACATATCCTTTCTGCATCCCCTAAGTTATGTCTTTCAGCATACTCAAAATCGTCGAAATTCTGCTTTGCAGTCTCAACCATTGAAAACGATATTTTGAGACGCAAATCCCTTTGATTCCCCGTAGAAGTGACCCCACTTCCAATTCTGTAACTGAGCAATTTTTCTTCTATATATAATGGCTCCGAAAAAATGGCCGCTCTTCTGCAATAGACACCATCTTCGAATGACCTATTTCGCGATATTGCCGGAAACAGACGTACAACATCGCTGGAATATGCCATCGCCGCTCCTATAGGATTACGCAGTGTCATTTTCCACCATTCATAGCCACAAGGTTTATCGTCCAAATCTATCGGTTCCACCTTGTGAAATATTACTTTGGATTTTTTACCTGAAGATATCCAAGACTCGACTATTTTTGAAACCCTATTTGGATATGCAATATCATCGCCACCCTGAGTGATAATCAAATCTCCGTGTGCCAACTTGAAGCCAATTTCATAATTCAATGTCACCCCAACATTATTTTTATTTCTGCTTACAATAATTGAAAAACGATTGACATTATTTCTACAAAAAGAACGACACTCTTCAACCAAGATATTAAATGAATCATCTTGTGAAGCATCATCTGTTATTACAATCTCCAAGTTTTCATAATCTTGTGCCAATACGCTACGAAGTGACTTCAAAGACAAATCCATTTGGTTATATGAAGTCATCACTATGGAAACAAGCGGCTTGTCTTTCGTTGGCTCAAACTGACAAGCATGTGAAAAAACTATTTCATTCATTTGTTCAACCTTCCGTCCATAAACAAGATTCATTGACAACTTCGACATTTGCCGCCATCGCTATATCGTACACGGACATTTTGCCTATATCGCCTTGCATAGTTTTGAAATTTTATCACACATTGGTTTGGTAATAATCGCCAATATTACAGTAATTACGGCACACACTAGGATGTATATATATTGGTGAGACGAAACAAAAGTTGGGAACAAGGTCGCCAAAATCAACATTGGCAGCCTTTGATATATATACAAAACAAATAGATGTGATCCACACCAATTGAGGATGCGACTATTCAGATTCTTTCGATAAAGCAACACTGTCAAAGCAAGCGCGAACGCGATAGAACCGAAAAAATCATATCCAGGTGCCCACTTTCTCCCGGCAAAGAGCAGGAAAATGAACAGTGCCATAAGCCCTGAAGCAAGAGGTAATTTCCACCTTTCTATAAGAATAGCAAGTTTCTCCCTGTACAATGCAACAGCAACGCCTGTCGGATATGCCAGTATTGTATCATACCACCATCTTTGATTGCCTTTGAAAACACTTAACAGGACAATATAGAGAAGGCATAAGACCAAAACTATCATCAGGTGAGCCTCTTTTGAGTGTTTACTGCAAAGAGACGCCACAAAAGAAAAACAATAACACCAAAGGATACAGAAGATGTACCAGTTGCTGTTTCCTACGCTATCCCATCCGCTTAATGACAACAGACACTGAGCCAAAGAAGGACGGAATCCAAGAATTAAGTTGACTGCAATGAATATACAAACGGCAATGTCAAAGTTGAGAAGAGTGGGAAGTATCCTCGCCGACGGAATCTTTTTGGCATAAGCGGCGCCCTTCTCCAGAATGGATGTGGTGACTCCATATCCGGAAAACAAGAGGAAAGAAACAACTATATACTGTCCGGACCACCTTGTAACAATAGCATATAAGTTATCCAGTATGGTCCTATTCTGACCCAAGGCAGGAGCAATATACTGCCAGGCATGGCTCAGGAAGACCATGATTATAAAAACACCGTTTATTACGGCACAAGTCTTTTTTGAAAGAAATTCTGTATTCATCCTATCATCTTCAACCTCAGGAACCTGCGTCTTTGCTTGCCGCGGAGGAGCCGGAGGCCGCGGCGGAGGGGGTAGGCGTCGAGGCGGGGGCGGTAGAGGGGCCACCATTGCGCCTTCCAGGCGGGGATGTGACGGCAGCGGGTAAGGAAATAAGTGAGGCTGGCCAGGCGCTGGGCATCGATAAGCGGGCAGAGCTCGGGCCAGTTGGCCAGGGCATCCTCATACATACGGTCGAGGTTAGCCAGGCGCTCGGGGGCCTGGGCCTGGGTTTCGCTGGTACAGAGACTGCCCGGGGTGTCACGGTAGCAATAGAGCAGCGAAGGCAGATCGACAATCTTCCAGCTGCTGCCGCGCAGGGCCTTCACCAGCTCGTAGCCCAGGAGGGTGTCCTCGTCGTGGCGGAGATTGCGGAAATGGACCCAGTCGAAAACCTCGCGGCGGAAAAGCTTGGTGCAGAGGTAGTGGTTGGTCTCCCCGCTGAGGGAGGCGGCGGCATAGCCGGGCACATCGCGTATCACATAGTGGCGGGGATGCCTGTGGCGCGACATTTTGCGCAGGCGGCCCTTGCGGTCCAGACGATATAGGCCGGCGTTGGTGACAAGCACGTTGTCCGTAACGGAGAAACCCTTGTAGAGGGTTTCAAACATATCCGGAAGCACCACGTCATCCGCATCCACGAAAGCTATGAAACTGCCCTGCGCGGATTCGATACCCCTCTGCCGGGCCTTGCTGACGCCGCTGTTTGGGCCGTGAAGGACCTTGACGCGCCTGTCCCTGCGGGCATATTCCTTGCAGATGCCGAAGCTGCCGTCGGTGCTGCCGTCGTCCACCAATATGACTTCCAGCCGCATCCAGGTCTGGGCGAGCACGCTTTCGAGGCACTCGCGCAACCAGCGTTCGGCATTGTACACCGGTATTATTACGGATATAAGAGTTTCATTCATAGGCAGTCAGCAATCAGTCTCTCTGATGCAGCAGACGTTCTATCTGTTCCAGGTCTTCCCTGTAGGTTACTTTCATATTGCATACGTCGCCGCGTACGACGAAGACCGGCTCGCCGGGCAGGTAGCGGAAGACCACCCCGCAGTCGTCGGTGGTGCGGAAGGCCGGGTCGGCGAGGGCGATTTCGTAGGCCCTGGCTATGACTTCGCGCCTGAATACCTGCGGCGTCTGACCGTTTCGCAGCACGGCGCGGTCAGGTATATTGCATATACAGTTGTCGGAATTCACCTGGACTATGGTGTCGGTGGTGTTGAAACCCACGTCCACCGCGTTGTAGCTCTGCATCGCTTCGAGGCAGTCGTCGATGATGCGGCGGCTGACGAGGGGGCGGACGGCGTCGTGGAAGAGCAATATGTCCCCATCCTGCGCCTGGGCTATCGCGGCAAGGGAGGAATGGTACCTTTCCTTGCCTCCGGCGAGCACCTTCTCGACCTTGGTGTAGCCCCGGAGACGGACTATCTCCTTCACATCCTCAATGAAATCCGCACGTGAGACTATGAAGATGGCGTCGATTCCCCCGTGTCCTTCGAAGGCCTCGACCGAGTATTCCAATATGGTCTTTCCGTCGATCTGCAGGAACTGTTTCGGGACATCTGCACCCAGTCGGGAGCCGCTTCCGCCGGCAAGTATCACGGCAATCTTTCTGCCCCTGTCTTCCATCATAATAGATATGTCTTTTGCTGAAAAATTGTATAGCTTCGCCAATGGACGGTCCCAAAAACGCATGGCATCCGAGACTGTCCACAAGGGAAAGTATTGTCTTACAAATATATTAAAACTTTACAGGATTTTCCCGTAAAAGTCCTTGCATCTTTCAATCATTCTCCCGTAGGTGAAGTTGGCGGCATAACGCTGCGCCGCACCGAGGGAATATTTCTCTGTATCTTCAAGCACGGCCAATATGCAGTCGGCGAGGGAGCGTGGGTCGCCCGGCTCGGCATTCAGGCCGGAAACGCCCTCCTCGTTGACCCAGGAGACACCTGACTCCGGGATGCGGGTGGCCACCAGGGGCTTGCCCAGGGACATCGCCTCTATCTGGACTATTCCGAAGGCCTCGGTCTTCCATACAGAGCTCATACAGAAAAGGTCGCAGGCGTTGTACCAGAGATCCGTTTCCCCGTCCGGCACGCGGGACAGGAGGCGGACCTTGTCTTCCAGTCCCATCTCACTGACCTTGGCACGCAGGCTCGCTTCCAGCGGTCCTCCGCCGCCGATGACCACAATGCAGTCGTCCGGCAGCAGGGCAGCGGCCTCGATCAGCGTTTCATAGCCCTTGTAAGGGATGAGCCTGCCCAGTGAGAAGATTATGCGCCGTCCTCCGAGTTCCGAGCGCAGCCTGCCGACTTCGGCTGCGAGAGACGCGTCTGAGGCGGCGTTACGCAGCGGCCTGACTCCAATAGGGAGGAAGGATATGCGTTTGTGCGAGGCACGTGCGGCGGCCAGGTGGGGCGACTGCTCCACATAGACAGGAGTGGTGCCCAGAATGAGGTCTGCGCGGCGTATGAGCCAATTCTGCAGGGGTTTGTAGAAGGCCAGGAAGAATTTCTGGCTGAGTATGTCGCTGTGCCAGTGGAGCACGACCTTGCCCTTGTAGCCGCTCAGCAAAAGGGAAAGGGCGGCCATAGGGTCGGGATGGTGGACGTGTATCAGGTCGTAATTCTCCTCCCTGACAAGGCGGCGCAGCCTCCGCGGCATAGATGGGGCAATCATAGTACCAGCGAGTTTGGCGAGGGCCTTCACGGCCACGAGACGGCCGCTGCCTACGGACGGGACGCACTCCGGAGTTCCCTCTTCTATGCGGGCGCAGAGCATATCGCAATGTATCCCATCGGCATTGAGGCCTTCGAAAAGGTCGTACATAACCTTTTCAACGCCCCCTCGCACGGGATAGAATTTGCCTAGCTGCAGTACCTTCATCTCAAGCCGGGATCAGAATTTCTTGCCGAAGACTATGCTTACGAAGGTCTGGAAGAGTATCTTGATGTCGAACCACCAGGAGCGGTGACGCAGATAGTAGAGGTCGAATTCGAGACGGCGGAGCATCTTCTCCATCGTGTCGGTGTAGCCATTCTTGAGAGTGGCATAGGAAGTGACTCCCGGACGTATCTGGTAGAGATAGTAGTAGCGCGGGTCCTGC
>SAMEA3663036__coassemble_1058_pt1 | contig 11080 bp, 5 predicted proteins | sample SAMEA3663036__metabat2_high_PE_032 | metagenome-assembled genome bin SAMEA3663036 (sample SAMEA3663036) | pig gut metagenome | biome: pig gut; feature: pig-associated habitat; material: faeces | place: France | collected 2012 | reverse complement strand
CGAAGTCGCCGCCTTCACGCAGTTGCGGACCTGCGCGACGAAGTCCACCTCGAAATCGTTGCCCTCGCGTCTTTCGCTCTCCAGGCAGCCGTGATAGGCCCTGAATCGCATTCCTTCCAGTTCTATCTTCATAACGTCACTTCAGTTATCCTGCCAATCAGTCCGCTGTCATAAGGCCGGCTGACCTGAATGTAATTTTCGCTGTAGCCGCTCATAAGTCCCTTGCGCTCAGTCGATTCGAAAAGCACCTTCGCCTTCAGGCCGCGGTTGGCCTCGATGAATTCATTGTGCAGCCTGTCGCAGAGTTCCTCGAGTCTGGCGACCCTTTCCGTCTTTATGCCGTCCCGCACCTGGTCGGGGAAGCCGGCGGCAGGGGTGCCCGGTCTGCGGGAATACGGGAATATGTGTATGAATGCCGGCCTTATCCTCTGCTCGAGGAAGCGGTAGGTCTCTTCGAACATTTCGTCCGTCTCGCCGGGGAAGCCGACTATGACGTCGATGCCGAAAAAGACTTTCAGCCCGCCCTCGCGCTCCATCGCCTTGCGTATGCGGTCTATCCTGTCCGCGAAGGCGGCGCAGTCGTAGCGTCGGCCCATACGTCGCAGCACATCGTCGCAGCCGCTCTGCAGAGGGATATGGAAATGCGGCAGAAACTTGCTTCCGCCTGCTATCCAGTCTATTATCTCGTCGCTGAGCAGGTTCGGCTCTATAGAGGATATGCGATAGCGCTCTATGCCTTCCACCTTGTCCAGGGCCTGTATGAGTTGCAGGAAGTTCTCTCCGCTGCTGCGTCCGAAGTCACCCGTGTTCACCCCGGTGAGCACCACTTCCTTCACCCCTTCGGCAGCGATGGCCTGCGCCTGGGCGACTAATTCCCCTATGGGGATATTGCGGCTCTCGCCCCTTGCGTAGGGCACAGTGCAGTAGCTGCAGAAGTTGTTGCAGCCGTCCTGCACCTTGAGGAACGACCGGGTGCGGTCGCCGCTGCTGTAGGCGGCGAAGAAGTCCCCGCCGCGGACACCGGGGAAATCCCCTCCACGGTCGGAAATCTCCCCGCGCCGGGTGGCCTCCTGGCGCCCCAGCTCCAGCAGGTACGTCACCACGGAGCCCTTCTCCTTGGCTCCAAAAACGGCTCTCACCCCATCCAGGGCCAGGATTTCATCCCTGCGCAGCTCGGCATAGCAGCCGGTCACCACTATGGGCGCAGAGGGGTTGAGCCTGTGCAGCTTGCGTATTATGTTGCGGCATTTCTTGTCGGAATGTTCCGTCACGGAACAGGTATTAACCAGAAAGGCCTCCGCCTTCCCCGAGGTCCAGGACACATCCTCCCAGTTCTCGGCGAGCAGGGCTCTTCTGTAAGTGGAAGTCTCGGCGAAGTTCAGTTTGCAGCCGAGGGTGAGGAACGCGATTCTCATAGGCCTGATTCCTTATCTGGCGAGCAGGATGAAAACGCAGGGACGCTTGCCTATCAGGTACTTGCGTCTCTTCCATCCGTCTATAGTATCTGTGAGTATGAATTCGTCCGCAGTGGTGATGTCTGCGGCTATGCAGAGCCGTGTGCTGCCCTTGCAGCAGGAGAGCAGGTCCGCGAGCATAGAGTCGTTGCGGTAGGGAGTCTCGATGAAAATCTGGCTCTGGCAGAATTGGCCGGACAGCTTCTCTATGGTCCTGATCCGGGCTTTCCTCTCCTCGCTCTTGGCCGGGAGATAGCCGCAGAAGGCGAAGGACTGGCCGTTCAGCCCGGAGGCCATAAGCGCCATCATAAGCGATGAAGGGCCCACCAGCGGCACCACCCTGATTCCCTTGCGGTGACAGAGCTCCACGAGTCTGGAACCTGGGTCGGCCACGGCCGGCAGCCCCGCCTCGGAAATCAGTCCCACGTCATTCCCATTGTCGAAAAGCGGGAGCAGGGCCTCCACCTCCGCATCGCTGCTGTGCTCATTCAGCAGGTGGAAATCCAGTTCTTCTATATGTCCCTTCAATCCGGCACGGGACAGGTAGCGCCGTACCGTGCGCAACTCTTCGACCACATAGCTCCTGATGCCCGGGAGCAGTCCCAGCACCCCCGACGGTATCACCTCCGCCGGCTCACAGTCCCCCAGCGGAGAGGGCATAAGATAGAGTTTTCCTTTCTCCATTGTCATTCGATAACTATAGTCTTCATTCCTTCTTCCTGCAGCCTCTGCTGCTCCTCCATATCCAGGCGCTCGCGTTTCGCCTTGCCTGCGAACATATATTTGAACACCTCGGACACCTTGTTGAACTCTCGCTGGTAGGCCAGACCGAGTCCGCTGCGCTGAGAGTTGTCCAGGTAGTTGGTGTACTGGTCGGCGGAGTGCGTGAAGATGTTCAGACGCAGGGCGCCGGAACGGTCGAGCTTGATTTCAATCTCTATGTCGCCGGCAACCTCGCTGTTGCTGTTTCCGTTCTTGTACTGCCGGTTGCCTATATTTCCGTTGATCACAACCCTGTTGTTGAACAGCTGTGTGCTGACCGCGACGTCGAAAACGTCGTTGCCCTTGTCGTTCTGCTGGTACTTCAGGCCGAAGTCCAGAGGTATGCCCAGCTTCGTGAGTATATTGTTCAACTGATTACTGATCAGGTTCATGGCATTGGAATATATGGCCCCCGAGGCGCTGTTGTTGATGCCTCCCTGCTCGTCCTGGAGGAAGTTGTTCGTCAGCAGCAGGGCCAGTACCTGCCTCTGGACCTTGTCTTCGGTGCTCAGCGCGCTCTCCACCCTGGCCTTCACCGACGGGTCGAGGTCCGGGATGTCTATCGCGAAGTTGACCTTCGGCTCCCGGAGCTTGCCTCCCACCTTCAGGGCGCAGTTCACGTTCCTGCGCGAGTTCACGGAAGTCGTGTCGCCTATGAGTGAGGATATGGATGTCTTGGTGGTGTAAACCGCATCTATGTCGAGGTCCGTATCCATCACGCCTCCGTTGAACTTGACGGAACTGCCCTCGCTGATGGTAAAGTCCCTGTTGGCCAGGTTCATGAGGTTGAGGTGGAAGCTGCCCTCGTCGAGGGTGTAATCGCCCTTGAGACTTATAGGCTTGCCCGTCCTGAAGTCCACGCTTATGTCGCCCCTGCCCCTGCCGCTCAGGACGCTGCCGTTGTCCCTGTTGATTTCCAGGAAGGCCTCCACCATAGGATTTACGTGGGCGTTTATGCTGACCCCAAGCTTGTTCTTGCGTACGCCCGCCTCCTTGCTGCGCAGTCTGGCCAGCATTTCCTCGTAAGGGTCCACCTGCACCTCCTCGACCACTTCCTTGAACTTGAGTATGTCGGTCGTGCCTGCTGTAGCCGTGTTCGAGAGCGGGATATAGAAGCGGCTCTGCGCCCCCGTGTTCATATCCACCCCTATCAGTATATCCTTCAGGGGACCGCTTATGTCCACCGTTCCGCTGCCGAATACGCGCCCGTAATAGCCGTCATTGTCCTTCAGCGGACGGTTGATCGCCTCGAGGTTATCGCAGTCTATGTGTATGTCCAGCCCTATGTCCTTGAAATGGTCCCAGTTGACGCTGCCCGTGAGCCGTCCCTTGCCCTTCTGCATATCCTTGAGCGCAATGTCGTCGAAATGTATTCCGCGGCTGTCGATCTGGAAAGCTCCGTCGGCGATGTAAGGCACCATGGTGTAATCCACCTTCAGCAGACTGTTGTCGATGCGCGTTCCGTAGCTGCTGAGTTCCAGATTGTCAAGCGTTCCCTTCGCCCTGACTTTTCCGGAAATGCTGCCGTCGATTTCGGAGAACACTCCTTTCAGCAGGCTCTTGAGCCAGGTGATGTCCTGCCTGTCCAGTTCGGCTTCCGCCTCTATCCTCTTGTTTGCAGGGTACCATCCGGCGTTCAGCTTTAGGCTGCGTCTCGAGTCCAGCTCGTTGCTCAGACTCAGGTCGAAACGATTGAACTCCTTGTTCCACAGACTCTTGGCGAATACGCTGCCCAGATTGGTCCCGGCCAGCGAAGTGGAGTCCACGAGGAAATCCGCAGTAATGCCCCTGCCGTCCCTGCTGCTGCTCACCGTCATCTCACCGGTCACCGCTCCTTCTATCCCGAGCGAACCCTTGCTGATGAAAGGATTGGCTATGCCGAGGTCGAAGCGTTCCAGGGCTATGTTCAGCGTGTCCGTCGCATCTTTGGCGATGCCTCCGTTTATGCGTATGTCCTGGTCGCCGGAAGTCAGTTCCACGCCGTCGAAGGATATATTGCTGCCGTCGATCACTATGCCCGCCGGCATCACGTTCCATTCGGCGGAATTGAAATAGAAGCCGGATGGCAGCAGTCTTATGTCCAGTCCGAGCATATTTTCGGCGTTGCGCGTCACTTCGCCCCTGGCAATGAGTTCACCCTTGGTGACCAGAGGACCCTCGTTCTCGAAGCTCAGGCCCACGCCCACCATTCCGTCATTGGCGTAGAGGCGCAGGTTGTTGTTCTCCAGTCTGATGCCGGCCGCGTTCAGCTCCTTGAAGGACAGATCGCCCGAAAGTATGTCGTTGCGATTGTCCATCGCGAAGTCTATCTCTTTGATATATTGTTCTTTGAGCGCTATCCTTCTCGACTTCAGCGACGCTTCGCACAGGCCGTCGTCGCCCAGGTGCAGGCTGAGCGCGGTATTCTTGTCTATATAGAGGCCCGGCTTGAAGAAGGCGCTTATATCGCTCGGGTCCGTGAATTTGAAGCTTATGTCGTAGCTGCCGCCTACGTTCTCATCCACGCTCTTCCCGAGCAGGGCCGGCAATTCCCGCCGCAAAGTGTGTTCGTTCAGGGCCGAGACGAACTCGGTGACAGGCCTGGTGCCGTCGTAGCGCGCCTCCGCGAAGCCGGAACTGAAATTGATGCGGTAGCGGCTGTTCAGCGAATGGGAAGTGAAACTCAGGTCGCCTATGTCATATCTCTGGCCGTCGCTCTCGAGCAGCACGTCGCCTACGTTTATGTTTCCCAGCATGTGCCCGTTCGGGGTGCGGTTGAAGTTGGCGTTTACCCTCAGACTCGCCGTCGAGGACTCCCTCTTGTCCAGGTTCATTGCATGTAGGTCGGCGTGGCCTATGTTCGCGTAGAACTGGTAAACGCTGTTCCTGGTCTTCGGCGCGAGGGAGAACACGCCCTGGAATATGAAATTGAAGGCCGGGTCCCGGCTGATGATCCTACCGTTGAAGCGGTCTTCGGCCACCGTGCCTGCCGCAGCTATGTTGTGGTATTCGTATCCGTTGAGCACCAGCTTGTCCACCATCAGGGAATCTATCCTCAGGGACGCTCCCTTTTCCTTGTCCAGACTGGCGCAGAGTCCCGACCTGAGGGAACAGTTCCCGAGGAATTTCCTGCCGCTCACCGCTCCCAGGTCCAGATCCTCGGCCTGCACTGTGCCTTCGAAGCTCCTGGCCTCATCCCCTGACAGGAGATTGGTGATTTCCAGTTCCGCGAGTATGTCCCCAAGACCGCTCTCCAGGTAGAACCTTGCATCCATATCGTTCAGACTGCCCTTCGCGGAACCGAAAAGGGAGGCCTTGGTGTCAGGGAGCAGCTTGCCAAGCCCGACTTCCTTTTTCATATCGACTTTCGACAGCAGACGGTCGATTCCCGTCACGCTGCTGCGGCACTGCCTGATTCTGAGGTCGAATAAGCTTTTTCTTATATCCGGCAGGCCCTTGATTCTGCCGTCGAGCAGCAGGGAGGAGGACCTGTCCGCGGTGGCCACGGCCAGATTGTCGAATCGCAGGTCCGCCACCGGCCCGGACAGCTCGCCGTCCAGCACCAGCTCTATGTCCGTCTTGCCCAGCACGGGCGCGAAATGGCTGATGGTGCGGCTGCTGATGCGGGTGCCGTCCAATTCCGCGTGGAGAGATACCTTCTCCAGGAAATATTTGAACTCCCTGGAGTTCTTGTAGCCCATAGTGAAATGAGGCAGCTTCAGCTCGGAGTCCCCGTCGTCAATCTCGAGATCCCATATCTCCGTCTTGCCGTTGCCCACGGCTGTGCTGCCGCCCAGATGCTTGCAGACGAAGCCGCTCTTCTCCCGGAATTCCAGGTGCACGACTTCTCCGCTCATTATGCCCTTGCTGAATCTCAGCTCTTTGCCCTTGAGGTTTATTCCGCTGACCAGCAGGTCGTTCCAATCGATTCCGCCGTCGTTTTTTCCTCTTCGCTCTTCCTTTTTCGCAATCGCATCCGGCCTGATGTTCTGCATTCCGTAGCTCATATTCTTGAGCTCCACCCTGTCTATGGAGAATATGTCCTTCTCGGAGCGTTTCGGCTCCTCATTAGGACTCAGCCCGAACATGCGCTGCAGGTTGTTCTTGCGTTCCCCCTCTATCACCAGATTGAAAAGTCCGTCCCTGACGACGGCCTTCTGCAGGTGGACCCCCTTGCCCTGACGCATCTGCATCAGTCCCTTCAGGTCGAAGGAAAGCACTATCCAGTCTGCGGCGAACAGTGTGTCGCACTCTGCGGCCGGCTCCCTGTCGCGCACGCATACTCCTCTGAGCACCAGCTTGTTGAATGGTCTGAAAGACAGCTTGTCGAAGCTCAGGTCCGCGTCGAAACGCTCGAACAGGCCCTCCGTCACACCACGCACCAGCCGGGTCTGCACGCGCGGAGTCTGCACAGCTATAGCGAGAGCGCAGATCACCGCAATTACGGCAACCGGCAGGATATATGCTATTCGCGCAAGTTTCTTGATGGCTTCGGCTTTTTTATAAACTTCAAAAATAACAATTTTATCCGAATTTATGCGTAATTTTGTGCCCGAATAAGGCTTTCGATAAATGCGCAGGGCCGAAATTTACTTACAATGGCAGACATAATACTCGGTATAGAATCCTCTTGCGACGACACCTCGGCCGCTGTCCTTAAGGACGGATGGCTGCTTTCCAACGTGCTCGCAAGCCAGGACGTGCACAAATGCTACGGCGGAGTGATCCCGGAACTCGCCTCCAGGGCTCACCAGCAGAATATAGTCCCGGTGGTGAGCGAGGCCGTCAAGCGTGCCGGAATAAGTCTCGGGGACATCAGCGCCATCGCCTTCACCAGAGGTCCCGGCCTGCTGGGATCCCTGCTCGTTGGCACCTCCTTCGCGAAGGGACTCGCCATTGCCCTGAACTGCCCTCTGGTCGAGGTCAACCACCTCCAGGGCCACGTCCTTGCCAACTTCGTGAAGCAATATGACAAGGAGAACCGTGTCCCGTCCTTCCCTTATCTCTGCCTGCTTGTCTCGGGAGGCAACTCCCAGATAGTCAAGGTCAATTCCCCTCTGGAATTCGAGATACTCGGCCACACCATAGACGACGCCGTGGGCGAGGCCTTCGACAAGTGTTCGAAAATGCTCGGCCTGGGCTATCCCGGCGGCCCCGTCATAGACCGTCTTGCCAAGCTCGGTGACCCTGAGCGCTTCAGATTCAACAAGCCGCACATCCCAGGCCTCGACTACAGCTTCAGCGGAATCAAGACCTCGCTGCTCTATTTTGTCCGGGACGAGATGCAGAAGGATCCGGAGTTTATGGAGAAGAACAAGGAGGACATCTGCGCCAGTTTCCAGAAGACGCTGATAGACATATTGATGGACAAGCTCGTGAAGGCCGCCCGCCAGACGGGGATAAGCGAGATTACGATAGGAGGCGGAGTCTCCGCCAACAGCGGTCTGCGTGCACGCATAGAGGAGGAGGGCCGCCGCAGGGGCTGGAATACCTATCTTCCTGAGTTCAAGTTCACTACAGACAACGCCGCGATGATTGCCGTTGCCGGATGGTTCCATTACCTCAATGGCGAGCGCTGTCCGCTCGACGTGGCCCCGCTCTCCCGCATTGCGGACTGAGTGCCGTACAGAGTATCCGGATGACCTGAGTATATGAAAGAAATAGAAATATCCAAAAAGATAGGCAGGGAACTGCTGGACGAGGACGTGCTTCCGCTGGCCGCCAAGGCCCTGGGCTGCAAGCCGCAGATGGTGGGGGAGTGGCGTGTCGTACGTCGCAGTGTCGATGCCCGCAAGGAGCCGCTCTACCGTTACAGGGTGGCCGTCGTGCGCAAGGGAGAAGACTTCGAGGAATATGTGACTGAGCCCTATCTCGACGTCGCGTCGGCCGAACCCGTACTCATCGTAGGCGCCGGCCCGGCGGGAATGTTCGCGGCCCTCAAGCTGCTCACAAGGGGATATAAGCCTGTCATACTCGAAAGAGGCAAGGACGTCCACGCGCGCAAGTTCGACATCGCCCGCCTGTCCCGCGAAGGCCTCGTCGATACCGACAGCAACTACTGTTTCGGCGAAGGCGGTGCCGGCACCTTCTCGGACGGCAAGCTTTTCACCCGTTCCTCGAAGAGGGGGGATATACGCGAAGTGCTGCACCAGCTCGTGCAGTTCGGCGCCAATCCGGACATATTGGTAAGCGCTCATCCGCATATAGGCAGCGACAAGTTGCCGCAGATAGTCGAAAATATACGTAAATGCATAGTCGGCCACGGCGGCGAATATCACTTTGGCTGCCGCGTCGAAGACATAGTTCGCAAGGCAGACGGGTCCTACGAACTGAAGGCGCCGTGCGGCAGTTTCTCCGCCCGCAAGGTCATACTCGCCTGCGGCCATTCGGCGAGGGACATATATCGCCTCTTCGTTAGCCGCGGCTGGGCCGTCGAGGCAAAGGGCTTCGCGCTCGGAGTCCGCGTCGAGCATCCGCAGTGGCTCATAAACAAGATACAGTACCACGGCAAGTGGCAGCCATTCATGCCGACGGCCGAGTATGCCTTCGTCACCCAGATAGAGGGCAGGGGAGTCTTTTCCTTCTGTATGTGTCCGGGCGGCATACTGGTCCCGTCCTCCACTGAGCCGGGGGAACTGGTGCTGAACGGAATGTCCAACTCAGCGCGCAATTCCAAGTGGGCCAATGCCGGAGTCGTGGTTTCGGTGGAGCCGGAGGATCTGCCCCATTATCAGAAATACGGGCCGCTTTCGAGTCTGGAGTTCCAGCGTGACGTGGAGCGCTCGATGTTCGCCTTCTCCTCCTCGTTCAAGGCCCCGGCCCAGCGCATGATGGACTTCTGCCGCAGGGTGCCGTCGGCAAATCTCCCGGCCAGCTCATACCATCCGGGAACGGTTCCGGCACCTCTGCACGAACTCCTTCCGGAGAATATATCCCTGCGTCTGAAATATGCCTTCCCTTACGTGGGCAACAAGCTTATGCACGGCTATTACACCAACGAAGCCCTGCTGCTGGGCGTCGAGTCCCGCACCTCATCTCCGGTGCGCCTGCCCCGTGACCCGCAGACGCTCGAGCACGTGGACCTGCCGGGCCTCTATCCTTGCGGCGAAGGTGCCGGCTATTCGGGCGGAATAGTCTCGTCCGCCCTCGACGGCATACGCTGCGCCGAACAGGTCTGATCGTACCGGGGCTATATGCTCCGGCTTATGCCTGGAGAGCTGCTATGGCCCTGTCGCCGAGTGCGCTCTTGTCTTCTATGTGCTTGAGTATGGCTTTCACGAAGGAGTTGTTCTCGAAATCGCCCCTTACGTTCTCGAAATCCTGCTCCTTCTGCTCCCGGTTGCCGTCGGCGCCGTATCCTGTCATGCTGGCGAGGCTGAATTCCTTCCTGGCGTCCTCATAGATGAGCCTGTCGAGTCCGGTCACCGCCTCTTTCCATCTCCTGATGAGACTAATGGCCTCTTCCCTGGTCATTTTCGAAGGGTTGATTCCGTAAACCTCCTGTATGTGCTGGAAGGCCCAGGTCCATTCGTAGGAGTAGTAGTTGCGGGCCATACGCCTGAAGGCCTCTCCAATCTCTTCGAGACTGCTGATCTCGCCCTTCTCAACGGCTTTCATCAGTTCCTGAATCTCGCTCTTCGGGGCTATGAGTCCCGAGAGGTCCACCCATTCTCCGGAGCCCACCGGCGAATCCGGCTTGAGCAGTCTGTGGAGTTCCTCGTCGGAATCGACGCATATCTCTCCGTTCGCATCCTGCAGCCTGGAAATCAATGAGTTGCCCATAAACTTGTCAATGGCCGTCCTGTAGTAGGATATTCCCTTGTGCAGTGCGGAGTTCTTGATCTTGGTGCTGTGGAAGGAATAGACATCGCTCAGCTCACCGCTGGAGTAGCGCAGGTTGTCAAGGGTAAGCAGTCCCTTCATCATCTTCTGCACGGTGAAAGGCGAGAGCAGGTTGCAGTTGACCTCGTCCAGTCTGTCGCTGTCGTGCCTCAGGTCGCGCTTAGGCCATTTCTGTGCATCCCTTATGGTGCCCACGCTCTTGAGATTCACGCCCGGCACGAGGTAGGTGGTGTTCTTGTTCTCGATGAGGTAGGAGAAAGGCAGATTGCTTGTGTCAGAATGGGTTACGTGCCTTCCCATCACCAGGGAGAAGGCTCCGACCCTCGACGGCCAGAGTATGTAGGAGTCGGATGCGGTCTTGGCTCCTCTCTCCAGGGTGCCCTGGTGGATAGGACCGAGCTTGTACATGTGATTGCTCTGGTTCGAACCCGAACCGGCGTTCATGAATGAGAACACTCCGGCTATGAGCAGGGTGCTCTTGTGGTGCGTTACGGTGTAAGGTCCGGCGAATATCGCGCAGGCCTCGCCGTTTTCGCCCTGGCAGTTGCAGAAGAAGAGCGAGTCGCTTGCCGAGTAGCCGTGTCCGAAACGGCAGGCCTGTCCGACGAAGCAGCGGTTCATCATCACGCCGTCCTCGATGCGGCTGTCGCTGCAGACTATGAAATCCGTGCATATCACTCCGTTGCCTATATATGTCGGCGCCTCTTTTTTCGAGACTATGCTTCCGTTGACCAGCTTGGCGGCCCCTTCGATGCGCGCATATTCGCCTACGCGCACGCAGGACATATATTGTACGTTGACTATTCGCGTATCATTGCCTATGCTGCCCGTGGCGCTGCGCACGCTGTCCGCATATCCGGCGGAAAGTTCCTCGACCTTTGCGATGAATTCCGGACGGTGACGGTAGAGGGCTACTACATAGGCGAGCTGCGAACTGAGGCGCTCGCTGATGGTCACTTCGCGGCCTCCGGTCTCGTTGAGCACCGACACGCGCACTCCGTTGCCGAAGCTGCTCTCCCTGTCCACCGCCATCACGCCCACGT
>SAMEA3663036__coassemble_1055_pt1 | contig 11119 bp, 10 predicted proteins | sample SAMEA3663036__metabat2_high_PE_032 | metagenome-assembled genome bin SAMEA3663036 (sample SAMEA3663036) | pig gut metagenome | biome: pig gut; feature: pig-associated habitat; material: faeces | place: France | collected 2012 | reverse complement strand
TCCTTATTTCTTTTTTCAATTCCATTCTGCTACATTTTAACAATACATTAAAACGTTGCAAAAATAAGAATAATAATTGAGAATCAGGCATGTTTGGGCAAAAAAGTGCGGATTTGATATGAGATTTCAATGCATTTGAGCCATTTTTGCACCAAATGATGATGTTTTCATCTGTTTCTTGCCATTCCACTGCTGTTCGTTTATTCCTCATCAGAAAGTTCATAAACCAAACTCGCAGGGCACAAAAAAAGCCCTTCCAATAAGGAAGAGCTTATGCTATTGGTTAGGCTGAGCCTATATTCCTATGTTCGTTATGCTAACCGATTCTTCTGCTTTCGTCAGAGCGGAACTTGTACATTCCTGTCTCATATGAAATCCTGCCTAATACAATCCACTTGTTCAGACCTTTCTCATGAGCCCATTGGGTATATTTGCGCTGTATCATCGCAGGATTTACCCTTACCCTCGGGGCGTTCTTCCATTCTTCGTTTGGAATGAGGGCATTGGCAGCGAAGACATTGGCTTCTTTTTCCTCTGCACTCTCGTCGTCATAATCCGGGATGCTGAGCTTACAGTCGCTTCGGCTGCCATCGAGATAATGCAGATAGATATGTCCGACCTCGTGCATCAGTGCGAAAGCGAAATTGTCTATGCGATCGTATCTCCTCGTCAATATGATATGCGGTGTACCGTCTTCTATGAAGGAATATCCATCAACAGAAGCCTTGTCCACCTTTTCTTCGATACAGAAGGCTATTCCCTCAGCAGCCAACAGCTCTTTTACAGTATGCACCGTGGAGCGATTGTCATGCAAGGCTCTTGCCAATGCACCTGTCACTTCATTTCTTCTTTCCGGACTGAATGGTTGCTCAACCTTTTGTTCTTTGGCTTTCAATTCAGCCAAGAGTTTCCATGTCATCAGCATACGAGGGTCTTGACCTGTCTTTGCTGATTTTCTGAACATACCAGATGTCTCCAGTTTCAACTCTGCAGGCTGGGGCAGACAAAGGGTTTCGGCGATATATTGCATCTGTTCAACCGCTATAGTCAGTTCTTTTCCGATGCGCTTGAACAAGGTCTTGACATCAAAGATTTCGTTATAGAGGCTGAGGGCATTTTGCGCTTCAAGTTCTTCAACGCCTCTCTGCTCTATCACCTTCATGTCATATTCATATTGGGTCTGCATGATAAGCATGAATACTGTCATATACTCATCAAAAGATTGGTCTTTTAATCAAATTTTGGCATATTTATGGAGTTTTTTGAGCATATCAGCATTTGTCTCGATTATTTTTTGTAACTTTGCCGTCAAACAACAGAAATCTATCATGGCAAAGTTAAATCGTATAAGAGTTGTTCTAGCTGAACGTGACCTGAACAATAAGTGGCTGTCCGACAAACTCGGCAAGGATCCTGCTACAGTGTCCAAATGGGTCACCAACACCACCCAGCCCAGCCTTGAAGCTCTCATTGCAATAGCCAATGCGCTTGAAGTGCCGGTTCAGGAGTTGGTGAGACAGGAAGAATTCAATCAGGAGAAATAATCTTGATTGCAGATGAACGTATCTAAAGCAAAGACCGCAACAATAATGAATAAATTCACCATACATCAACTCCAGCAGATGCGCGAATCCGAAGACCGCGTTGAGTTCAAGGCGGGCGAAGGAGGCAATGTTTCCTACGATGGTCGAGGCAAGACCAATCCGAAGGATCGTCGCCGCTGCATCCTTGGCTATGTCATCGCCCTTTGCAACGAAGGTGGCGGTCGCCTCGTCATTGGTATGCACGACAATTATCCGCATCGCATTAATGGAACTCGCCAGGCACAAGATGCCATCGGACAGTTGGAGTCTGACATTTATCGCGACACAACCATTCGTCCAGAAGCTCGTGAGTTGCAGAATGCCCGACCTGCAAACAACAAACTCAATGTATTCGACCTCCTTGCCCTCTTCCGTGCTTCGCAAGGCGACAGCCAACGCTATACAGACGAAGTGACACTACGCAAACTTATCGACGAAGGATTGCTCATCTCAGCACAGGATGGTTATAAGTTGTCTGACAGGTATTATGAAATCGTCAAGAGAACCACAGCCAATGTAACTGGACAAAAAGATAATACAATAAATATCCAATTATTATATGTAAATAAACTAACTGAACGTCAAACAGTTATATATAATAGCATAAAAGAGGGTGTCCAATTAAATGTCCAATTAAACACTACCGATTTGTCCAATAAGCTTAGCATTGGATTCAAGACCATGCAACGAGAATTGAAGGTTATAGAAAACTTAGGGTTAATCGTCAGAGTTGGTAGTAAGAAAACAGGTCATTGGGAAGTGATTAATAAAGGGTAAAAAAGAGAATATGGAAAACCGTTCGCATTTTCGTTCGCTGGACGAACTCATCAGGGGGCTCGATAGGGAGAGAGCCTTATTGAAGGAGATGTTTGCCAAACGCAAGACGTACTCTTTCCGCTATGATATTGCCCGTGAGCTGGCATCCAAGAAGGAGGAAAGTCTGGAGTTCCTCCGCAGAAATGGTGTCATCAGGGATAATGGCGAGTTTGTAGAACTGGAGGATGTGTATCTGAAGTTCTTCGAGGAAGTGCTGGAAGTGAATGAGGAAATCAACGTGGCGAGCGTGAAGCAAAGCATTGACAACCTTAATGAAAATATCGAGTATTATCTGATAGAGAGGTCGCCAGCGAAGAAACACGCGTATCTGACGGAGGTGAAGCGCATCCTTCACACTATTGCTCTGAACATTCTGAGAAGTGTGATAGACCTGAAGAGAAACATCGACAGCACTTACAAGAATGAACCGACTCTTGCTGTCAAGAAAAAAAAGCTGGAGCATCTGGACGAGAGGAGAAAGGACATTGCAGTCTTCATCAAGGAGTGCGAGAAGGTGATTGAGGAGAAGCAGCCGACATTCTTTCTGGAGGCTATGGACGTGCAGTTGAAGGAGACAGTGACGAACGTGAAGTATCAGATGAATGAGGCATATCACAACCTCATTGAGCTGGATCGCCAGATAATCAATTATCTCAATCTGATAGCCTATCAGGACCATCTGATCAAGAAGGTACAGAGGCTGAAGTATCTGAAGGACCAGTTAATACTGGATACCAATACCAATATCAGGTCTATGCTAAATCAGACAGATCCAGTCTGGATGGAACCAAGACCTAAGTATACATTGAAGGTCTCGATACCTATGCTCCGAAACACGGATGAGGGACTGAGAATACTGCATAAAGTGGCGGCCGGCAAGGGCAACAGCAGACTGAAGAAATGTGAGCTGGCAGAACCATTGACTCTTGAAGACATGCAGGCAGAAGCTCAGGTGCTGCAGACTGTGGATGCTTCGGAAGTGAAGAATGCTTTCATGGCCTCGAGCGACAACCTATTTCATTTCGTGATGAACTATGGTAACTACAGTAAGAAGATGGATGAGGAAGATAAACTGGTACTGTTCTGTCAGATAGCGACACAGTATCTTGATGAGTTGACTGTGGAAGATAATTACCAGACAATGGGGAACATAGAGTACCCTCTCATTTATTCAAGACAAAACTAAAACGATTAGTATGCGATACACAAAAGAAATATTCGATATCCTTAGTCGAGGAGGTTTCATCTCGCAGAATAGTGTCTCACAGCAGAAGACACAACTATATGATGCGATAGAGGATGACTACAATGAGTATCTAGAGTACTACAAGGGCGTCGGTTTCATCCTTGAAAGTGGAAATGGCTATTATTACTTCACTCGTACTGAGAACAAGGTGGACTTGGAGAACAAGATCCAGCGTATGGCAGAATGGATAGATCGTGTGGACTTCCTGAAGGTGTTTAACTCCACCTTCGGTCCTGGATTTACTTTCCGCAAGTCGAACATCATGGAGCAGTTTGCCAATGACATCGAGCTGAAGGAGAAATCCGGCAGGCTGTATCCGGAGGAGAAGAGTCTGGAGGGTAAAGTCGAAAGTCTGGTGAAGGACCTTGAGAAACAGGGATTCGTGGAGATGGAGAACGAACTGGACGGCACTTACAAGGTAACATCGGCTTTCCATTATATCGAAGAAATGATAGATTGTCTCACCATTTATGAAACGGAGGATGAGCAATGAGGGCACTAAGGAAAATAGTCTTCATCAATAGCGCGAACATACGCTATGCGGAAATTAAGCTGGACGGAAACGTACACTTCATTGGCACCCAGGGTGTGGGCAAGAGTACGTTGCTGAGAGCAATCCTGTTCTTCTATAATGCGGACAAACTGCATCTTGGTATTCCAAAGGAGATGAAGTCGTTTGACGACTTTTATCTGCCGAGCCCCAACTCTTATATCGTGTATGAGGTGGAGCATGAGCACAGGCCTTTTACGGTCTTGGTGTTCCGCTCTTCAGGTAGAGCGTGCTACCGTTTCATCGATGCTCCTTTCGAGAGGAAATGGTTGGTGGATGAGTTTGGAGATGTGACATCGGAGTATAAGGTAATCAACTCGCGTCTGGACAAGAATATATACATGAGCAAATTGATTGACCGGTACGAGATGTTTCGGGAGATTATCTATGGCAACTACAAGGTGGCAGGCAAGGAGTTCGGAAACTTCCAGCTCATGGAGGCGAAGAGCTACCAGAACATCTACCGGTCGATACAGAATGTGTTCCTTAATTCAAGGTTAGATGCCGACTTCATCAAGGATATCATCATCCGCTCGATGGAAGAAGAAGAATCGAACATCAATCTGGCCTATTATCGTGGGCAGGTGGCCGACTTTGAGCAAGAGTATAAGGATATTTCGTGCTGGTACAGGACCAATGCCAAGGGTGAGTCAGCAGTGAGACTACAGGCTGACAAGGTGATAGCCTGCTACCATGACCTGCTGTATCAGAAGCAGCAGATTGAGGAGCTGTGTGGCGAACTGAACTGTGCGGTCAGAAATTCGCGTGAACATATTCCGCGGGTCGAGGAGAATCTGGTGAAACTGACAGCCGAAAGAGAGCGCCAGCAGAAGCTGCTGGGAGAAGTGAAGGCGAAGTACGAGTCTGAGAAATCGGGCCTGAACAAGCAGTTGGGTGTGGCTGATGACAGAATAAAGACTTGCAAGGAGAAGAAAGAAAACTATACCCGCATAGGTATTGATGCAATAATCTGTAGGTGCAATGAGGAACCTTTGCTTAAGGAAGAGCTGACGGCTCAGAAAGAGAGACTCAAAGACCTCACGTGCCAGTACAATGACATTGCCAGCAAATACAAGAAGCTGGTGGATGGTGTGAAGTCGGAATTGGAAGGCTTCAGGCAGTTGCAGGAGAATAAGAAGAACGCTATCCGCACGGAGTCTCTCTCGAGAAAGGAACAGCTGATGGCTGAAAGAGACAGACAAAAAGGAGAGATTGCAGCTTCTTTTGAAGAAAAATTAAAAGTTGCTGAGGACCAGATGTGTAGCATCAATCTGGTGAAACAGGAGTGTGAGAAGAGCCTGCATGCTTTGCTGTTCTATTCTCCATACAAGGAAGTGATGGATCAGCATCGGACTAAGAAGATTGAGCTCCAGAAGGAGGAGGTGAAACTGGCTGGCGACATCAGAAGTCTGGATGCCAACCTGAAGCAGTTGCAGACTGAATATGAAGCTATTGTAAAGGACATAGAATCGGAAGCAAAGGCAGAGCTGGAGCGTAAGGCTCAAGAGATGAAACAAGTAGAGACGAAGATTGCCGAATTGGATAAGATGCTCGAGTGTACGAAAGGTTCGCTCTACGAGTGGTTGGTCGGCAATGTGACCGGTTGGGAGAAGAACATCGGAAAGATCATAGACGAGAAGCAGGTACTGTATCGTACAGGATTGCATCCCACAAAGGCGGATACTTCAAGCAAGACACTCTATGGGGTGTAGTTGGATCTGTCGGATCTACCGATGAGTGTGCGCAAGCCTGACGAGATAAAGACAGAGAAGCAAAGGCTGGAAGAGCTGCTTAAGGCTCTTAGGAAAGCGTATGCAGAAATTGAAAAAAAGAAGGAGGTGAAACTGGATTCGCAGAGAAAGGCCTCCACTCCAAGGGTCAAGGAAATGCGTGAACAGAGGTCGCTTTGTGAGGCTCAACGTAATTCTATTCCTGGAAAGGTGAAGGCTCTGGATGTGAAGATTCAAGACCTCCTAAATAAGACTGAGGAGGAGAAAATGCAAAAGAAGGCAGCTCTGGACAAGCAGATGAATGATGTGAGCCACAGGCTGATAGATGCAGAGGCTGTCATCACGAAGACCAGAGACGACAAGGAGAAACAACTGAAGACTGCCCAGAAGTCGTTTGAACTGGCTGTGGCTAAGGTTGAAGGTGAGCAGAAGGCTGCTCTGAATGAAATGGAAATTGCATTCAAGGCAAAACAGACTTCAAGTGAAACGGAGATCATGCGCTTGCAGCAACAGGAGCTGAATGAGATGAAGGGCAAGGGTGCTGATACGGGTGCTGTAGAGAAGTGTAAAGACATCATCAGCGGCATCGAGAAGGAACTTGATTTTATAGATAACAATCGTAAGCTTGTCTATAAGTATCAGTATGATAAGGAAGATCTACTGGATAAAGAGGATGAGTACAAGGTTTTGAAGAAAAATCTGCTGGAGAAACTCAGTCAACTGGAGGACAAATACGAACTGAGGCGACAGGAGTACGTCCGTAAGATTTCTGCATTGAGCAATGCTATAAGCGCGCTAAATGAGCAATTGCAGAAGATCAAAGATGGTCTGAGAAAGGCAGATGACTTTACAGGCAATTCGGATCTCTGTCCGCCGATGCTCAGGGATGTGCCAGAGCGAAAGACCTTGAAATCGCCTGAGGAGGTGGTGTCAGATTTGACTGGCATCATCGTTTCAAGACACAAGAAAGAAGAAAAGTTCAAGCAGTCGGTTGTGCTGTTCAAAGATAATTTCACGGCCAAGAATACCTTTAACTTTAAGGTTGTGCTGAATACGGTGGAGGATTATCTTGACTTTGCTTCAAACCTTGATGACTTCATTCATAACAACATGATTGAGGTGTACAGGAACAGGACGAGTGAACGCTACACTGAGATTCTTGCGCGTGTATCTTCGGAAATTGGAGCTTTGACAAAACGCGAGTCGGAAGTGGTGAAGGTGATTCAAGATATCAACAAGGACTTTGATGCACAGAAGTTTGTGAAGGTAATACGGCAGATTTCAATTCGCTCGAAGCAGTCATCGGACAAGATGGTTCAATTGATGAAACGAATCAAGGAGTTCCATGATGAGAACCAATTTGATATGGGTGAGGCGAACTTGTTCTCAACTGAAAATCGTGGAGATGTGAACAGCAAGGCTGTGGATCATATCCTGGACCTGATGAAGTATCTGAATGAAGATACGAGCAGGAAGAGTATGACATTGGGCGACCTGTTCGATTTGGAGTTCCGAGTGCTGGAGAACGATAATGACACACAATGGACATCGAAGCTCTCGCATGTGGGTAGTGAGGGAACAGATACGTTGGTGAAAGCTATGATCAACATCATGCTGATCAATGTGTTCAAGTCACAGGTCAGCAAGAAGTTCGGTGATTTCAAAGTGCATTGCATGATGGATGAGATTGGCAAGCTGCATCCACAGAACGTGAAGGGCATTTTGGAATTTGCCAACTCGAAGAACATCCTGCTGATCAATTCTTCGCCTACTACATATAATGTTTCAGATTATCGATATACCTATCTATTGGACAAGGATAGTAAGTCGAGAACTATTGTCCGTCCGTTAATTACTCAGAAATGAAAATAACCAGAAGTTTGATAGACAAGCTCATTGCCCTGAGTGATGGCGAGTCATTGCCTGCCTCCAGATTAACGGGAGAATGGGTGGATCAACTGGTCAGAGACGGTATTCTGGTCAGTTCTTCGAGAGGTAGCAAGAGAAGCTTGAAGGCTGTAGACAGAGAGTCGTTTGTGAAGGCCTTGGCGAGAATTAACGAGCGTTTTGCTGACCTCAAGAAGACGAGAAATATGCTGATGGATGATGGCTCTTCTGGAGACACTTTGCGTGCTTCTCAGGCTGCGGATTCTGGAAATTCGAAATTGAAGATGAGGAGGTCTTTCCCCGGGTTTCTTGTTAATTCTTATGAGGCTATTGATGCTCAATTAAATGGCAGGTCATGTGTTATCCTACCAGAGGAAGGAAGCTGTGTGTTCGTGTCGGATTGGGAGCGTTTTGTGATTCCGTCTGACGTGACGGTAGTTGGCATCGAGAATCCAGAGAATTTCAGATTCATACGTCAGCAAAGGTATCTGTTTGAGTCGTGCCTGCCAGGGAAACAGCTGCTGTTTGTGTCTCGCTATCCCCAATCGTGCGACCTCAGGAACTGGCTTATGGGAATTGGCAATCCGTATGTCCATTTTGGCGACTATGATCTTGCCGGAATCAGGATTTTTATAACTGAATTTCATCGCTATTTGCCAGATCGGTCATCGTATCTGATACCTTCGGACGTGGAAGAGAGGCTGAGGAATGGTTCAACGGAACGTTTCCAGGGCAACTATTACGAGAACCGTCATTTGTCTTCTGATATCCCTAAACTGCAGGCTTTGATCGACCTGATTATGAAGTACCATAAGGGGTATGACCAAGAGGGCTATATAAGTTTTTAAATACTATGTTTCTTTACCAAAAACTCATAGATCGTTCCACTCTGCGTCAGGGATTCCAGATTCCGGTGGAGTTTCATCACCTGCTGAAGGCGATGCCTGGGGGTATGCCCCAGCATGGGGAGACACGTAACGTAAAGGTGTTGATTGATGGTGTGGGCTAGGATGCACAACTCAAGAACCAAGACTTTGAAACCTTCGAACCGCGTGAAGATAAGAGCGCTGGTATCAAACAAGTTACTCGCTTGCAGAAGGTTAGACTGCTTGACCGCTCAATTGGAGATTCCCTAAAACTTCTCTACGACTATCGTTGCCAGATGACAGGCGAGAAGGTTGGCGATGAATACAACGCTCTGGTGGTAGAAGCCCATCACATCATCCCCTTCACTGAGAGTATGAACAACGACACCTCGAATATCATCATCCTCTCGCCCTCATATCACCGCATCATACACAAGGCACATCCATCATGGGATAGTAAGAATTTGGCGTTTATCTTTCCTAATGGATTGATTGAGAAAGTGAAGATAGATAAGCATTTGAACATATAACAAACATGAACGAAGAACATAAATATATAGATTTTGAATCTTACGAGCGTGTGGCTGAGCCACATAAACGTGAGAGAATCTCGGCTTGGCGTACCGCGATAGGTCTTCAGGACGTGGATGGACTTCGTGTGTCTGAATATCTGAAAGAAACGGCTGTACGACACATTGAGGGAGACATTACTATCGATGAGGTTAGAGAACAACTTCGATCATACTACGTAAACAAGACAACACACGATGCTGACGATGCAGAAAAGGAAGAGGCAGACCGTGTTGCTGCCAATATTACAAAGCTGCTGAATGAGCAGTCTTTCTCGCTTACCCCTTTGGAATTTCTGAATATCCATCGACATCTGTTTGAGGGTATCTTTAAGCATGCTGGCGAGATTCGCCCGTATGACATCAGTAAAAAGGAGTGGGTACTGCAAGGCGATTCTGTTGTGTATGGCCGTGCTGCAGACATTCATGCGGCATTGAAATATGACATACAGACGGAACGTGATTTTAGTTATAAAGGCTTGAACACAGATGAGATTATCTCGCATGTTGTTGACTTCGTGACTTTGCTATGGCAGAACCATCCGTTCCGTGAAGGTAATACTCGAACAACTGCCGTATTTGTCATCAAATATCTGCGTTCTTGTGGCTTCAAAGTGAATAATGAGTTGTTTGCTGATAACTCTTGGTACTTCCGCAACGCATTGGTACGTGCCAATTACCGTAACCCGCAGAAAGGAATACAACCAGACAAGTCTTTCCTCGTGAAGTTCTTCCGCAATCTGTTGCTTGGTGAGGATAACGAACTGAAGAATCGTTATATGCTGATTGGGTATAAGGATAACGGGAACGACACCCATACAAGTACCCATACAAGTTCAAACGATATACAACCTTCATCAGATAATGTGAGGCGTTTGATATTGGCCATCGGCAAAGAAGAAATGAGTGTTAAGGGTATGATGGAAGCGGTTGGGTTGAAGAACCGTCCTAACTTTTTGGATTACTCGCTTACACCAGCAATAATCGAAGGGTTTGTGTGTAGGAAGTACCCTGATAATCCCCATCATCCTCGTCAACGATATTTGTTGACCGTAAAAGGATTGATGTTGTTGGCAAAAGAAATATAAGATAAAACTAATACATCTTAAAATAAGAGTAGTAATAAACAACAGACTATACAGAATATGTGTGACTTTAAACCAAACAAGTCTTCAAATGAAGCCGCACGACTTGACAAGAAAGCTGTTCATACGATTGAATATATCTTCTTAGATCAAGAGGATGTGCACACAAATATAGAATGTGGAGGCAACACACCTAATATTGACGGATGGATTGAATTATTAGATACAGATAATAGAATCACCAGCAAGATTACTGTACAAATAAAACATCTGCCAACTGGGCAATGCTTCTATTCCATACCACAATATATATGTGGATATGCTGAGAGAATAAAAAGCGAAGTCGTTGTTTCTACTATAGTTTCGAGATACAAATGAGGTACAGATGTTTATAATAATAACGCAAAGATAGCAATATTATTGTGTACGGCCAAAAACAAGAAAAGCGTGTAACTCATTGAGCTACACGCTTTCCGTTTGATTATGTATTCTTATTTCTCTATGTGCTTATTTCACCCCCACCAAAATAACGATAGCAGTCGCCTAGTGAGGATTATTTGCTGCATACCAAAGGTGCTGACCATCGGAAACAAGACAAGTTAAGGTTGAGAAAATACTCTTTTAATATGTAAAAGGAAGATTTTCTCAAACACGAAGTGTCTGCGCCTGTTCTTGACGGTTGCCGAAAAGCACCTAACTTTGCAGCCAATTATCCAAGAAGGTGACTACGATTGTAAGCGTCTCCACGAAGACGTATTGCACCGTCCAAAATAATTGTTTACCTTTG
>SAMEA3663036__coassemble_1049_pt1 | contig 11150 bp, 11 predicted proteins | sample SAMEA3663036__metabat2_high_PE_032 | metagenome-assembled genome bin SAMEA3663036 (sample SAMEA3663036) | pig gut metagenome | biome: pig gut; feature: pig-associated habitat; material: faeces | place: France | collected 2012 | reverse complement strand
TTTTTCATCCTGGCACTGCACGACTATGCCGGTAGGGATGTGGGTGAGCCTGATGGCCGAGTAGGTGGTATTCACAGACTGTCCGCCCGGGCCTGAGGAGCAGAAGGTATCCTTGCGTATATCCTTCTCATTCAGCTCGATGTCGAATTCGCCTGCCTCCGGAAGCACGGCTACCGAAGCGGCAGAGGTCTGGACGCGGCCCTGGGTCTCGGTCTGGGGCACACGCTGCACGCGGTGCACTCCGGACTCGTATTTCAGGGTACCGTACACGTGGTCGCCGCTAACCTTGCAGACAATCTCCTTGAAGCCGCCTGCAGCGCCTTCGGACTGGCTGGTAACCTCCATCTTCCATCCCTTGGACTCGACGTACTTGCTGTACATGCGGAAGAGGTCGCCGGCAAAGATGGCCGCCTCGTCTCCTCCGGCACCGCCACGTATCTCAAGTATGGCGTTCTTCTCGTCCTCCGGGTCGGCCGGGATGAGCAGCAGCTTTATGTCCTGCTCCATCTGAGGCAGTTTAGGTTCTATCTCGGCTATCTGGTCCTTGGCCATCTCCCTGAGATCTTCGTCCTTCTCGTTGGCAATGATGTCCTTGGCCATTTCCAGCTCCTCTATCATCATCTTGTATTCCTGCCCCGCCTTGATCACGGGAGCCAGCTCCTTGTACTGCTTGTTAAGCTGCACATATTTCTTCATATCCGAAATCACGTCCGGATCGGAAAGCTGCGCCTGGAGCGAGTCGTATTTTTCCTGAAGGCCAAGCACCTTCGTCAGCAATGAATTCTCTGCCATATATCGATATTACTTGATTTTCCTGATGTAGCAACGACGCCTCATATAAGGCTCGTGCTCGTAATTCTCCCATACCTTGACCGCCGGATTGTCTTCTATCTGCGGATTGGTGATGGCCCATTTCACTCCCGCCCTGCGGCACTTGTCGAATATCAGGTTGTGATAGACTGCAGACACACCTGTATTCTGCCACTCCGGCGAGGCCCCGTTCAGCATCAGGTCTATCGTCTCACAGTTGTGCAATGCCCTGAGCAGATGGAACCAGCCGAATGGGAAGAGATGACCCCGGCACTTGCGGAGAGCCCCGGAAATGGACGGGAAATTCACCCCGAAACCGGCGATGCCGCCCTTGGAATCGACGAGGAAGCAGGATATGCGGTTGTTGAGCATAGGGATGACCTGGTCGGCTTCCTCCCAAATCTCCTCATCGGTGAAAGGGATGAAATTGTGAACGCTCTTCTCGAAACTGCGGTTGTAGATGTCGAAAAAGGCCTTCACCTGCTTCCTGTCCTTCTTGAGAGCGTCAATGTCCAGTTCCCTGAGGGAGTAGCGTTCCAGCAGGCGCTCCCCCACCCTTATGAGTTTCTGCGGCATCTCCTCCGGCACACGCACCTTGTACTGCAGCCAGTCGCATTCCTTTACGTAGCCCAGAGCTGCAAGGAAGTCATTGTAGTAGGGATAGTTGTAGAGGCAGTTGAAGGGAGGGACATTCTCAAAGCCCTCCACAAGCATACCCTGCTTGCCCAGGGTGTTGTAGTAAAGCGGTCCGTGGACCTCGTCCATACCCCTTTCCGCAGCCCATTCTTCGGCCCTGCGTATGAGCAGCGAGGCCACTTCGAAGTCATCCACCACGTCAAACCAGCCGAAACGGGCCCTGCGGGTGCCGTAGATTTCGTTGTAGCGCGGATTTATCATTGCGCAGATTCTGCCCACGACCCTGTCCCCGTCGAGGGCCAGCCACATAGCCCTTTCGCAGTAGCTGAGGGTGCTGCAGGAAGTAAGCGACTTCCTCTGGTCCGCATTCAGCGCAGGGACATACTGGGGGCAGTCCCTGTAGAGATCCAGAGGGAAGCGGATGAAGCGCCTGAGATCGCGCCTGTCCTTTACTTCTTTCAATTTGTATCTGCTCATAATCCGCAAAGATATGAATTATCTGCCAAAAGGCGAGGCACTAAAGCCCACGCGCCTTGGCTTCATCCCATATTTCGTCCATCTGGGCAAGGGTCATGTCACTGAATTTCAGGCCCTTGCGCAAGGTATTCTCCTCCAGGTAGCTGAAACGGCGACGGAATTTCTCGCAACTGTCACCCAGGGCCTTTTCCGGGTCTATGCCGTAAAGCCTGGCCGCATTGATCACCGCGAAAAGCAGGTCGCCGAATTCCTCGCCGAGATGTTTCTCATCATTCTCGCCACAGGCCTCCTGCACCTCGCCTACTTCCTCGACCACCTTCTCCCATACATCCTCGCGCTTCTCCCAGTCGAAGCCGCAGCCCCTGGCCTTTTCCTGCATCGAGAGGGCCCTCAGCAGGGCCGGCATCGTGCGGGGAATCCCGGACATCACACTGCGGTTCCCGTTCTTCTCAGTTGCCTTGACCAGCTCCCAGGTGTCGGCGATTTCCTTTGCCGACGGAGCCTGTCCCTCCGGTACGAGGCTGCCGTCCTTGCGGAAGACGTGAGGATGACGGAAAACCATTTTCCGGCACACGCTCTCTATGCTGTCGGCAATGTCGAAGAGGCCCTGCTCCTGGGCGATGCGGGCATAGAAGACCAGATGGTACATAAGGTCTCCGACTTCCTTGGAAATCTCCCCGGAGTCGGCACAGATGATGGCGTCACTCAGTTCGTAAACTTCCTCTTCCGTCATCGGGCGTATGGATTCCATAGTCTGTTCCGCATTCCAGGGACATCTTTCCCTGAGCGCGTCCATCACATCCAGCAGGCGGCCGAAAGCGGCCATTTTCTCTTCTTTGGTATGCATATCTATACAAGGTCGGCGTAAACGGCTCCGACGTAGCCGGTCAGCGCATCGGGGGCTATCTTGAACTGCAGGCCGCGTACCCCGGCGCTTACATATATATAATCGTATAACTGCGCACTTTCCTCGAAATAGGTGGGAAAGGCTTTCTTCATCCCGACAGGAGAACAGCCCCCGCGTATGTAGCCCGTGACAGGAAGCAGTTCCTTCATGGGGATGAGGTCGCAGGACTTGTTGCCTGACACCTTCGCTGCCTTCTTCAGGTCCAGTTCCTCACCTCCGGGCAGCACACAGACAAAGTAGGAACTGCGGTCTCCCTTGAGCACCAGGGTCTTGAAGACCTGTTCCAGTGGTTCACCCAGCTGCTGCGCTATATGAGCCGCCGCAAGGTCATTCTCGTCCACCTCGTACGGGACCAGCTCATAAGCGATTCCGGCAGCATCCAGAAGTCTGGCCGCATTGGTCTTCTCAAGCCTCTTCATCTGCACTGAAAAATGAGAAATGCACATTACCGTAGCAGCGCTCCTTCACGAAGTGCGGATGGGAGGAGAAATCGTAGTCCCCCGGGTGCTCGAGTATGAAGTAACAGCCCGGATGAAGCAGGTCGTGGGAGAATATCTTGTCCGGTATCCCGGCCAGGCCGTCTATGGCGTAGGGCGGGTCCGCAAAGATGAGGTCGAATTTTTCCGTGCATATCTCCAGGAAGTCGAAGACATTGTGATGCACCACGGTCACATTGTCGAGGCCGAAGTCCCGGGCCTGGGAACGGATGAAAGAAGCGTGTGCCGGAGCCATCTCTACGCAGTACACCCTCGAGGCGCCGCGCGAGGCGAACTCGAAGGAAATGGCGCCTGTACCGCCGAACAGGTCGAGGACCTTCAGGTCCCCGAACTCGTATTCGTTGTTCAATATGTTGAAGAGCCCCTCCTTTGCGAAATCCGTGGTCGGACGGGCCTTGTAACCCTTGGGCGGGAAGAACTGCCTGCCCCTGAGCCTGCCTCCGCTTATCCTCATCTGGTCAATGTCATATCAATGATTACTGAAGAAACTCGACCGACTTGAAGTAGCTGTACAGGGAGATTTCCCATTCCGTCTCCAAAGGTGTCCGGAACCATATCGTACTCACCTCTGGATTGAGCTGGAAATTCCTCATCAGCGAAAATATCCAGTACTGGGCGGTCGTGAAGTCGCCGGCCGGGAAGGAATTGCTGATTAGCAGGGAACGTCCCTGGGCCATAGTCAGATAGACTCTTCCTGCACCGTAGGAAGCTATTATCTTGTTGTAGTCCGGGATGGACTGGAGGGCCTTCAACTGCCAGTACTGCTCCGGGAAAAGCTCCGCATTGCCGAGACTGCCGGAAATGACCTGAGAGAGCTGACCTCCATCGTTCACGCTGTAGAGGGCGTGGGCGGCGAATTCCGGAACGGCCACCGTACGCACGTCGTCGGCCGTATCGAGGTCCACTGTTTCAGCAAGCATTTCCCGGGCTCTCGAAATGTCGAAGAAGGAGTCGGGAACGAGACTGAACTTGGGCGTAAGCACCGAGAGCTCGGCCCTGTCCCAGCTTCTGCGGAATTCCTCTGTACTGAAAACAAGGCCTGCGCCCAGCCATTCCGACCGGGCGCAGCCTGTATTGATTGTAAACTCGTCCTTGGCAATCAGGACGGATATGTGATTACTCCCAGTTTCCTGCATTGTTGTTAGGTGCGGAAACGCTGCCAACCATAAGGCCAGGGTAACGGTCAGTGTCGATGAGCTCGGTGCAGAGGTTGACTACAAGCTGGTGGTCGAGACCGCGGAGGAGGTACTCCTTGATCACATACTTCTCTGCAATCTCGATAGGAGTGCCATTCTTGTCAACGGACTTGGTCTTAGGAGCGACAATCACCTTCTCGCCGTAAGGCATCTTGGCCTCGAAGAGAGGAACCTTCACGCCGGAAACGGTCTTGACAACGGCCTCCATCTGGACGGAGTCACCACAGCAAGGGATGAATGCGATCGAATCCACGCAGAAGTCCGGGCGCTTGCAGAGGGTGTCCCTTACAGGAATCTTGGTGGTTATGGAGAACACGAGATTCTCGCCGGAATGATAGAGATCGAGAAGCTGCTCTGGCTTGATTCTAGGATTTTTCTTCTTGATGCGGGCGGTGTTGGCTACGGCTATGGAGTCATCCTGAGAGCCCACCTGCATCACGATGTCCATCTGACCCTCGTTGTAGAACTGCTTGAGGGAGTCGATAGAAGCGGTGTAATGGCCATGGACAGACTTGAAGCCGACCTCAAGGGTACGTATGTCCTTGAGACGCTGCACTGCGACTGCCTTGCGGGCCTCCTGCTCCTTCTGGAAATCCAGAGGCTGCATTATGCTCTGGACGCAGAAGTAGAGAATGGCTGCGGCAACCGGAACGAGTATTACCATAAAGGCAATCTTGGCTGCTTTTGACTTCACTGAAAGGAACACAATCAGGCCTGCGATGACTACGAACGCCACCAGTGCGAGAAGAATGGAAAGAATGCTGGTCATTTTATCTTTGGTTTTTAATATTCAAACTCCGCATTTTCAATTTCAGGGCTTTGGGCACTTCGCTTGAAAATCCGAGCAAAGTTAGGAAATCGAATTAGAAAATGCAATATATTATTTGTAATTTTGCCGCTCCAGACAGAGCAGAAATGAACTTTATCAGCAACGGAGACATACGCCGCGCCGCCTCGATGCTGGCAGCTGCGGAAAATGTGGCGATAATATGCCACGTACACCCCGACGGGGACGCAATGGGAAGCAGCCTCGGCCTTGCGAGGTACCTGACGGCACTGGGCAAGCGCTGCAGCATCTGCCTGCCCTCCCCTGCCCCACACACCCTGGATTTCATATTCAGGGATGGGGACTGCACGACGATAGACGCCTCCCTGCATAAGGAACAGGCCGACGGCTGCATACTCGGAGCGGATCTGGCCGTATGCCTGGACCTGCCCTGCATCAGGCGCGCCGACGGCCTTGAGGAGGCCTTCCGCCAGGCCAGGTGCCCGAAACTGCTCATAGACCATCACCTGAACCCCACGAGGGAGGATTTCGACCTGGTGTTCTCGGTCCAGGACATTTCCTCTACCTGCGAGCTGCTGTTCCACATTCTGCAGGCCCTCCCTTCCTGCGGGGTGGAATGCTCCGATGGCAAAGCCTTCCCCGAACCAGCCACAGACTGTCTGGAGGCCCTTATGACAGGAATGACCACCGACAGCAACAACTTCGCGAATTCCACCTATCCGAGCACCTTCGAAATGGCCTCCGGCTGTCTTTCCAGAGGAGTGGACCGCGACAGCATAATCAGCCACCTGCAGCAGGAGTACCGCGAGGCGCGCTTCCGCCTTATGGGATATTTCCTCTCGGAGAAAATGCGCATCAGCGACTACGGAGTGGCATACGCAGTGCTCTCCGCCGGGGAACTGGAACGCTTCGGGATAGAGGAAGGCGAGACCGAGGGCTTCGTGAACATACCTCTGGGCATAGGAGCGGTGAAGATGAGCATATTCCTTCGCGAAGAGGGCTCCGTTTTCCGGGTGTCCATCCGCTCCAAGAAGGGAGTTTCGGCAAGCCGTCTGGCCGGGGAGAGTTTCAACGGCGGAGGGCACGAGCAGGCCGCGGGAGGCCGTCTGGACATAGGCCCGGAGATCCCGGACGCGGCTGCGGCGGAGCGCTATATACTCGAAGTGACGGACAGATATTTCGGAAAATGAAAGCGATGAAAGCATATATTGCGGCGGCGCTGGCCGCCCTACTCTGTCTTGCAGGCTGCAACAAAGCCAGTCTCGAGACCACATACAACAAGCAGGAAAGCCAGATCGAGAGTTTCATAAACTCCCTGGCCTCAAAGAGCGACACACTCAGGGTGGAGCACACGAACGGCTCCCACAGGGCGATAGTGGCCGAGGGCGAAGGTGAGGAACTCGGAGAGAAGGGCAACATAGTCTTCTACTATGCAGGCTATTCGTTCAACGGCAGCGTCAGCAATTCCAATCTGTTCTCGACAAACCGCAGCGAAATCGCCCAGAGCGCCGGATTCAGCCTGAGCGAGGAACAGGCGATGCCTGTGATGCTCAACCTGGGCGAAGATGAGCTGGTCGAGGGACTGCGCAACGGCCTGAAGGGCGTGAAGGGAGGAGAGGAATGCTATATCCTGTTCTCCGGCAAATACGGCTTCGGGAAGAAAGCCTTCGGCACGATTCCTGCAAATTCCGCCCTTGCCTATCACGTGTGGGTGGAAAGCGTAAGCAACGATTGAGTTTTTTGCCTATATTTGCAGGATAAGTCCCAAGAAACAATTTGACAGATGAAGATAAGACACATCATATTTCTTTGCGCCGCAGTACTCGCCGCCGGATGCGCAAAAGTGAGAACCGACGCCACACACGAAGCCGACAAGAGATATTTCGACGCCTGGGTGAGCCTGAACTATCCCGACGCCCCGCAAATAGGCGGCGTGGTGGTCATTTCCGACGAGGAGGGCAGCGGTGCTCCCGTAGCCGACAGCGCATTCATATTCATACACTACAGCGCACGCCTGCTCGACGGCACCATAGAGGAGACTACAAGAGAGGAAGTGGCAAGGCAGCTGGGCAGCTACGATCCGGCAGTTTACTACGGCCCGGAGCCTTGGCAGACCACTGAAGACGCTTTGACGGTGGGAGTTGAAAGGGCGGTCAAAGGCAGCTCGCTCATAGAGGACAGCCCGCTCGGGTCGATGAAAGTGGGCGGCAGGCGCAGCTTCATAGTCCCTGTCTGGCTCGGAGGCAAGACCCGCTACGAAAACGAGTCCGATTATCTGACCAACAAGAGCGGCTCATCGAATTACATTTACGATGTGGAGATATTGGATGCCACAGACGACATCATAAGGTGGCAGCTCGACACGATGAAGCGCTTCAGCGAGAAGTGGCTGGGCGGGATAGACACTGTCAGCACCGGCTTTTACTACAAACAGCTCCTCGAGCCCGACGACTCCATTGCCAGCAACGACACCACCCTGTACGTCAACTACATAGGCCGCCTGCTCAACGGTCAGGTCTTCGACACCAATATCGCCGACACGGCCAAGATGTACAACATCTACTCCTCCGCCAAGACATACGCACCGTCCGAAATCAACTGGAACGAGGACCCGGCCAGCGTAACCCTGGAAGGCAGCAGCGTCATCAGCGGATGGGCCAAGGCCCTGAGTATGATGAACGACCACGAGAAGGGCGTCGCAATGTTCTACTCCTCTCTCGGATACAGCTATTCGGGAAGCGGGAACAGCATTCCGCCTTATGCTCCGCTGATTTTCGAAATCGAACTGGTGGACAATCCTGAATAATGAGAAGGCACGGCCTACTGCTTTCCTGCACAATACTCGGCGCCGTCGTACTGACGGCGTTTTTCTGCGTATCCATAATAAACGGAAAGACGCGCAGCTCCGCCTGCGAAGACGTGGAAGCAGTTGACAGCACAGGCCTCAACCGACGCATAGACAACGGAAGTTTCGATGCCATCGCCGGCATAGACAGCCGTATGAAGGCATATATGGCCAGGTGGGAGCTGAAGGGTGCCGCGCTCGCCGTGACACGCAACGACTCGCTGGTCTATGCCAAGGGATACGGCATAGCCGACGAGGGCGAAGCCATGCAGCCGGGGACGGTGATGAGGATTGCTTCGGTCTCCAAGCTGATTACGGCCGTGGCCGTGATGAAGCTTTGCGAAGACGGGATGATGAGTCTGCAGGACACGGTGTTCGGAGACAGGGGCATACTTGACGACCAGCTCTACAGGGAAGCCGTAGCCGGGAGGGAAGCCTTCGGGAAAATCACGGTCGAACATCTGCTCAGACATCAGGGAGGTTTCTACAGGGACCCTATGTTCGGGATGCAGGTCCTTATGCAGGAATGCGGGCTGGACAGGCCTCTGGACCACGACCATACGGTGCGGCTGGGCCTCAGGGGCAGGCTGCGCTTCGAACCGGGGACCTGGCAGCGCTATTCCAATTTCGGATATCTGCTGCTCAGCGACATAGTCGCCAAGGTTTCGGGAATGCCGTACGAAGACTATGTACGCGAGAAGGTGCTTGCGCCGGCCGGCTGCCGCGATATGCGCATAGGCCCCAACTGGTATGAAGACAAACTGCCCGGCGAGGCGAGACAATATACCCACGAAGGCGAAGGGAAATATATTCCCGACATACGCGACACGCTCAGGCAAACGGAGAGAAGCTACGGCGGCAACGACATAGAACTGCTGTCAGGAGCCGGAGGCTGGGTGGCGTCGGTGCTGGAACTCGCGAGACTGGTGGCCTGCATTGACGGCGACCCTGCGGTACCGGACATATTGAGCGCGGAAAGCGTGGCCCGCATGACCGAGCCTACCGACGAGCAGCGCTATGCCCTGGGCTGGAACGACACCCGCCCGGACAAAGGCTGGTCCAGGACCGGGACTCTGTCAGGGACTACCGCTATGGTACGTCGCTATCCGGACGGGGAATGCTGGGTTTTCCTCAGCAACACCAGCACCTTCAAGGGCCCCGGACAGGCCTCCTACACGGAGAATCTCCTTAAACAGATGAGGGAGCAATGCTCCGGCACGCTCCCCCATATCGATATGTTCTGACGCCCTTCCGGCGTATCAGCAATTATTGAAGACCAGCTATTCCTGGCTCGCAAGCACAATGTGCATGGTGTCCCTCGCTATGACGAGTTCCTCGTTGGTGGCGATGACGGCCATCTTCACTGCGGAATCAGGCAGGGTGAGCAGCATTTCGTCTGCCTTGTGCTCGTTGGCTTCGTAGTCGAACCTGACTCCGAGGTAGCTCAGGTTGTCGGCCACCCTGCGGCGGAGACGAGGGTTGTTCTCCCCTATTCCGCCGGTGAAGACGATCAGATCGACTCCATTCATTTCAGCCACGTATGCGCCTATGTACTTGATGATGTCGTGGGTGAGCTTCTTGAGAGCGAGCTTTGCCCTCGGGTTGCCCTCATTGGCTGCCGCGCTGGTGTCACGCATGTCGGAAGACACGCCGCCCAGACCGAGCAGACCGCTCTTCTTGTTCATCAGCACATCCATTTCCTGAGGGGTCTTGCCCTCTTTCTGCATGATATAGGTGACGACCGCAGGGTCTATGGCTCCGCAGCGGGTACCCATCTCAAGGCCGTCGAGCGGGGTGAGTCCCATAGTGGTGTCTATGCACTTGCCGTTCTCGACTGCGGAGATGGAGCTGCCGTTGCCGAGGTGGCAGGTGATTATCTTGGAATGATTGAGGTCTATTCCGGCGAACCTGGCACCCTTGGCGCTCACATAGCGGTGGGAAGTGCCATGGAAGCCGTACTTGCGCAGGCCGTATTTCTCGTAGTACTCGTAAGGGAGGGCATACATATATGAGTATGCCGGCATAGTCTGGTGGAAGGCGGTGTCGAATACAGCTACCTGAGGCACGTCCGGAAGCACTTCCCTCACAGCCCTTATGCCTCTGAGGTTGGCAGGGTTGTGAAGAGGGCCGAGGTCGCAGCATTTCTCTATCACTGCCTCCACGTGACTGTCCACAAGCTTGCTGCATACGATTTCGCTGCCGCCGTGGAGCACGCGGTGACCCACAGCCTCTATGTCCTCGAGGGTGGAGAGCACTCCGTATTCCTTGTCGAGCATTGCCTCGAGCACTGCCTTGACGGCCACGGTGTGGTCCGGAACCGGCATTTCGCGCTCATATCTCTCCTTTCCGGCAGCCTGATGCCTGACAAGGCCGCAATCCATGCCTATCCTTTCCACGAGACCCTTTGCAAGCAGGTCATAAACCTCGTCATCCTTCATGTCCAGCAGCTGATACTTCAGTGAGGAGCTGCCGCAATTGAGTACAAGAACTATCATAAAAAATCACAAAAAAATTTGAATTCAGCCTTATTTGTAAAAACCGGCGCAAATGTACAAAAAAAGCACTTACATTGTCATCCAGATTTCAAATTGAAATGAAAAGCGACAGTTTTGCTGCACAAGCTATGGGCTTTGCCGCCCTTTGCTTCATTCCGGGAATTTTGGCGGGAAGACTTATGGCGGGAGCGGTCCCCACGCTGTCCGCGCCTGCCGCCGCCCTGCCTGCCTTCGCGGGGCTCGCATTGCGGCGCAAAAAGGAACTCGCCCTGGGCCTGATGCTCTTTTCGGCAGGCCTTTTCTCCGCAATCCGGGGAAACATCTGCTGTCCTGCGCCCACGCCCGCCTTCGCCCGCGAATGCTGCAGCCGGCTCTGTGCCTGCATAGACTCGATCCCCTTCGGGGACTGCCGCAGCGGGGCCCTTGTCAAGGCTATGCTGACCGGAGACAGGTCATCCCTGGACTCGGAGACCCTGGGCATATTCCGCAAGAGCGGGGCC
>SAMEA3663036__coassemble_1047_pt1 | contig 11159 bp, 8 predicted proteins | sample SAMEA3663036__metabat2_high_PE_032 | metagenome-assembled genome bin SAMEA3663036 (sample SAMEA3663036) | pig gut metagenome | biome: pig gut; feature: pig-associated habitat; material: faeces | place: France | collected 2012 | reverse complement strand
AGTTCGGTGTATCTGACCACGGGAGCCAGATAGCTGACGCTTTCCTTGGAGAAATCGACATCCTTGACCCTGCGCAGCTTCACCTCCCCCTTTACGTCCCTGTCCAGATCCGTCCTGACAAGCTTCTCGGTATAGACGGCGTCTATGCTCTCAAGCTGGGATGGCTCCCCATAGACCGTCACCGAGTCCGGTTCCAGTCTCACGGGGCCGTCGAGTATGTACTGCTCCCTGCAGGAGATGTCCCCCATCAGCACGACGGGCACCCTGCGGCAGATTCTCGGCGGGAAGCTGAAGAAGAGCGTGTCGGTAAAGATGTACTCCACCTTGGCGGTCTCTCCGAATATCTGGGGATTGTACTCCTGGAGCTCCCTGGCGGTGATGTAGAACCTGTCCCCTGAAGCGTGATGGAGATTTGCGGCGTCCAGCTGGAGCCGGCATTCGCGACGGCCGTACTGCCAGCGCAGACGCAGGAGGTTGTAGCCCGTGGTGCGGCAGCTGGCGTGGACGCCGGCCGGATTGGCGGAAACGGAAACGCGGCCATCGATGTTACTCTGGGCCCGTACGTTCACGTCCACGAAATCGGAATAGGAGAGGGAGAGGTTGTGGATTATCCAAATGCTGAAAGCCAACAAGAGAGAGAGAAAGAAAACCTTCCAGTCCCTCCTGTCGGTACTTCTGAGCCTTTCCAAGAAGGCTCCCCCTTTATTCCAAGCCTTCACGGGTGAATTCTGTGCGTCCGCCTAGTTCTTCTTGGCTGACGGGTCCCTCTGAACGGAGTTCTTGCTCACGCGGATCTTGACATCCTTATCGACCTCGATGAGCAGGGTGTTCTCCTTGACCTCGACAACCACTCCGTAGATTCCGCCGGCTGTGATGACCCTGGTGCCGTTCTCAATGGAATTGAGGAATTTCTCCTGTTCCTTCTGGGCCTTGCGCTGCGGACGGATCATAAAGAGCCACATTATCACGAAGAGACCTATGAGCATCACCCAGGTCATCCAGCCGTTGTTCGGCGTCTTCTGGGCGGCGTCTGCGGTTGCGGCTGCAGCGTCTGCACCCTGGGTGAGCGCCTGTGCGGCCTCTGAGTTGGAAACTATCTCCTGTGCCTGGAGAAGAAGGTAGTAAAGATTCATATCGCTTTGTATTTAATAAGATTATCGCATTGAGGAATAGGCTAAAGGGTCTTGGTGCTTCCGCTCTCCGAAAGGAGCTTGCGCACCGCCCTGTCGAGCAGACCGTTCACGAAGACGCTGCTCTTCGGGGTGCCGTAGAACTTGGATATCTCCACATATTCATTGATGGACACCCTGGCCGGAATGCTGTCGAAGTTCATCACCTCGGCCAGACAGCAGACCATCAGGCATACGTCCGTGGAAACCAGCCTGTCCTTTTCGAAGGAGGAAACCAGGGAGGAGAGCAGGTCCGAATACTTGCCGTAGGCCGCATAGGAGCAGCGCAGCAGCTTGAGACTGAAGTCCCTGTCGCTTTCCACCTTGCGTCCCTCGAGGGAGAGCGTGTCGCTCTGGTAGAGAGGCGGGAGGGTCCAGCGTCCGCCCCTGGAGATGAGTTCCAGGCTGCGGCAGCAGCAGCTCAGCGCATAGGCGAGGTCGTCGTTCCAGAGCAGGGACATATCCTCCAGTATGGCTGCGATGTCGTCGTTATCGACAAATTCCTCTTCGAAGATATGTATGAAGAGGCGCACGTCCCCGGCGAGGGAGCGGTCCGGCGATTCCATATACTCGCGATACCAGTCCTTGAGGGCTATGTCGTTGAGCATGGACTTGAATATGAGGTCGTACTGGCCCCAGTCGAATTTCGGGAAGCGCTTCTTGAAAAGCTTGCCGAAGACTTCATCCTCCCTGAAGAGGGCGGCGAGGGCGTTGTCGGCGAACTTGGTGTTGGGATTCTTCTCAGCTTCCGTCTTGTTTATTTTCCTGGAGGCGGCCTCTATTCTCTGACGGGCCAGGTCGGTAAGCGGAACTATCGTTCCGAGCATAAGCATATATAGGTCCCTTGTGGCCTCGCAGGACTGCCCGAGGGCGGCCTCGAGATCCTTCAGCTCGGGCGGATTCTGGGAATCGCGGGTGAATACGGCGCCGTAGAGTACCTTGAACGCCTTGATTCTCAAGATTCTTCTATTCAACATTTTCAGCAAAATTTTGACAAAGATACAGCGATTTTCAGAAAAAAGTCTAACTTTGTTGAGATTTACACTCAAAATTAAGAGACAAATGTACCGTGATGATTATGATGGAGGCTACACTCAGGAGCGTAGCGGTGAGGATGTGTATTCAAAGCCGGTGAGAGCGGGCAAGAGAACATACTTCTTCGATGTCAAGGCCACCAAGGGCAATGACTACTACCTTACTATCACCGAAAGCAAGCGCCGCGTCGAAAGAGACGGCAGCTACAGCTATGACAAGCACAAGATCTTTCTCTACAAGGAAGACTTCGAAAAGTTCTCGGAAGGTCTTCAGGAAGCAGTTGAGTACATAAAGAAAAACTGCAGCTTCGAGGTGAACGAAAGACGGCCTGCCGAGGGAAATGGTGAAGACATCAGCTTCGAAGACCTTTAGAAATCTTTTGAAATACAAGGGCTGGCCTCTGGCCGGCTTTTTATTTGTTTGCCGACAGCTCAAGATATGGGAAATTCAAAGAGCCATGGCTTTGTGAGGGTCGCCGCCGCGGCCCCGGCCATCAGATTGGCTGACCCTAAGGGAAATGCCGAAGAGATATGCCGCCTGATCGACAGGGCGGAGGAAAGACAGGTCGCCATAGCCGTGTTCGCGGAACTCTGCGTCACGGGTTACACCTGCGGGGACCTTTTCACCCAGAGAGCCCTGATCAGGGGCGCGGAAGAGGCGGTGGAAAGCATAGCGGAGCACACGAGGGGCAAGGCCATCACGGCAATCGTAGGCACCCCCGTCCTCTATCACGGACTGCTCTACAACTGCGGAGTGGTGATAAGGGAAGGACGCATTCACGGAATAGTTCCTAAAATCCATCTGCCCAACACCAGCGAGTTCTACGAGGCCCGCTGGTTCACTTCCGGAGCCGACCTGGGCACGGGAGCCGTCATCGATTTCGCCGGCAGCCGCAACTGCCCTATCAGCAGCTACCTGCTCTTCAATCTGGGCGAGGCCTGCTTCGGGATAGAGCTCTGCGAGGACCTCTGGGCCCCGGTGCCTCCGTCCACCTACCACTGTATGATGGGCGCACACATCATAGCCAACCTCTCCGCCAGCGACGAAGTCTCCGGCAAGCAGGAATATCGCAAACGCCTCGTGGGCCAGCAGTCCTCCAGGGCCCGCTGCGCCTATATCTACGCCTGCAGCGGCTGGGGCGAGTCCACCCAGGACACGGTCTTCGGCGGCGGAGGAATAATATGCGAAGGCGGCGAACTGCTCGCGGAAGGCAAGCGTTTCAGCAGCGAATCCAGCCTGCTGGTCAGCGACATAGACATAGAGACCATAGACAACAGCCGCCTGAAGAGCCACACCTTCAACTCTGTGACCCCGGACGGAACCAGATCGTCCTCCTATCGCAAAGCATATCTCCGGGTGGACCTGGGAGAGCTCCCGGAAACCGACTTTGAAAAAGAGCTGGACAGGAAGCTCGACCCTCTGCCTTTCATCCCGAAGGGAGACAGGCTGCAGGTAGGCAAAGCCCTGGACGAGATCATCGACATACAGCTTACGGGCCTGGCCTCCAGGATGCTGCACATCAACTGCAAGAACGCGGTGATAGGAGTGTCCGGCGGCCTTGACAGCACCCACGCCCTGCTCGTCACCTGTCTGGCCTTCGACAAGCTGGGACTGGACCGCAAGGGCATATTGGCTGTCACAATGCCGGGCTACGGCACCAGCGGCCGCACCCGCAACAATGCCGGCCTGCTTATGGACGCACTGGGAGTGAGCAGCCGCGAGATCAGCATCAAGGCGGCCTGCGACCAGCATTTCAAGGACATAGGCCACGACAGCAGCATACACGACCACACCTACGAGAATTCCCAGGCCAGGGAGAGGACACAGATACTTATGGACCTCGCCAACAAGACCGGCGGACTGGTGGTCGGCACCGGAGACCTGAGCGAGCTGGCCCTGGGCTGGTGCACCTACAATGGCGACCACATGTCGATGTACGGAGTGAACGCCGGCGTGAGCAAGACTCTGATAAGGGTGCTCGTGGACCATCTCGCCAGGAAGATGGAAGCCGAAGGAAAGGCCGGGGCGGAGGTGCTCCGGGACATTATCGACACTCCTATCAGCCCCGAGCTGCTTCCTGCCGGAGAGGACGGCAGCATAGCCCAGGTGACAGAGGACATAGTCGGTCCTTACGAGCTCCACGACTTCTTCCTCTACAACATTTTCACCTACGGCTACACCCCTGAGAAGATATGCTTTCTCGCCCGCAAGGCCTTCGCCCCGGGCAATGTGAGCGGCCTGGTCTTCGACGGGCAGACCATAGTCAGGTGGATGAACACCTTCATACGCCGTTTCTTCAGCCAGCAGTTCAAGCGTTCCTGCCTGCCGGACGGCCCTAAGGTCGGACCGGTCAGCCTGTCCCCGAGAGGAGACTGGAGAATGCCTTCGGACGCCTGTCCGGAAATATGGAAAGAAAATATAAGCAAGATATGAATAGAACAGTCAAAAGAGGCGGAGCGCTGCTATTTGCGATCATTCTGTTTGCGGCCATTCTGATTGCTGCCGCAGGGCTCTTTTACTTCCGCTACGGCTTCGTGTTCGGCGAAGGCGTCAAGGCGGGTGTGCTAAACCGCGTGGTTTACAAGGGCTATGTATTCAAAACCTATGAGGGATATATCATCCAGGAGGGCTTCAATTCCACGACAGGCAAAGCGAGCGGCAATGTGATACAGTCCAACGAATTCTATTTCTCGGTCACCGACAAGGCCATAGCCGATTCGCTTATGTACCACTGCGGCGGCAAGCACGTGCAGCTCCACTACAAGGAGTACCGCGGAGCACTGCCCTGGAGAGGTCAGGAGAGATTCATAGTGGACGGCATAGTTTCAGTAAGCGATTATCAATGAGGAAATTACTAATCATACCTTGCCTGCTTGCAGGCATAGCCGCCTGGGCAGGGCCTGTTTCAGTACGCCCGGCCAACTCCCCCGACGGAAAGATGCTCACGATGGAGGAGACGATTTTCGGCAGGGAACTCTACCCAAGCTTCCCCGGCTGGAATCCCGTCCGCAAGGCTCCTAAGCCCGAAAGGGCCTGGAGTGAGAACGGCAGCCTTATGCTCAGGACCGGCAGGGACACGATATGCATCGCCCGCAGCGAAGAGCCGGGCATAGTATATGGCGAGACGGTCAGCCGCAACGAGTTCGGCATAAACGGAGGCATATTCTGGAGTCCCGATTCCAGCCGCATAGCCTTCTACCGCAAGGACGAAAGGGCGGTGAGCCTCTTCCCCCTGCTGGACATACGCAGCCGCACGGGCGAACTGCGCCAGATACGCTACCCTATGGCCGGTATGGCCTCCGAACATATCAGCCTGCTGGTCTATGACCTGGCCTCCGGAAGCACGGTCTGCTGCAAAGTTGACGACTTCAGCGACGAGCGCTATCTGACCAACATATCCTGGACTCCGGACAGCCGCAAGATCATCATACAGGTGGTGGACCGGGAGCAGGAGAACGTTAATATGAACATGTACAGCGCCAGCGACGGACGCTTCCTCAGGACCATACTGCGGGAACACGACAGCCGCTATGCCGAGCCCCTCGACCCCGTTTGGTTCCTCAAGGGGGACGGCAGCCGCTTCATTTACAGGACCAACTGCCGCGACGGCTACCGCAATCTCTATCTCTGCGACACCCTGGGCAGCGTCACCCGCCTGACCTGCACGGACGCGGACGTGAAGTACGTCGCCAACGACGGACGCTATGTCTATTACACCTCAGCCGAGGTCTCCCCTGTCGAGAACCATCTCTTCCGGGTGGAACTGAAGCGGCGCAAGGGCAGGCTGGAGCCGGGCAAGGCGGACAGACTGACCTTCGGGGAGGGCTGGCACGAGGTTCTGATGGATGAAGACTGCAGCAGCTTCATTGACCGCTGGTCCAGTCTGAACAACCCCGGGACCATACAGAGGGTGAGTTGCGACGGAAAGAAGCGCGAGACCCTCTCGCAGGCGGCGGACCCTACTTTGGACTGGGCCTTCTGCGAAATCGAGCTCGGCACGGTTCCGAGCGCCGACGGCAGATACGAGAACTGGTACAGGCTCATACGTCCGAAGGACTTCGACCCGCAGAAGAAATATCCCGTGATCGTATATGTATATGGCGGCCCGCATTCGCAGATGGTACGCAACAGCTGGCTGGCACAGTTACGGCGCTGGGAAATGTATATGGCCCAAAGGGGCTATCTGGTCTATGTCCAGGACAACAGGGGCACAGAGAACAGGGGCGCCGAATTCGAGAAGGCCATACACAGGCAGTGCGGCAGCGCGGAGACGGCCGACCAGCTCAAGGGACTGGAAATGCTGATGGGACTGCCGTACGTGGACCGCGAGCGCATAGGCGTGCACGGCTGGAGCTACGGCGGCTTCATGACCATAAGTCTGATGACGGCCAGGCCTGACATCTTCAAGGTGGGAGTGGCCGGCGGACCGGTAATCGACTGGAAGTGGTACGAGGTGATGTACGGCGAGCGCTATATGGACAGGCCGGAGGAAAACCCGGAGGGCTACACCGCCAGCAGTCTTATGGGCAAGGCCGGGAAACTCAAGGGGAAACTGCTGATATGCCAGGGAGCTGTGGACAACACCGTGGTCTGGGAACACAGTCTCAGCTTCATACAGGAGTGCATAGACCTGGGCATACAGGTGGACTACTTCCCTTACCCAGTGGCCGAACACAATGTAATGGGACGCAACCGCATACACCTGATGGACAAGGTGTCCCTCTATTTCGAAGATTATCTCTGAGACGATGAAACAATTCTGGAGGACTCTACGCAGATTCGTGAAGCCTTACAGGGCTTATGTTTTTGGAGCCGTCGGGCTGAACATGCTCTCGGCGGTCTTCAACATATTCTCCTTCTCACTGATCATACACATCTTGCAGATACTCTTCAAGATGGACACAACCCAATACGTGCATATTCCGTGGGACAGTGCTGACCTTAGTCTCAAGGAACTGGTTATCAACAACTTCTACGCCTATTGCCAGGAGCTGATAGCGAGCTCCGGGGAATCCCGCGCCCTGCTTCTGATAGGCCTGTTCTTCGCGGCGATGACCCTGGTCAAGTGCTCGAGCTACTTCGGGGCCTCCGCAATTATGATCCCTCTGCGCACCGGCGTGGTGAGGGACCTGCGCACCAAGGTTTACGACAAGCTTATGGGCCTGCCTCTGGGCTTCTTCTCCAACGAGCGCAAGGGCGACATAGTGGCCAGGATGAGCGGGGACGTGAGCGAGGTGGAGAACTCGATAATGAGCTCGCTGGATATGCTGCTGAAGAATCCTATACTGATAATCATCTACTTCGGCACCCTGATAGCGGTGAGCTGGGAGCTGACCCTCTTCACCCTTGCCGTGGTGCCGCTGATGGCCTGGGGAATGGGAGCCCTCGGACGCACTCTGAAGAAAAAGTCCCTCAGGGCCCAGGGCAAGTGGTCGGACATAATGTCGCAGCTGGACGAGACCCTCGGTGGTCTCCGCATAATCAAGGCCTTCAATGCCGAGGACAAGATGAGGGAGCGTTTCAGGGGCACCTGTGACGATTACAGGCGCATTTCCGGCCGCGTGGCCACCCGTCAAGCCGCGGCCCATCCGGTCAGCGAGTTCCTCGGAACCCTGATGATAATCGTGGTGCTCTGGTTCGGAGGACGCCTCATCCTCAGCGGTTCCCAACTGATAGACGCCCCTACCTTCATCTTCTATATGCTCATACTCTACAGCGTGCTGCAGCCTATCAAGGACTTCTCTAAGGCGAGCTACAGCATTCCGAAGGGCCTCGCATCCATGGAGAGGATAGACAAGATACTCCTGGCCGAGAACAATGTTAAAGAGGCCGCAGACGCCGCTCCGGTGAAGGGTTTCAGCGACTGCATCGAATTCAGGGACGTGCATTTCAGCTACGACGGGGAACGCGAGGTACTCAAGGATATAAACATACGCATCCCCAAGGGCAGCACAGTTGCGATAGTAGGACAGTCCGGCAGCGGCAAGTCCACGCTCGTGGACCTCATACCGAGGTACTGGGACGTCAGTTCGGGCAGCATAAGCATAGACGGCAGGGACATACGCGGACTCCGCATCCAGGACCTGCGCGGCCTGATAGGCAATGTCAACCAGGAGGCCATACTCTTCAATGACAGCATATTCAATAATATCGCCTTCGGAGTGGAGAACGCCACCATGGAGGAGGTGGTCGCAGCGGCGAAGATAGCCAACGCACACGATTTCATAATGGAGAAGGAGGATGGCTATATGACCAACATAGGCGACAGGGGCAGCAAGCTCTCGGGCGGGCAGCGCCAGAGAATCAGCATTGCGAGGGCCATACTCGCCAACCCGGACATACTCATACTCGATGAGGCCACCTCGGCCCTCGACACCGAGTCCGAGAGACTGGTGCAGGAGGCGCTGGACCGCCTGACAAGCAGCAGGACCACCATTGCCATCGCCCACCGCCTGTCCACCATAAAGAATGCCGACGAGATTCTGGTAATGAACGAGGGACGCATTGTGGAACGCGGACGCCACGACGAGCTGGTGGCTCTCGACGGCTATTACAAGAAACTGAATGATATGCAGGCCTTATGATGAATCCAAAGACTGTGAAACTTTGCTGGAGGTTGCTTGCCCTGCTCTATCTGGGAGCGGTCGCCTACCTCTGTTTCGGCCATCTGTCTCCTGACGAGAGTCTGCCGAGAGCGATTTTCGGCATCCCGTCGGACAAGATCGCCCACTTCGGAATGTTCTTCCCCTTCCCTATCATAGCCATATATGCCTTCCATAACAGCAAGGGCAGGCCGGGACGCTTCTTCGTCTTCCTCGCGATAAGCTATTTCCTCGGAATGATGCTGGCTATGGGTACGGAGCTGATCCAGGGCACCACAGACTACAGAAGTTCCGATATGCTGGACCTCGTGGCCGACTCGCTGGGACTTATGACCGGCTGTGTCGCGGTAACGGTAATCAAATCCTTCGGCGGAAAATGGTAAGGAAGATGATCCTCTCCCTCTGCTGCCTTGCCGGGATGGCTTGCAGCGGAACTCTTCTGGCCCAGACCAGACTGAACGTGGCGGATTTCAGGGAGGAATGCGACTCGCTGACCGCCTTGCTGGAAAAGCGCACGCAAGTGCGTTCCGTGGTGCGTATCAAACAGTTGAGCGCCAACGGCCAGCTGCTGAATTTCAGCTTTACGGAACACATAGGCGACTGGAGATGGACCAGGGAGGACATCAGATGGTTCCGCAAGGAGCTTAAGGCAAGACTCCCGGAGAAATACAAGGACTACAGCATAGGCGAACTCAAGTGCCGCAAGCTCGACCTCAACCGCTATGTCACCCCAGTGAGGAATGACAACGGCCGTCCGGCTGAAACGGCATACAGGGTCAGGGACCGCCGCAGCGAAGTGAAGCCCCTGGTGACGAGGGTGGAGTCCGAGAGCTATGACAAGGGCCTGAGCGGCAGGCACATAGCCCTATGGCAGAGCCACGGCCGCTATTTCGAGGAGAAACTGGACCGCTGGGAGTGGCAGAGAGCCACCATCTTTGAGACCGTGGAAGACCTCTACACCCAGAGTTACGTGCTGCCTTTCCTCGTTCCTATGCTGGAGAATGCCGGAGCCGTGGTGATGCTGCCGCGCGAGAGGGATTTAAGCCGCATCGAGCGTCTGGCCGACAACGACCCCGCATTGGACGGCAGCTGCGACAGTTACATCGAAAAAGGAGAGTGGAGCGATGCAGGAACGGGCTTCCGCAACGCCAAGAGCGAATATACGGGCATAGACAATCCTTTCCGTATGGGCAGCGCCAGAAAGGCAGCCCAGAAGGCGGGCTCGGAGGCGAGCGCCAGCTGGAGCGTGGACATGCCTGAACGCGGCAGCTATGCCGTATATATTTCATATACCACCCTGGAGAACAGTACCGACTGCGCCAGCTACACCGTCCACCATCTGGGCGGCGACACCCATTTCAGAGTGAACCAGCAGATGGGTGGCGGAATGTGGGTATATCTGGGTGATTTCGAACTCCCGGAGGGGCGCAGCACCGTCGTCACCCTCGACTGCGGAGTGCCGGAGGGCTGCAGTTCCAAGGGCAAATCGGTCAGCGCCGATGCCGTGAAGGTGGGTGGCGGAATGGGCAATATAGCCAGGTCCTCATCTGGAAGCGGCAACCCTCCCGTATGCTCCGGAATGCCGAGATTCACAGAGGGAGCCCGCTACTGGCTGCAGTGGTCGGGGTTCGACGAAAAAGTCTGGAACCTCAACGAACAGAAATCCGACTACAGGGACGATTTCATGTGCAGGGGACCGTGGGTACAGCATCTGACCGGAGGATCCAGGATCAACCCGAAGGAGGAAGGAAAGCATATACCCGTGGACCTCTCCTTCGCCTTCCACACCGACGCCGGCACCAGACTGGGCGACACCATTGTGGGCACCCTTGCCATATACACCCTGTTGAAAGAGAATTCCCGCGAATATACGGACGGCAGCGACAGGATGGCCGCAAGGGAATACACCGAGCTGGTTCAGGGCCAGATTGTGGATGACATACGCGCCGGATTCGAGCCGCAATGGAGCCGCAGGCAGCTCTGGGACCGTTCCTACAGCGAGTCCCGCATGCCTAATGTGCCGGCTATGTTGCTCGAGCTGCTCTCGCACCAGAATTTCGCGGATATGAAATACGGCCTGGACCCGGCTTTCCGCTTCACCGTAAGCCGCGCCATCTACAAGGGCATGCTCAAGTTCCTGAGCAACCGCTACGGCTGCAGCTATGTCGTGCAGCCCCTGCCTGTGAACTCCTTCTCAGCAAGCTTCCTCAGGGACTCGGACGGGGAGCTGGCCATGGACGGCGAGGGCCGCTTCAGGATGTGCCTTAAATGGAAAGATACGCCCGACAGCCTGGAAGAAACGGCAGTCGCAGACCATTATATATTATATACGCGAAAGGACGACGGCGGCTGG
>SAMEA3663036__coassemble_1032_pt1 | contig 11291 bp, 10 predicted proteins | sample SAMEA3663036__metabat2_high_PE_032 | metagenome-assembled genome bin SAMEA3663036 (sample SAMEA3663036) | pig gut metagenome | biome: pig gut; feature: pig-associated habitat; material: faeces | place: France | collected 2012 | reverse complement strand
ATAAGGGAAAGGCAGCAGACTTGAAAAGCCTCCGTCATTGTAGAGATTCTGCAGAGTGACTTTCCTGGTGAGGTCGGAGAAAAGGGTCACCACGTAGTCGGCGCAGTCCTCAGCGCTGGCATTGCCGAGCGGAGAGATGGAATCGACATAGTCATACATCTGACGCAGACCGCTAATGCCCTGCCCGGCAGTGGTCATGGTCGGAGACTGGGAAACCGTGTTGACACGCACGCCCTTCTCACGGCCGTATATCATTCCGAAATTGCGCATAATGGACTGGAGCATAGCCTTGGCGTCAGCCATATCCCCATAACCCGGCATGGCGCGGTCTCCCGCAATGTAGGTCAGCGCGACTATGGAGCCGCCTCTGTTCAGAGCATCCTTCTTGTAAAGGGTCTGGAGCAGTTTGTGGAAAGAGAGGGCGGAGATGTCCACGGTCTTCTGGAAGAAATCGTAGCTGAGGTCATCATAGCTGCGGCCCTTGCGTATGTTTGGAGACATGCCTATGGAATGGAGGACGAAGTCGAACTTGCCGCCGAAGTGTTCGAGACTGGCATCTACGAGATGTTCCAAATCCTCGACCGAAGTGGCGTCGGCCGGAACGAGAAGGCTGCCCGTCTTTTCGGCAAGCTTGTCGAGAGTTCCGAGTCTGAGAGAGAGGGCGGTGTTGGTGAGTACCAGTTCAGCGCCTTCCTCATAGGCCTTTTCGGCCACTTTCCAGGCAATGGACTGCTCGTTCATCGCGCCGGTGATTATTCCCTTCTTGCCTTTCAGCAGATTGTAAGCCATATTTTCGAATTTTAATTTTGTTGTGTCAGTTGCGCATGTGGGCGCTGCAGTTTATGGTCTCGCCCGTGATGTAGGACGAGAGCTCCGAAGCCAGGAAGAGGGCCACGTTGGCCACATCCTCCGGCAACCCGGCCCTCTTGAGCAGGGTGTCCTGGATCCACATATCCTTGAGATTGTCAGGGAGACGGGAGGTCATTTCCGTGAGTATGAAGCCGGGCGCGATGCAGTTGGCGCGCACTCCCCTGGCTCCGAGTTCCTTGGCAACGGACATTGTCAGTCCTATCACGCCTGCCTTCGAGGCCGCATAATTGCACTGGCCGGCATTGCCGCCAAGGCCCACTACCGAGGAGATGTTGATTATGGAACCGCTCCTGCGGCGCATCATAAGTGCGCCTGCATGACGGCAGTAGTTGAATACGGATTTCAGGTTTGCGTTGATGACCGTGTCCCATTGCTGTTCATCCATACGTATGAGCAGGGAATCGCGCGTTACTCCGGCATTGTTCACCAATATGTCCAATCCTCCAAGGAAAGCGTCCGCTGCAGCGACCGTCTCCCCGGCGGCATTGAAGTCGGAGGCGTCGGACTGATAGCACACAGCCCTGCGTCCCATTGCGCATATCTCGGCCACGACTGCATCCGCCTCCTCTTTGCGGCTGAAACAGGTGATGGCCACGTCTGCGCCTTCCGAAGCGAATTTCAGGGCTATTGCCCTGCCTATGCCGCGGCTGCCCCCGGTAACCAGGGCGTGTTTACCATCAAGAAGTCCCATATCTAATCTTCAGTTTTCGTAAGCATAAACGAAAGGCGTCCGCTGACACAGAGCTCGCCGTTCACCTTGGCCCTGGCCTCGACCTCTATGAGGGGACCGTGCCTGTTGACCACACGCGACTCGGTCACTACAGTATCCCCCGCTCTCACACTGCGTTTGAAGCGCACGTTGTTGAGTCCGGCATAGAGGGCGAGATGGCCCTTTAACAAATCCTGCATCAGAAGCACGCTGCCCTGAGCCATTATTTCACAAAGGATGACACCGGGAACGATAGGGTTGCCGGGGAAGTGTCCGCGGAGGAAGAACTCGTCTTCCCGTATGGTGTAGGATGATTTTGCGACACCATCAACAAGTTCCGATTCATCGATAAGAAGCATAGGCTCTCTGTGAGGCAGGATTGCCTTTAGTTCTTCTCTATTCATTTTGGTAGGTTTAGATTTTTCCCGAAAGTTAGTTTATTCTTTGAATTTACGCAAGCATACGGAAGCGTTATGACCGCCGAATCCGAGTGAATTCGACACGGCGATGTCAAGCTCGCGCTTCTTTGCCTTCAGTGGTGTGTAGTCCAGGCAACATTCCGGATCCGCTTCCCTGAGACCTATGGTCGGAGGCACTATGCCGTCCCTGAGGGCGAGGGCCGAGAATATGAGTTCCACAGCTCCGGCTGCGCCCAGCATGTGGCCTGTCATGGATTTGGTGGAGGATATGCTGGCCCTCGCCGCCTCTTCTTCGCCGAGCGCGAGTATGATGGCCTTGGTTTCCGCCTTGTCGTTCAGTGGAGTACCGGTACCGTGGGCATTTATATAGAGATTCTCGCCCGGACGGTAGCCACCCTCTTCGAGTGCCTCGCGTATGGCGGCCGCAGTGGTGCTGCCGTCGGGACGCGGAGCCGTGTAATGATATGCGTCGCAGCTGTTGCCGTAGCCGCAGACCTCGGCGATGATGCGGGCTCCCCTAGCCCTGGCGTGTTCATATTCCTCGAGCACGAGCACTCCGGCACCCTCAGCCATCACGAAGCCCTTGCGGCGCGCGTCGAACGGGAGGCAGGCCATCAGGGGATCTTCGGCGGTGCTGAGGGCACGGCTGTTCGCGAAGCCGCCTATGGACAGAGGATGGATAGCAGCCTCGGCGCCGCCGCTAATTATGGCGTCCGCACGACCGTCCCTTACGGCGATATAGGCTTCGCCGACAGAGTTGGTGCTGGATGCGCAGGCTGCCACCGTGCTGAGGTTCACGCCCCTGGCATCGAAGCGTATGGCGCAGTTGCCGCTGGCCATATTTCCTATCATCATAGGTATGAAAAGAGGAGACACCCTCCTGGCGCCGCCTTCCATATATACCTTGGTCTGGTTCACGAAAGTCTGCAGCCCGCCTATGCCGGAGCCGATATATACCCCGAGCCGGTCGGCTGCGATATTCTCGCCGCTGACAAGGCCGCTGTCGGCCATTGCCTCAAGGGCTGCGGCGACAGCATATTGACAGTATATGTCGTAGTGGCGCACGTCCGCAGCTGAAAGTCCTGCCGCAAGGGGGTCGAAACCCTTCACCTGTCCTGCGACGCTGATGGGCAGGTCCTCACCATCGAAGCCGCGTATGGCGTCGATTCCGCATTTGCCGGCGATGGCTGCGGACCAGTTTGAACCAATGTCGTTCCCGAGCGGAGTGACCGCTCCGATACCCGTTATGACTACTCTTCTTTTCATTTTGACTATATTTGCATTAAATTTTAACGAACTATGACTGCCCCGAAGTCCTTCATCAAGAGAAGATTCCTGACCTTTACTGTGGCTTTCGAGATTGTATTCTCCATTGCCTTCCTGATTCTCTACAAACCCCTTTCTAACACTTTCTGGCTGGCGCTGAGCCCGAGGGGCACCTTCATCCGTACCGCCCTCTTCTACCTGTCGGTGCTGGCTCTGACCATTGTTTCCAAGGTCCTGCTCGGCGCGGTGGAGAAGCGCATGGAACTCTCCGTGACACAGATGACTCTCTGGCACCTGGGCGAATTCGCCTGCATATCGGGCATTTACATCGCCTTTACCTATGCATTCCACCTCGCTCCGGCCACGGGCCAGACCCAGATGTTCATACGGGCATTCCTCTGCGTGGGAGTCATTCTCTTCATTCCCTACCTCATCTGCCTGCTGCTGGCCGTCATCAAGGATGACAGGGAGGAAATCCGGCTGCTGAAGCTGAACAATCCCCTGACCCCTGTCCCGGCGGACACCCCCATAATCAATCTCTACGACCATTCCGGCGTGCTCAGGATTTCCGCATCCCAGGAGGACATAGTCTATGTCGAGTCCCAGGACAATTACGTGAACATCCACTACCGGGGCGACGACAAGCTTATGAGCTACCTGCTCCGCTGCAGCACCGCCGAGATAGAGGAAGCCCTGAAGGGCAGCCCCATCGTTCGCTGCCACAGGTCCTATCTGGTAAACCTGAACCGCATCAAGGTACTCAAGCACGGAAAGAGCCGCGCTACCATTGTCCTTTCCGACAAGGACGGGACCGAAATCCCTGTGTCAAAGAGCTATTACAAGATTCTCCTGGAGGCTCTGACCCCCGGGCAGATTGTCAGGAGTACAAGAAACGCCTGATACTGCCCTTGGGAGTCTTTGAGAACGGCTCAAGCCTCAGCTCGAAACTGTTCACTGCCTCGTAGGCCGGAAGCCTGCGGTTAAGAATCTCTATGTTTGCAGCCATTATGCTCTGGAAGCTGCCTCCGTCTATGCCTGCCGTTTCCGCCTTCTGCATATCCGGGACTATTATGGCATGCAGCTGGCTGCCCCTCTGCACCACGACCGACTCGGCGACGTAGGCGAGGCCGTTCAGCAGGGTTTCGATTTCTTCTGGATATATGTTCTGCCCGTTTGCCGAGAGCAGCATATTCTTGCAGCGGCCCATAAGGAAGAGGGTGCGGTCGTCGTCGATCACGCCTATGTCGCCGGTACGGAAATAACCGTCCTCCGTGAAGCAGGCCGCAGTAGCCTCGGGGTTGTTGTAGTAGCCGGAGAAGACGCAGGGGCCCTTGAGCTGGAACTCGCCGGGGCAGTTTTTCTCGTCCGGGGAATCGATGCGTACATCCAGGTCGTATATGCACTCTCCGCAGGAACGGGCCTTGTAGCTGCCCAGCTTGCCTATGGCCAGCAGAGGGGCACATTCGCTCATGCCGTAACCGGTGATGAAAGGGAGCCGGAGCTTGAAGGCGAGCAGGGACTCGATCTCCGGGGCTATCGCTGCGCCGCCTGTAACGAAGACCTTGATATTGCCTCCCAGGGCATTGAGTATCCTGTCCCTCAGCATTGCACTGTACTCGGGATGCTGTTCGTAGGCATCGAGCTTTGCCTTTCCCTCGGCGCTATGGATTTCGCTGCCGACGGTATATTCGACGAATTTGTTGAGCACCAGCGGAACAGCGAAGAAGATCTTGGGTTTGTATTCCTGCATAATGGCTTCCACGTTCACAGGCACAGGCATCTTGCATAGTATGACCACGTGCATTCCCAGACACATAGGCGTAACCAGGTCGCAGGTGAGGCCGAAGATGTGGCTGTAAGGGAGTATGCTCACATAGTTTTCTCCCCTGCCGTAAGGCGCCAGTTCGGAGAAACGCTCGACGTTCCAGCTGAAATTGCGTATGGTGAGCATTACGCCCTTCGGGCTGCCGGTGGAACCGGAGGTGTACATTATGGCGCATACGTCGTCCATGCCGAAGCGGTCGTAGTTCACATCGGCAATGGTGAAGCCCTGCGGATAACGCTCCGCGAAGAGCTGGTCGAGGCCGGCATATATCTCCGAAAAATCGCCCCTGGAGGCGAGTATTTCCATGCTGTCGATGTCTATTGCCGCTACGAGTGCCGGCATGGCGTCGAAGTCCATTGCGGAGAAATTGTTCTTTTCCGTATATAATATGCGGCTGTCGGAATGATTTACCAGGCTCTGGGTGTCGGCAGGGAGGAAGGCGTTGTAGAGCTGGACGCTCACGTATCCTCCGCTGACTGCGGCGAGGAATACCTCAGCCCAGTGGCTGCTGCTCTTTGCGTTGATAGCTACCTTGTCGGAAGGGAGCAGGCCGGCCTTCTCCCAGAGCAGATGCAGTTTCGCGATTTTGGTTGCCAGGACAGAATAGTTCTCCGTCGAAACACGGAAGTCGGAAAGCGCGGGAGAATCCCAGTAGTACTTTACCGAAGCTTCGAAAAGTCTGTTGATTTTTTCCATTCTTTGTCTGCTTTTCGGCAAAGATATATCAAGGAAAGGCCTGGAGACGGTCTGCAGGGGCTCCCGAGGGGCGAAGGGACGGGTATTTTTGGCGAACGGAACCTAATTGTGGCAGATTGGAACTGAAGTTTGTATATTTGCAGGCCCTTATCTGACTGAAGAAATGGAAACGAGAAAAGGCCGCTTTGCCCCCTCCCCCAGCGGAAGGATGCATCTGGGAAATATGTTCTGCGCCCTGCTTTCCTGGCTCTCGGCGAAAAGCCGCGGCGGGAAGTGGCTGCTGCGCATAGAAGACCTGGACCCGGGACGCAGCCGCTACGAATATGCCCGGCTGATAGAGGACGACCTGCACTGGCTCGGCCTGGACTGGGACGAAGGCGGCATCGATGCGGACGGAGGCAGCTATTGCCAGAGCCGGCGCGGAGATATATACGAAAGGGAACTCGGACGCCTGATGCAGACCGGCCTCGTATATCCCTGCCGCTGCACCCGTGCCGACATTATGGCGACGCAGGCCCCGCATCTGAGCGACGGGCATATAGTCTATTCGGGCAAATGCAGGCCGGCAGGCATAGAGGACGCGGGCAGAGAGGGCCATACCTCTTATATATATGACTGGAAAGGCGGAAAGCGCGCGGCAGCGGCGAGGATTTTCGTCAGCGGAGGAGATATATGCTTCGACGACGGCCACTACGGTCCGCAATGCATAGACCCGTCCCGGCTTTGCGGCGATTTCGTACTTCGCAGGGCCGACAATGCCTGGGCATATCAGTTCGCCGTGGTGGTGGACGACGCGCTTATGGGCGTGGACGAAGTGGTGCGTGGACGCGACCTGCTCGCATCGGCGGCGCAGCAGATATATCTCTACCGCCTGCTGGGCTACAGGGAGCCCGCCTTCGCACATCTGCCGCTGCTCTGCAACGAAAAGGGCGAGAGATTGTGCAAGCGCGACCGCAGTCTGGATATGGGGGAACTGAGGAAAACGCATTCCGCGGAAGAAATCACAGGCCTGCTGGGCTGCCTTGCCGGGCTTACGGAAAAGGCGGAAGCCTGCAGCCCCGCCTCGCTCGTTTCTCTGTTCGACTGGAAGAAAGTCCCCCTCGGGGACATAAGGATCAGTCCCGGGACTCTTCCGGAGCTGTAGAAGCGGCTGAGTTCCCGGAACGCTTGTGCCAGCGGTCCAGGGCGAGCTGCTGCATATCCACTACCGCATCCCTCTCATCCACGATTTCGTTGCCGAGTATGGTCTCGATGAGGTCCTCCATAGTGATAATGCCCTGGAAGGCGCCGTACTCGTCGATTATGATGGCGATCTGTTCCTTCTTCTCCAGCATCCTGTCCCAGACCAGCGAGAGTGAACTGTCCATGGGGAAGGCCTCCACGTCGCGGCGTATGTCGCGCAGCTTTACGTTGAACTTGTCCTCAGCCATAAGCTGAAGGGCCTCGACGCGAAGTATGTATCCTGAAATATATTCGCTGCTGTCGGCATAGACAGGTATGCGGCTGTGGTGGTAGAAGCGTCTGTCACGGCAGAAGTCCCTGACGGTCATGGACTCAGGGGCGACTTCCGACACGACTCTCGGGGTCATTGCGTCGGTGACGTCAATGTCGTCCATATTGATGACGTTCTGGATTATCTCGTTCTCATCCTCGTCCAGCTCGCCCGACTCCTCGGCCACGTCGGCCATCGCTCCCACCTCTTCCCTGGAAACCGGGGTCTCGGAAGATTTCGGAGTGATGAGCTTCTGAATGAACTCGACGGTGACGACGATGGGGAAAAGAATGAAGATCATAACCCTGATGGCGCCGGCGGTAAAGCCCAGGAGGGACTTGCAATGGGTGGTGCCTATGGTCTTGGGGATGATTTCGGCGAACACGAGGATCAGCACGGTGGTGATGGCGCTGACAAGTCCGAAGAATTCGCTGCCGAATACTATGGTGGCCTGGCTGCCGACTCCTGCCGCGCCTATGGTGTTGGCTATCGTGTTCAGAGAGAGTATTGCAGCCAGAGGTCTGGAGGTGTTGCGCTTGTAGCCGCTCATTCTGACGGCGGGCTTGTAGCCCTCCTCCTCACGCAAGGTCACATAGGAGACCGGGACGCTCATCAGGCTGGCCTCGAGTATGGAACAGAGGAAAGATACCGCAATGGTGGTGAGAAGGAAGAATATGAGTAGTGCCACTTATCTTACTATTAACATTTGTGCGCAAATTTAGGAATATTCTTGTAGTTTTTGGACGGAATACACGTCTTTTATGTAACTTAGCGACAATTAAGTCTAAATACTATGGAAATAGCTGCCTGGATCATTTGGGTATCGATAGCCCTCATCTGCATCATCATCGAAATCTTTACTGCCGGATTTGCTGTAATGTGCTTCTCATTCGGAGCTGCGGCCGCAGCGATAGGAGACGCCTGCTCGCTTGGAATTGGCTGGCAGCTGCTGCTCTTCGCAGTGTTCAGCGGCCTGGCCCTCGCCTTCGTGAGGCCGGCGGTAATCAAGGCCTTCTACAAGAAGGACAAGGAGGTCAAGACCAACGTGGACGCCATTATCGGGCGCAAGGGACGCGTCAGCGAAGCCATATCCGCAGGCAGCGGAAGGGTTGCGCTGGACGGCGACGACTGGAAGGCGGTGTCCGTGGACGGCAGCGACATAGCCAAGGGCGAAGAGGTGGAGATACTCTCCCGTGACGGCCTTACCGTCAGCGTCAGGGCCCTCAGAGCAAGCAAAGAAGAATAAACCTTATTCATACATTATGAGCATTTCAACTACAATCATTGTCGGGATTATCGTTCTCATAGTGATAATCTTCGTCCTCCGCGGCGTAAGGATCATCCCTCAGGCAGAGACCTGGGTGATCGAAAGGCTCGGAAAGTACAACAGGACCCTCGAGTCCGGAATCAACATCATCTGGCCTATCATAGACCGCCCGAGGGTGATACACACCCGTCACACCATAGTTGACGTGGATGGCAACACCTATGTGCGCAACCGCACCACCTGCAAGATCGACCTCAGGGAGCAGGTCTATGACTTCCCTAAGCAGAGCGTGATCACCAAGGATAACGTGACCACCACTATCAATGCCCTGCTCTACTTCCAGATCATCGACCCTGTAAAGGCCGTATATGAAATCGACAACCTCCCGAACGCAATCGAGAAACTCACCCAGACCACTCTGAGAAACGTGATAGGAGAACTTGAGCTCGATGAGACCCTTACCTCCCGCGACACGATCAACTCCAAGCTCCGCGCCGTCCTCGACGAGGCTTCCAACAAGTGGGGCGTAAAGGTCACCCGTGTCGAACTCCAGGACATCACCCCTCCTAACTCCGTTCGCGACGCGATGGAGCGCCAGATGCAGGCAGAGCGTGAAAGACGAGCCCAGGTGCTCAAGGCCACGGGCGACAAGGAGGCACTCATCCTCGAGTCCGAGGGTAAGAAAGCGGCTCTCATCAACCAGGCAGAGGCTGACAAGCAGACCAAGATTCTCGCTGCGGAGGGTGAGGCTAATTCCAGAATAATCAAGGCCAAGGCAGAGGCAGAGGCGATTGCAAAGATCAACGAGGCCCTCGCCAACAGCGGAATGGACCCTGCCAACTATATGCTGGCTGAGAAATATATCAACACCCTGAAGGAAATGGCGAGCGGTCAGGACAGCAAGACCGTATATATGCCTTACGAGGCCTCATCGATGCTGGGCTCGATAGGTTGCTTCAAGGATATGTTCCAGAAATAGAGAAAGGAGGGCGCTTTGCCCTCCTTCAATATAGTTCAGAGACTAGGGGCCGGGGATTATTCTCCGGCCTCTTCTTTTGCCTTGTCGGCTTCCCTGGAGATAGAGCTCTCGTCGAGCATACGGCAGTTTCCGTTGAATTCGGAATCGAGTTCCACGATGAGCTTGCGTATGTTCAGATTGCCCTTGACCTTGCAGGATTCCTTGAGCGCAAGCACTTCCTTCACAAAGACATTGCCCTCAAGATTGCCGTAGATGTCCATATTGGCGCATATCACATCGCCCTTGACACAGGCCTTCTCGCCTATCACCACCTTGCCGGCAGAAACGAGCTTGCCCTCGAAATTACCATCCAGACGGATGTCATACGGAGAATTGATCTCACCCTTGATTGAAGTTCCCTCAGAAATGCGGCTGACGGAATTCACATTGTTGTGTATTACTTCTGTTTTACTCATAATCAATGGTTTAGGATTTCAGGTTTTCGCTTAAAGACCACGTCCGTGGCAATTCTTGTACTTGAGGCCGGAACCGCACGGGCACGGTTCGTTGCGGCCGACCTGCATTTCCTTGCGCACAGGCATCTTGCTCTTTGGCTCGCCTCCGTTGGTGACAAGGTCGCTGCGGGAAGTGGTCATACGGCTCATATCCGTCTTGCGCGTTTCAGCCTGGCGCGGGGCCTGAGGCTGGTCGGTGCGCAGATAAAGCTGGGCACGGAGCAGGAAACTCAAAATATCCCTGTTCAGGGATTCAAGCATTGAGCGGAAGAGGTTGAAGGACTCGAATTTGTAGATGAGTATAGGATCCTTCTGCTCGTAGGAGGCGTTCTGCACGGACTGCTTGAGACTGTCCATCTCACGGAGGTGCTCCTTCCAATGCTCGTCAATCTGGTAGAGGGTGATGGACTTGGCAATGTAACGGGCTATCTCCTTGCCCTCCGACTCGTATGCCTGCTTCAGAGGAACGCTTATGGTGGCCATCTTGCGGCCGTCGGAGATAGGAATGGCTATGTTCTGGTAGAGACTGCCCTGCTTCTCATATACATCCTTGATTACAGGCCAGGTCTTCTGTGCGAGGGCTTCCATCCTGCGGCTGTAAACAGCGTACATATTGTTGTACAGCGCTTCTGCCATCTGGGACGGCTTGGCGGATTCGAAGAATTCCTCGTCGAAGCCCGGCTCGATGGAAAGGGCTCCCATCATATATTCGGAGAAGGAGCGGTAGTCGTACTGTTCTGCACTCTCCGCGAGTATCTGGGCGCTGTCCTGCATCATATTCATCACGTCGATCTCGATACGGTCTCCGATGAGGGCGTTGCGGCGCTTGGTGTAGATGACCTCACGCTGGGAGTTCATCACGTCGTCGTATTCGAGCAGGCGCTTACGTATGCCGAAGTTGTTCTCCTCGACCTTCTTCTGGGCGCGTTCTATGGAGTTGGAAAGCATAGTGCTCTCGAGAGCTTCATTGTCCTGCATTCCAAGCTTGTCCACCACGGAGGCTATCCTCTCGGAACCGAACAGACGCATCAACTTGTCTTCCAATGAGATATAGAAGGTGGATGAACCCGGGTCACCCTGACGTCCGGCACGGCCGCGGAGCTGGCGGTCAACCCGTCGGGAGTCGTGACGCTCGGTGCCTATGATGGCCAGGCCTCCGGCCGCCTTCACTTCGTCGGAGAGCTTGATGTCGGTACCACGGCCGGCCATATTGGTGGCTATGGTGACGGTGCTCTTCTGTCCGGCGTGCGCAACGACTTCGGCCTCGCGGGCGT
>SAMEA3663036__coassemble_970_pt1 | contig 11707 bp, 11 predicted proteins | sample SAMEA3663036__metabat2_high_PE_032 | metagenome-assembled genome bin SAMEA3663036 (sample SAMEA3663036) | pig gut metagenome | biome: pig gut; feature: pig-associated habitat; material: faeces | place: France | collected 2012 | reverse complement strand
AGGGCAAGCCTGGCATCGGCACGCTCGATAATGTCCTTGAAGACGGAGCAGCAGGAGGCGGTGTAGACTATGTATTCACAGAAGCGCTGGTAATTGTCCAGTTCCCACATTCTGGCGAGGGTTTCAGGCGTTGCTATGTCCGAGAAGTCCATACGGACTCCGTCAGGGAGACTGTTCATTCCGCCTATCAGCATGTAGATGTGGTCCATGAGATACTGCACATCTCTGTCTCCGAGCGCGGCATAGGGGTCCCTGAACATTTTTCCCAGCACAGTTTCGGTAAACTCGGGGAAGCGCCTCTGCATAAATTCCGCGGGGCTTTCCCTGTAGGGGTTCCCAAGCCCCGGACCCTTGATTCTCAGTGGGTTGCGTCCCATATTGGGAGCGGTAGCCTGAGTCTCGGCAAAGCCCTGGAACTGGTCGATGCGTATGGACGGATATTTCCGGGCGAGGGCTGTACAGAAAGATGCCATGCTCAGGATGGACCTAGGTGAGGACGAGGCCTGGGCCGTTACGACGGCTCCCTTGCGGAAGGCCTGCGGATAGCGTTCGGCCATTTCTCCGGCAAGCCGGTACTGCTGCTGCCTGCCCAGGTCTGTGAGTTCGCCGATATGGTTGCCCGCCTTTTCCATAAAGAGTTCCAGTCTGGCCATAAGCCCGCTGCCGTACTCACTGAGATTCTCCTTCCCCTCTGCCTCGTGCAGCAAGTCCAGCAGTGCCGTCGCGACGGAGGCGGTGTAGGGATAGCGTGAGCCGTGGCGTCCGTAGTGGCTGATATAGAAGGCCTCGTAGCCTTTCGGCGCCGCAGTGCAAATCTGCGCATCGAAGTCATATATATTGTCGAGTCCGGATGATTTGAAAGGGTCGCCGAGGACGACTTCCGGCTGAGCAAGACAGGAAAGGCCTGAAATGCTCAGGATAAGAGTGAAAATGAGTTTCTTCATAATGCAATGATACGGATTTTTATCCACAATATTGTAATTTTGTCTTTGTATTTGCTTTCGTAAAAGGAGCCCATTTGCGAAAATTATTAAATTTGTGATTATGGGAAAATTGAAATTGCTTGGGATGACTCCTTCCGAGCTTTCGGAGCTTGCAAAGGAATGCGGCCTGCCTGCATACGCGGGCAAACAGATGGCGCGCTGGATGTATGTGCGCAAGGTGCGCAGCATCGACGATATGACTGATATCAGCAAGGCAGGACGCGAGATGCTGAAAGAAAGATACGAATTGGGTGTCAACGCATATATGGGCTTCGCCGAGTCGTCGGACGGCACGCGTAAATATCTCTTCCCTGTCAGCGAACCCTCTTCCGGCGCGGTGGAAGCCGTTATGATCCCGGACCGGGACAGACGCACGCTCTGCGTATCCAGCCAGTCCGGCTGCAAGATGGGCTGCCATTTCTGTATGACCGGCCGCCAGGGCTTCCACGGCAACCTGAGCGTTTCCGACATACTTTCCCAGTTCATAGCCATAGATGAGGCGGATCTTCTGACCAACACTGTCTTTATGGGTATGGGCGAGCCTCTGGACAATTATTCTCAGGTGCTCAGGGTAATCGAGGTCCTGACCGCGCCCTGGGGCTTCGCCTGGAGTCCGAAGAGGATTACCCTCTCGACCATTGGAGTGCTTCCGCAGCTGCGCAGCTATCTCGATGAATGCAAGTGCCACCTTGCGGTGAGTCTTCACAATCCTTTCCCGGAGGAGAGACTCAGCGTGATGCCTGCCCAGAAAGCCTGGCCAATTGAAAATGTCGTGGAACTGCTCAGGCAATACGACTTCAGCGGACAGCGCAGGGTCAGTTTCGAATATACTATGTTTGCAGGCTTCAACGACGACAAGAGGCACGCCGACGCGCTTGCAATGCTGCTTCGGGGACTGGAATGCCGGGTCAACCTGATCCGCTTCCACCGCATCCCCGATTTCCCTTATGACTGTCCATCCCCGGCGGTGATGGAGGCCTTCTGTGACAGGCTGAATCGCCAGGGCATCACGACCACGATACGTGCGTCCAGGGGAGAGGACATATTTGCCGCCTGCGGAATGCTTGCAGGCAAACATGCGGAGAAAAAATAAGTTGAAAGATGAAAAAGTGTTGTGAAATATTTTTGACCGGCATCCTGCTGTCGCTTCTGTTTTCCGCAGAAGCGGGGGCACAGCCTTCTTCCTCGGAAGCGGGGGCACAGTCTGAAATTTACAGCTATGGAATAAACCACAGGATCGACTCGGCCAAGGTTGTCGCGGTCAGGGCCAGGATGGATTCCATCAGAAGCACCCGTCCCGTGGTGGCTCTGGTCCTGAGCGGAGGCGGCGCCAAGGGTGTTGCCCACATAGGGGCGATACGGCGCATAGAGGAACTGGGCATCCCTGTCGATATGGTGCTGGGAACCAGTATGGGCGGCCTCATAGGCGGAATGTACTCGCTGGGCTATGGCCCCGATGATATGGAGAAATTGGTTTCGGAGGCGGACTGGTCCTATCTCATTACCGACAAGCAGCCACGCAAGTACATATCCCTCAATGAGATGACCTATAAGGGTCAGCATCAGATATGCATACCTTTCTACTACGAAAAGGACTATTACAGGCAGCGTCAGGAATACGCCTATCAGTTTTCCAGTCCTTCCCGCAAGCACCTGTCCATCGGCGCCGAGGATGAGAAGTCTTTGATCAAGGACAATTTCATGGCCAGCCTGCCGGAGAGCTACGTGCCGGGCCAGAACGTTATGAACCTGATCAACAGCATCACCGTTGGCTACAGTGACGAAATGGACTTCCTGGACCTGCCTACCCCTCTCTTCTGCACTTCCTCGGATATGGTGAGTCTCCAGGCCAAGCGATGGTACAGCGGAGAACTCCCGCTCGCGCTGCGCTCCACGATGTCCATCCCCATACTCTATTCGCCTGTCAGGACGGAAGGTATGGTGCTGGTGGACGGCGGTATGAGGGACAATTATCCGGTCGCTCTGGCCCGTGAACTGGGCGCCGACATAGTTATAGGAGTAGAGCTCTCCAATGCGAAGAAGGAATATTCGGACGTCAACAATCTGGCCGACATACTCAGCCAGGGCGTAGATATGCTCGGCGCCGATTCCTTCATAGCGAACGAAAACGCCGCAGACGTGAAAATAAAGCCGTACCTGCCGGAATACGGAATGCTGAGTTTCGACGATGCCAGCATAGAAGTGATACTGGAACGCGGATATGAGGCCGCGGTAAAGGCGGATTCGGCGCTGATTGCAGTCAGGGACCTTCTGGGACGGCGCGAAGTGGCGGAGAGACAGAGCCGCAAGGCCGTGAATATAGCCGAACACTCTGTGAGAATAAACGAAATAGAGATTGTAGGCCTGACGGACAAGGAAAGCAGATGGCTCCTCGATCACGTGGGCCTCATTCCGGGAGGCCTGGTCAACAAGGAGAAAATGGACCACATTGTGGGGAAGATAGTATCCTACCAGAGTTTCGACAGCGTGACCTATTCCCTCTCCGGAGAAAGCGAACCGTACAAGCTGGTTCTGCACTGCGTCAAGGGACCTGTGCACCAGATAGGCCTGGGAGCGCGTTTCGATACTGAAGAGATATTTGTAGGAAATCTCAATCTCGGTCTCAATGCCCGCAAGATGCAGGGTTCACGCTTCAACCTCAATGCAAAGGTAAGCGCGAACCCGAGTCTGTCCCTCCTCTACTCCTATGACAGCCCCAAATCTCCTACCATCAATGCCGAGTTCAAGGCCGTTTTCAGCGACATAGGCAGGATGAACCTGGGCACCAGCACTGACGGAATCAATCCGGAACGCTCCACGACCAGCATCTGGAAAGTTGCCGCTGACGTGTACGTCTCCAATATCAAGTGGAAGAGGGTTGGCCTCAGGGGAGGTCTGCGCAATGAGTTCTTCTCCCTGGGCAATATCACCGACAGTCTGGACCGCAGGGGCATTGCCCGTTACGACATAAGCTCCCGCAACTCCGATTTCTTCACCATCTATCTGGATGCCAGCGACCAGACTTACGATCGCTACTACTACCCGACCAGGGGCTATTTTGTGGGCCTTTACTATGGATGGACCTTCGCTGGCTTCGGCAAAGGCCTGGATTTCAAAAACTTCCACACTCTTGCCATGAACGGGCGCTTCATAGTTCCCTGCGGAGATTTCTTTACTTTCATTCCTTCCTACAATTTCCGCTGGCTGTTGAGCCCCGAGGCTTTCCGTCGCCGCAAGGAAGAAAATCCGGCTCCTACGGTACCTTATCCGTTTATGAATATGATGGGAGGCAGCCTGTTCGGCCGCTATATGGACCAGCAGGTGCCTTTCATAGGCTTGAACTATGCCACCCAGCTGGACAATATAATGATGATGGTCAGGACCGATTTCCAGTTCAGGATAGGCAAGAACCATTATGTGACTGGAATGCTTAACTATGCGCGCGACTGCCACCGTTTCGCCACTTTCGGTCAGGGACGCGACTATATAGGCGGCGGAGTCGAATATGCGTACAACTCCATTGTCGGCCCGCTTTCCGTAAACCTGCACTGGTCGAATCTTACCCGTCTGCCGGGCATATATATAAGTATGGGATATATTTTCTGAATATAAGGAGAACTTATTGACGAAATGGGAGAGAATGAGAAGATGCTCGACTCGCTCAGGCGGCTATGCTCCAGACGTGAGTGCTGCAGCAGCGAGATCAGACGCAAGATACGCCTGAAAGGCGGATTGGACGAGGAGGCCATTCTTTCGTCTCTGTGCAAGGACGGATATCTCTCCGACAGGCGTTACGCTTCGGCTTTCGCCAGGGACAAGTCCTCATTGGACGGATGGGGCGCGGTAAAGATACGTTATGCCTTGAAAAACAAAGATATAGATGAAGAGATAATACGTGAGGCTATCGCTGACGTGGATGCGACGCTTGCCGAAAACAGATTGAGGAAGCTGCTCGAATCCCGTTACAGGATACTGCGCGACGACCCTCAGCGGAGACTGAAGATTCTGCGCTGGGCCCTCGGAAGAGGATACACTTACGAAGAAATCTCCCCTCTGCTGGAAGACTTGGAAAAGGGTGGCTGCGGCTGTGACGGATAGCCGTATGCTTTTGGCTATCCGTAATTTTGAGTACCATAATTGGCGTTGTAGCTTTGCTGAAAATAATAACCGATGGCAATGGATAAAGATGAATTCCTCCTCCTGATTGACCGTCTGAGGAGTCAATATGAAAAAGACCTGTCGTCTGCCGATGTGGACGATGAGGATCTTTGGGCGGCTACATTACAGTTGCTGACGCTTGTTTTCGGCAGGGAGAAATCCCTCCTTGTGCAACGCTGGCTGTTCGATTCCGAGTGCGGACGCTACCCGACCGAAGACTTCCCTTTCAGGAGTGCCGATGAGTTATGGAATTATATGAAAACCAATTAAATTCAAGTATATGTCAATTGAAACTGTCAAGCTCCAGATCGTAAACCGGTCTAAGCATAATCTCCCCGCTTATGCAACGGCCCTTTCCGCAGGAATGGACCTCAAGGCGGACATCGATGTGCCAATCGTGCTCCATCCATCGGAGCGTTTTCTCGTTCCTACGGGCATATATATAGCCCTCCCGGAAGGATATGAGGCTCAGATACGCCCCCGCAGCGGTCTTGCCTGCAAATATGGCGTGACCGTGGCCAATGCTCCCGGCACCATTGACGCCGATTACAGAGGAGAGATCAAGGTCTGCCTCATCAACCTCTCCGGAGACAATTTTGTCATCAATCCGGGCGAGAGGGTGGCCCAGATGGTAGTGGCCCGTTGTGCCAGGGTGGAATGGACAGAGGTCGCCTCCCTTGATGAGACCGAAAGGGGAGAGGGCGGTTTCGGCAGCACGGGACGTTAGCAATCTTCACAAATTACTTAATGGAACTGGAACAGATATATGATATCTTCCTCCGTTGCGGGGGAAGATTGACGACTGATAGCCGCAAGATAAGCGGCGGTGAACTTTTTCTGGCTCTCAAGGGCGAGAACTTCGACGGCAATCTCTATGCGATGAAGGCACTCGAAGCCGGTGCCGCCTATGCCGTGGTGGAGAAAAGCTGCCCAGACACTGACGGACGTCTCATCTTCGTGGACAGCACTTTCCAGACCCTCAGGGCCCTGGCCAGTCTTCACCGGGAAAGCCTTCGCGTCTCAGGCGGCAGACTGCCGGTCATAGCCCTTACCGGCACCAACGGCAAGACCACTACAAAGGAACTGATAAGGGCCGTGCTTTCCACACGCTACAGGGTTTCCGCCACTCAAGGCAATCTGAACAATGACATAGGAGTGCCGCTGACCCTGCTTTCCTTCACTGGACAGACTCAGATAGGCCTGGTCGAAATGGGGGCCAGCCATCCCGGCGACATAGTCAGCCTGGTCGAGGTCGCCCATCCCGACTATGGCCTGATTACCAATGTCGGAAAGGCCCATCTGCTGGGCTTCGGCAGTTTCGAGGGCGTAAAGAAGACAAAGGGTGAGCTCTACGATTATATCGCAACGGCTCCCTCGTCAAGCCGTATTGTCTTTGTCAATCAGGACAATGAACACTTGAGGGAAATGCTTGGGGAAAGGCCCGGACTCAAGGCCGTTCCCTACGGCGTTAACTCCGAGGGCGCCCGCCTGCTGTCATGCGATGCGGAGCATCCTTTCCTGCGCCTCGTCGTGGACGGGCTGGAGATAGACACCAGACTCGTTGGGGCATACAATGCCGACAATGTGATGGCCGCCCTTGCAGTTGGCCGCTATTTCGGAGTGGAACTGAAGGAAGCTGCCGCAGCCATCTCGGCCTATGAGCCTGCCAACAGCCGCTCGCAGATGCTCCGTACTTCCCGAAATACCCTCATAGTGGATGCCTACAATGCCAATCCGTCCAGTATGGAGGTGGCTTTGGACAACTTTGCCGGAATCGTGGCCGATTGCAAGATTGCCCTTCTGGGAGATATGAGGGAACTGGGTGAAGATTCCGCTGCGGAACACCTGAAGCTGCGTCGCCGTGTCGAGTCTATGATTGCATCCGGACAATTGACTTCCGCCTGTTTCGTGGGCAGTGAGTTCGCCAGGAGCGGAGACAGTTTCGAATCTTCCGAGGCCCTTGCCGATTACCTTCGCAGAAAACAGATCGCGGGAGCGACCATTCTGATAAAGGGCTCCCGCGGTGTGCGTATGGAGAACGTCATAGACGCACTCCGTTAATTGTCATACAGCCGCAAACGTCAGAGTTCTATGGCCTTGCCATAGACTCTGCGGCGGCGGTGCTGGCGAAGATCGAATCCGTTCCAAAGGTTGGCGACAGCGTAATTGTCCTCGAGTTCGGGGTTGGTCTCTGCATACTTGAAACCGCCCTCAACAACTCTGGAGAAGAGGTCCGTTATGAGCATTGCCGGAACGCCTTTGGATTGAAGGGACGGTTCGACTGCAATCAGCAGCATCTCTATGGTGTCGGCCTTGCTGAAGTAAAGGGCTTTGAGCAGATGCCACCATCCGAAAGGAAGGTAACGGCCACCTGACTTGCGCAGAGCTTCATTCATAGAAGGAAGCATTACGCCGAAAGCCACCAGATTGTCGTTTTCATCATTCACGAACGAGACATACCTGAGGTCCACAAGCGAAAGGTAGAGCTTCACATACTGGTCAATCTGTTTCTTGGACAGTATGGAGTAACCGTAGAGCTTGCAATAGGTACGGTTCACAAGGTCGAAGAGCTTCTGCCCTATGTCCATTCGTTTGATTTCCTTGCGGGTGTAGCGTACCACGTGAATCTTGTTCCTCTCTGCCACTATGCGGGCGAGCTTGAGGTACTTTTCGTCGAGCTTTTCCGGTATGGTGATGCGCCTTTCAAGCCAGTCTGTGCATTTTTTGTAGCCGAGCGCCTCGAGATGATGCTTATAGTACTCGTGATTGTAGAAGGTTATCAATGTTCCTTCTTCCTCGAAGCCTTCCACAAGCATGCCCTCGGTGTCGAAGTCGGTGAAGCCAAGGGGTCCCTCTATTTCCTCCATACCCCTCTCTTTGCCCCATTTCTCGACAGACTTCAGCAGGGCTGCGGACACTTCGGTATCATCGATGAAATCAATCCAGCCGAAGCGGACCTTCCTGCATTTCCAAGCTTCGTTCGCGCGTGGGTTGATGATTGCCGCGCAGCGTCCGACAAGTTTTCCGTCCTTGTAAGCAAGGAAATATTCGGCCTGGCAAAATTCGAATGCGGCATTCTGCTTCCTGTCAAAAGTCTTGAAATCGTCGGCTTCTAGAGTGGGGACATAATAGGGATTGCCTTTGTACAAGACGTTCGGGAAAGAACAGAAAAGTTCCATTTCCTTCCTGGAGGCAGCGATATGAATTTCAATAGCCATTTCAGTTTAAGATTTTAGTTTGCGTTTTCAGCCTCTCCATAAGCAGGCAAGCAAAGTTATATAATTTTAATTTTAATCCAAATTAGCTATATTTGCGCCCTGAAATATCGCCGACAGGGCCGTCATTTTGGTCGGACTTCGGCAGTGTGCTTGGTAACCACTTAAAAAACAAGGTATTATGAATAATTCTCCAAAGGGAAGGACTGTTTCCTTCTCGGTCTGTTTCCTCCTGATGGCCATACTTTTCAATGTATGTCTCATCGCCTCGAATCTTTTTGAAACCAAACTTTTCGTACTCGGAGCCATCTCTCTGACGGGAGGAGTTGTCATTTTCCCGGTCTCGTACATACTCAATGACTGTATTGTCGAGGTCTGGGGTTACAAGAAGGCGCGTCTTGTCATCTGGACCGGCTTCGCAATGAACTTCTTTGTCGTGCTTACGGCCCAGCTCGTCCGTCTGCTTCCGGCAGCTCCGTTCTGGGATGGCGGCGCCCATTTCGACTATGTATTCGCCCTGGCCCCACGCATCACCCTTGCTTCTATGCTTGCCTTTGTGAGCGGCTCAAGCGTCAATGCCTGGGTAATGAGCAGGATGAAGGTAGCCAGTTCAGGCAAGCATTTCTCGCTCAGGGCAATAGTCTCTACCATAGCGGGGGAGACCATAGATTCCCTGATTTTCTTCCCTATCGCATTCTGGGGCCTCGAAGCAGGCAATATGCTTAAACTGATGCTCACCCAGATAATTGTAAAGACTCTCTACGAGATAATCATTCTCCCTGTGACTATGACCGTCGTTAAAAAGGTAAAGAAAATCGAAGGGGAGGATGTGTATGACGGTCATATTTCCTACAATCCTTTCAAAATCGGAGATCTCCGGTAATTCGCTATGGACCAGACAAGAAAAGGAGAGGGCCTGAAATCCCTCGGCAGCAAGACGGTTTACAGGGATGACTATGCCCCTGAAGTGCTTGAGACTTTTATGAACAGGCACACGGATAATGACTATTGGGTAAGGTTCAACTGCCCCGAGTTCACCAGTCTATGTCCCATAACCGGACAGCCGGACTTTGCCGAAATACGCATCAGTTATGTCCCGGACCTGAAGATGGTCGAGAGCAAGAGCCTCAAGCTCTATCTCTTCAGCTTCCGCAACCGAGGAGATTTCCACGAGGACTGTGTGAACATAATAATGAAGGACCTGATCGCCCTGATGGACCCCAAGTATATAGAGGTGACCGGTCTGTTTACCCCGAGGGGCGGTATATCGATATGGCCTTACGCAAATTACGGCCGTCCCGGCACCGAATGGGAGGAACTGGCCGCAAAGCGCTTCAGAGAACACGAGTAAGTCTTAGTCCACTTCGAAATCGAGACAGCAGCGGAGTTCGGTATATGGCCGGACTTTGCCGTCTGCGACAGCTACGTGCGCAGGATGGACTGCATAGCCCTTCAATGCCTCCTCCGATTCGAGCAGGCTGTCGAGCATAAGGTCCGCATTGGAGGAGTCCAGCCGTCCGTCGATTATCACCTTGATGTCAATCAGACCGGGAATCTGACCTTTCAGGGCTTCCAGGCCGGCTTTGATTTCTTTCTTGACGGCGCTTTTCTCAGCCTCGCCGAGCTCGCTTTTGAGTTTCCAGAGTATGATGTGTCTTACCATAGTCTCTTCTTCTTCATATTGCCGCCCATAAACTGCTTCATTGCCTTGCGGGTGCCCTCGAACTGCTTGAGCAGCTTGTTGACTTCCTGAAGCGATGTCCCGGAGCCGTCTGCGATTCTCTTGCGGCGGCTGCCGTTGATTATCTCCGGACGCTCCCTTTCGGCCGGGGTCATTGACATTATTATGGCTTCGATGCCCTTGAAGGCCTTTTCGTTGTCGATATCGACATCCTTGATGGCCTTGCCTACGCCCGGAAGCATCGATGCGAGTTCCTTGATGTCGCCCATTTTCTTGACCTGCTGAATCTGGTTGTAGAAGTCCATAAGGGTGAACTGGTTCTTGGCGAGTTTCTTCTTCAGCTCGCGGGCTTCCTTCTCGTCATACGCTTCCTGGGCCTTCTCTACGAGGGAAACCACGTCGCCCATACCGAGTATGCGGTCTGCGATGCGCTCCGGATGGAAGACGTCGAGGGCCTCCATCTTCTCGCCTGTGGAAATGAATTTGATCGGCTTGCCCGTTACCGCCCTGATTGAGAGAGCCGCACCTCCGCGGGTGTCACCATCCATCTTGGTGAGTACGACTCCGTCGAAATCCAGTCTCTCATTGAAGGCTTTGGCGGTCTCCACTGCGTCCTGACCGGTCATCGCATCCACTACGAAGAGGGTTTCGCTTGGCTTGACTGCAGCGTGCAGGGCTGAAATCTCGTCCATCAGCTCCTTGTCCACTGCAAGTCGTCCGGCGGTATCGACTATGACTACCGGATAGCCCTCGGCCTTGGCCTTGTGAATGGCATTCTTTGCAATAGATATAGGGTCTTTTACGCCTTCTTCCGTGTAAACGGTGACGCCGACCTGGGCACCCAGGGTCTTGAGCTGCTCTATGGCTGCCGGACGGAAGGTGTCGCAGGCGGCAAGGAGCACCTTGGTTCCGCGTTTGCTCTTGATGTTGAGGGCCAGTTTGCCGCAGAAGGTGGTCTTTCCCGAACCGTTCAGACCTGCCACCAGCACCACTGCCGGCTGTCCCTTGATGTTGATGTCGCTGTATTCGCTGCCCATCAGCGCGGCGAGCTCGTCATGGACTATCTTCACGATCATCTGCTGAGGCTTCACTGCCGTGAGCACGTTCTGGCCAAGCGCCTTCTTTTTCACGTCGTCGCAGAACTGCTTTGCGATCTTGTAGCTTACGTCGGCATCGAGCAGGGCGCGGCGTATGTCCTTGAGGGCTTCCGCGATGTTGATTTCGGTAATCTTGCCTTCTCCCTTGAGCAGTTTGAAGGATCTCTCTATCTTTTCACTGAGATTCTCGAACATATATTCTTATGATAATAATTCGGTTAAAGGATTCTGCATTCTTTCTCCGCTTCGTCTATGCGGTCGGAATAGACGGCCTGGGCTATGGGACGCAGGGTGTAGCGCATAGACATCGACTGTCCGTAGGCGCCGGCGCTGTGTATCACGAGCAGGTCTCCACGCACCGTCAGAGGCAGCTGGCGTCCCTTGCCCCAGCTGTCGCTGGACTCGCAGACAGGGCCGACCACGTCATACAGCTGGTTTGCAGGCAGGGTCGGACGCTCTTCGGCGCTAAGGTTTTCTATGAGGTGGAAGGAGCCGTAGAAGGCGGGACGGACGAGGTTGTTCATGCCGGCATCCACCACCACGAAGGATTTCGCTTCCGTCTCCTTGACGAAA
>SAMEA3663036__coassemble_903_pt1 | contig 12128 bp, 8 predicted proteins | sample SAMEA3663036__metabat2_high_PE_032 | metagenome-assembled genome bin SAMEA3663036 (sample SAMEA3663036) | pig gut metagenome | biome: pig gut; feature: pig-associated habitat; material: faeces | place: France | collected 2012 | reverse complement strand
AGCGAAGCCGTCCTGCAGCTTCGATGGCCTGAACGCGGCATCGGCGGCCACATTGACAAGATGCTTTCTGCTGTCGGAATATATATCCATAAGCAGGGAGGCGCCGTGTTCGTCGCGGCAACGGCTGGAGCTGCGCAGGGCGGCGGAAAAACTGTCCGGCCAGTCGGAAGGATAGTAGCGGAGCACCGTGGCCGCAGTAGCATTCGGGAAGGGCGAAAAACGCAGTCCCAGGACGGCAGCGGCCCTGAGGGCGAAGAAATCGAAGGCAGATTCGGCGAAAATGTCCATCCCGCGCAGGTTCAGGCGCAGGTCTGCCGAGGCCTTGCATTCCGTCGCGGAGGCCAGGGCCGTGAAGCCGAACTGTCCGCGACGCAGGTATATGCTGTAATTCGCGGCTCCGACTCCCGGATGCGCGACGCAGGCGGAGAGGCTGCCGGAGCTGCGACGCCCCTCGAAACTGAAGCTTGCGGCCGCTCCGAGCAGAGCGCTGCTTTCTCCTGAGAAAGCGTCATATCCCCTGTAGGGCGAGATGAGCGTGGGATTTTTGGAGACGGACGAGGCCGTGGACAGAGAGGAGGGAGAGAAGCCGCTCCAAAGGGCAAGGCCCTGTCCGAAACGGCAGTTGAAGGCCCCCAGAACCAGGGCTGAAAGGTGGGAGGTTCCTTCGTAGCTGAGGTAAAAGGAGGAACTCTCCGGAGGGAAGGTCTTGGAGCCGTATGCCTCTTTCAGGGCTATGCCGGCCTCGTAGCGGCTGTCAAGGGATATGGAGTAGCGGCCGGAAAGGGCCCAGTCGTCAGCGCTGCTGCGGCGGTAGGAAGTCCTCAGCACAAAAGAGTGCTCCATGCTGTGTCCGTCCGGGCTTCCCCTGCCCGGGATGTTTACGCTTTCAAGGGATACGAAAGGGCGCAATGCAGCGGTAAAGTTCTCTCCGAAGCCGTCCACGGCCGCGAGTTCCGTAAAGGAGAGCACGTCTCCGCAGCGTCTGCGGTAATCCATCAGGCTGGCCACTCTGTAGGCGCTGAGAAGTCCGCTGGAGAGCAGGCGCGAACGCGAGGCATTGTTCAGTTCCAGCGGATGCTCGAGAAAGCGCAGATAGCGTTCGAGCTCGTCTGCGTCGAGTTCCTCGAGGGATGAGGCTCCGCTGAAAAGCAGTATGGACTGCTCCACCCCGTCCGGTCCGTCGGACCGCACCCCAGCCGGGAAGAGGGCTAAAATCATCAGGCACAAAACAATCATGGCGCAATATAGGAAAGAGGGAAAAGAGCATTGTTGTTTTACCCGAAATTCAATTTTTTTCTGTGATTTTTGAAAGGCGTAACCTATATTTGCAACAGTCAAAAGGAATCGATTATGGACAGAATCACTGTTGGAGACAAGAATTTCCGTCTCTATATCCCCTTCGAGGAGTTTTCCAAGGACATCGACAGGGTTGCCAACGAACTCCAAAGAGACTTCGGACAGAGCGAAGTACCCCCTGTGATGCTCTGCACCCTGAACGGGGCGATGATGTTCTGCAGTGAACTGCTCAAGCGCTGCAGCTTCCCTCTCGAACTGGCTTCAGTCAAGGTTTCCTCCTATGCCGGAACCAGCAGCACAGGAGTGGTCGAGGTCAAGCAGGAACTCAGCTGCGATGTCAGCGGAAGGGACGTGATCATCATAGAAGACATCGTGGACACGGGCTTCACCATCCAGCTGATGAAACAGTATCTCGAGAAGAAAGGGGCCCGTTCCAGCCGCATCTGCACACTCTTCTACAAGCCCGAATCCTTCCGCTTCAAGGACAGCATCAGGCTCGATTACGTGGCCAGGGAAATACAGAACCAGTTCATCGTCGGCTTCGGACTCGACTACAACGAGCTGGGCAGAAACAGCAAGGACATATACATACTCGACGAGTAATCACTTAAATACAAACGATGAAATACTACATCCTTTTCGGCCCTCCGGGTGCAGGCAAAGGCACCCAGGCCGCAGCAATGGCAGAGAGGTACAGGCTTCACCACATCTCCACCGGTGACCTGCTCCGCAAGGAAATCAAGGCAGGCACGGAACTCGGCCTCAAGGCAAAAGCCCTTATCGAAGACGGCAAACTCGTTCCTGATGAAGTGGTGGAAGGAATGATAGAATCCGAGTTCTCCAGCGTGAAAGGCGTAGATGGCTTCCTTCTGGACGGATTCCCACGCACCATAGCACAGGCAGAGGCACTGGACGCCATTCTGGCAAAGAAATCCGAAGAAGTAAGCGCCGTTGTCAGCATCATGATTCCGGACGAGATGATTGTGGAACGCATACGCCACAGGGCCGAGATCGAAGGACGCGCGGACGATGCCAGCATAGAGACCATCAAGAACCGCATCGCTACCTATCACAGCCAGACGGAAGCTGAAATCGATTACTACCGCAAGGCCGGCAAGTACAACGAAATCGACGGCACAGGCAGCATAGAGGAAGTCCGTGAACGCATTTTCGCACTCGTGGACAGATTCTGAAGCTTAGAAACGGAAATATCAACCCTTGTGGGTCATTATGTCAAGGACCAGGCGATCAGTCTGGTCCATTCCTTTTGAACCAACCCTGGTCAGATTGTGTATGGTTCTGTCCACGTCGTCTTCCACTATGCCTTCCACGCTGGACACGGACTTGTTCTGAATGGCAAGCAGGGCGCTGAGCACAGCCGTCGATACTCCGCTTGAGACCTTCAGGGCACAGCTCGGTTTGGCGCCGTCACAGACCATACCCGCAAGGTTGGCAACCATATTCTTGACACTGTAGGCTATCTGCTCGTAGTTTCCGCCCATAAGATAGGTAATGCCGCAGCTGCTGCCGGTCGAGGCGACTACGCAGCCGCAAAGTGCGCTCAGGCGGCCGAGACTCTTTTTTATATATATGGCGGTGAGGTGGCTCAGGATCAGGGCCCTGGTGAGTTCTTCCTTCGTATTGTGATTCTCTTCGGCAAAGACGACCACAGGCATAGTCGCAGCGATTCCCTGGTTGCCGCTGCCCGAATTGCTCATCACGGGGATGTCTGCACCTGCCATTCTCGCATCGCAGGCTCCGCTTGTAGCACTGAGTATATGGCAGAAAGTGCTGTCTCCGAGTATGCCTTTCCCGAGAGGCCGGCTGAGGGTCTTGCCGAGTTCATGCCCGTAATTGCCCTCCAATGAGCGCTTTGCCGCATTCTCATTGAGCCGCCTCGCCTCATTTATGAATTCTATGCTCTCTATAGGGGCTGTCGTGGCGAATTCCCATACCCGGCGCAGCGTAAGCCCGTTCTCGTCCTCCTCTTCATCGCTGCCGCTCTCGGCACCGGGCTCATGATAAATCAGCTTCTCCGGGGACTCCAGATGGCATAGATGAGTGTGCGAGTGGGAAATGACCGCCAGGGAACGGCGTTCTCCGGCTATGCACTCCACCTCTATATAGAGTTTCTCGCTTATCCCCTCTTTCAGGCCTATTTCTATGCGGCCCTCATCCACGAAGCGCCTGGCTTCGGCGAGTTTCTCCCTCGTGCAGTCCTTCAGCACCTCGAGGGCATCCGAACTCTTGCCGAAAAGGGCACCGAGGGCAACTGCTATGGGCAGACCGGTCATACCCGTGCCAGGGATACCGACGCCCATCGCGTTCTTGAGTATGTTCGCGCTAAGCTTCAGATTGATTTTCTCCGGACGCATGCCGAGGGCTTCGGCCGAATAGGCGCAGCAGAGTGCCACGGCTACCGGTTCGGTGCAACCAGTTGCCGGTACGACTTCCCTGCGTATGAGTTCGATAATCTCCTTGTCTTCCATATAATCGGGGCTTAATTTTTCAAATATACTTAAAAATAGCATATCTTTGCCGAAATGTTGTCAATGCTTCAACATATAGAGTTCCTGAACATTCTGGACTATATAGGAACCTTTGCATTCGCGATAAGCGGAGTGCGTCTTGCGGCCAGGAAGAACTTCGACCTTTTCGGAGCCTTCGTGGTCGGCTTCGTGACTGCGGTAGGAGGAGGAACCCTCAGGGACCTGCTCCTGGACGTGAAACCCTTCTGGATGATGCAGCCCTCATACGCACTCATCACCTTTCTGGCCCTGATAGTCGTGATCATTTTCAAGAGGTGGATAGTGCGCCTGGAGTACACTTTCTTCATCTTCGACGCCATTGGCCTGGGCCTTTTCACGGTTGTGGGAGTCGAGAAAAGCCTGATGGCCGGAAACCCTATGTGGGTGAACGTCATAATGGGATGCATAACAGGTGCGGCAGGAGGAATATTTCGCGACGTGCTGATCAACGAGGTGCCGCTGATTTTCCGAAAGGACATCTATGCCCTGGCCTGCGCAGGAGGCGGGATGGTCTATTGGCTGCTGCTCCTTGCCCGCATCGGCTCTCCCCTGCTCCAGATTTTCCCGGCCATTACCGTCATTGTAATACGCGTCCTTGCAGTCCACTTCAACGTCTGCCTGCCATCCCTAAAATCCGACCAGTGACATCATTAGTGTCCGGTGTCATGAGAGCATCATTTTTTTGAGTTTCAGAGTATGGTTATGCGTATTCTTTCCGTCAGTATCGAAAGTGCTGATCTCGATAGCGTCCTCTGTAGCAGTCACTTCCATCCTCTCCATATTAGCATTGCAGATCACAGGGAATCCGGCATTAGAGATGCTACCGTCAGGCTCTGCAACTCTCCATCTGTGGATATGGCCACAGAACATGGCATCGAATCCGGCTTCATTGAGAGGCGGTACAAGGATATTGCACATCTGGGCAGCTCCGTACCATCCCTTGCTTTCCGGCGGTACATGGCAGAATGCGATACGCACCTTGGCATTCCTGCATTCCTCGGAAGCGATCACTTCCTTGAGCCATCTGCCCTGACGCTCGACATAAGGCTTGGAAGCCACGATGCCGCTATATTCTATGTCTGAATCAGGCTTATCCTCGCATGCATCGAGAACGACAAAGAAGAAGTCACCGATACTGAACGAATAATAAGGGGTGCCTGTGGTGGTCTGGAAATAATTGAGCCATTTGATCGCATCACGTCCTCGAAGCTCATGGTTTCCACGTGAGGCGAAGAGAGGCAGACCGCCATTGAGGCTTTTCGCTGCCGAACCAAGATACATCTTCGGTATGAGCTCCTCATTGGAAATATTGCTTGTCATGTCGCCATTAAGGAAAACGAAGTCACGGTTATCTCTTGCTCCTGAAAGGATTCTATTGAAAAGGGAATCCTTTCCATGAATATCGTTGTACAGGTCGAAACGGATTGTGTCATAATCCTCCTTAAAGGTAGTGATCTTGTGAGGCTCACCTTTATACACATCCGTACCGCTGCCATGCATATACTGCACATTGCCAGAACCGTTGTAGGCAATGACACCTCTGTTCATCACGCGATAACGATAAGTCGAACCGGGCTCAAGGCCATCCACGACCACCTTGTGGATCTTACCTATCGGGAACACTCCGTTTCCGCGTGCATCATAATATTTGTCACGTTCCTTGTTATAGAAATGCGTACCGTCGTCTGGTGCCACTTCCACCCATGCAACAGCATCGACATCGGTCGTCCATATTACAGTAAAACTTGTCTCTGTCATACACTGGACATATGGTCCGCAAACAATTTTCGCTCTCTGAGGTTTCTGAGCATTGACAGTTCCCGCCCAAAGAACAATCATCAATGCCAAAACATGAATCTTTTTCATAGTAAACAATATATTCTAAGCGGTAAATATACAGTATTTTTGACATACGAAAAAAGACGGCCTCAAAGCCGTCTTTTCCGGTGCTCCCTCAGGGGCTCGAACCCTGGACCCCAACATTAAGAGTGTCGTGCTCTACCAACTGAGCTAAGGAAGCGTGTCCTTCTGTGCTCCCTCAGGGGCTCGAACCCTGGACCCCAACATTAAGAGTGTCATGCTCTACCAACTGAGCTAAGGAAGCAATATTTTCGTGATCCGTTTGGGGCTCGAACCCAAGACCCCAACATTAAAAGTGTTGTGCTCTACCAACTGAGCTAACGAATCAATCCATGGTCCCAAAGAGGGTCAATTCTCAAATGGGACTGCAAAGATAGTCCGTTTTTTTGAAAAACAAAACAAATTCTTGAAAAAGACGCGTCACAAAGTCCATTCCCCGCACAGTACTACCTGGCAGGGATCTCAAATACTGCCTTGTCTATGGATGAGGTAGTGGATATGCCGTCAAATGAGAAGGAATTCACCACGTGGGTAAACTCTTCGAGCTCCAGTTTGACGAGGATACAATCGGACTTGCGGTACTCGAGTGTAGTGCGCGCATAACCCGTGGAGGCCTCCTGACGGGCAGTCATAGTGATGATGTAGCTGCTGCCGCTGTCCATCACCTTCATATCCGCATTATTGTCCCCGGCAAGTTTGCGCACCTTTCCGCAGACTGCATCCAGTATGCTGGAAGAAAGGCGCTTGACCATAGGAACCTTGGTGATGTCATAGACCTGGGACTTGCCCGCACGGTTCATATATACCCTGTTGCCATTGATAGTGAAGCGGTCGCCTGCGGGATTGGAATAGACCATTGCAAGCTTGTCGGGAGAGACATAGTACTGCGAGCCCTCCATAGTTTTCTTTGCCTTGGTGGCCAGCACCTTGGTGTGACGGAAAGAAGAAGTGACGCAGCTTTGTGCCGAGTTCGCTTTTTCTATCCTGTTCAGGATTTCGTCCGGGGAGGCCGCGCTGAGGCCCTGGAATGCCACGAAAAGGCTCAGGACGGCGACGATGATTTTTTTCATTTCAATATTCTTTTTCTTATGAATCCGATTTTCATTGCTTTCCTGAAAAGGAATGGCTCCACGCAATAGGCATATACCATTGTGGAAATCATACCTATGAGAGTGCTGATTCCGACTGAAGTGAGCGCCGGATGACGGGAAATCAGCAGGGATGCGACAACGACGCAGAGGATGAAGGAGGCGAGGGATATGGCCGTCTTGTGATAGACCAGCAGATTGTGGCCCTTGCCTCTGGAAGCGGCGAGCAGTCCGTCCATTATGAATATGCTGTAATCGACGCCTACGCCGAATACAAGACTGGATATCAATATATTGATTAAATTGAACTGCATTCCGCTCATTGCCATTGCTCCTTCGGTAATGAACCAGCTCGCACACATAGGCACAAAGGCAATCAGGGCGACGATTACGTTGCGGAAGGAAAGCAGAAGTACTAGCAGCACGAAGAAGGAGGATATGAGAAGGACGGTGTTGAAGTCGTTGTTGACAATGCTCACCATATCGCTGGTATAGTAGAAAGGATCGACAACCAGCACGGAAGGGTCCTCGCTTACGGCATCGCACATAGCCTTCTTGTCACCAGGATCTGTGAGGACCGGGGTGAAGACCAGCCAGCTGTCACCGACCTGCTCGACCATATTGCAGCTGAGTTCGACAGGAAGCACCCCTGACTCTATCGGGGACAGGGCCTCATAATCGCGGGAGATGAGCGAGTAGAACGGGTCGAAGATGTCCTCTTCAAGGCCCTGCCTGCGGGCAGCCGCGGCTACGGCCGCCTTGGCCGACGCCTGTCTTTCCGGAGTCCACCAGGCCTTCCAGCGGTCTATGTTGGCCTGCATCTCGGAAGTGCTGAGGAGTGCGGAGCTCATCCTGGACCAGGATTTCACGATTCCTTCTGCCTGCAGGGAATCCAGTCTGGACCCGAGGCCCTTGTTCAGTGCCAGAGCCTCATCAAGAGACGGGGCTGACACCGCCAGGAAGGTGGACTGGAGATTGTGGTTGAATTTCTCGGCATACACCTTCTGGCTCTCCTTGTTCACAGGAGATTCGTAGCCTATATGCTTCAGATTGCTGTCAAAGCCGATGCGCGGAGCGAAGCAGAAGCAGACTATCGAGACTATGGCGATGAGGCAGAGGAGCCATCTGCGTCTGTCCAGCTTGGCGGAGTTGATCTTTTCGAGGAAACGGAAGGCCTTCTCACTGCGGCGGTTCTTTTCGGGATCGAGGAACTGAGGCAGGAAGACCAGGGCGCAGAATGTCGTGCCAAGCAGCACGAGGGAGGCGAAGAGACCGAAATCGCTGAGCAGTTCGCTCTTAGTGAAAAGCAGGCCTGCAAAGGCTCCTATCGTGGTTATGCAGCCCAGACACACGGGTTTGGACTGTGCCCTGAGCACCTGCTCGGCATCCGCGACATACTTGAACTGGGTCAGCACGTGCAGCACATAGCTGACGGCAATGCCCAGGACAACCACGGAGAGTCCCATAGCCATAAGGGAGATGCGTCCCTTGATCCAATAGACGGAGGCCATCGCGAAGAGGGTGCCGTAAACTATGGGAAGGAGTATGTGCAGGAGATTGGTCTTGTTGCGGAAACAGAGGAGCAGGAGCGCGAGTATGATCAGCAGGGATATGCCTATGGTCAGCACAAGGTCCTGCTTGATTGTACGGGAGTTGTCGGCCGCATTCACCGTGGCCCCATGATAGAGTACGCGCAGCTGGGGATTTTCCTTCTCGAAGGACTCGGCCTCGCTGCTTATCATCTTGACGAGACGGGCCCCGGACATAGAATCGAAAGACTTGAAGTCCTGGGAGATATATGCCACGCACACCTTCCCGTCCGGCGAGAAAAGATGCCTGTCCACAATGCGGTATGGCGCATCCCCGGAGAAAGAAGCCTTCAGGGCCTCCATCACTGGATAGCGCAGTCCGGCAGGGTCGTAGCAGACAGCGGTGGTCTGCGTTCCATCCCAGTCATTGGACATAAGTTCCACATTTTCGGCCATGCGCGCGTCGAGGGCATCCCTTTCGAAAAGGGCGTCAAAGCTGTCGTAGGCGGAGGAATCGATATAAGCGGGGAAGCAGGCAAGGGCGTAGTCCATCGCATTCGGCAGCCACTCGTCCTCTATGCGGTAAAGGACATTGGCGATAAGTGAGGCGCTGCTGTCCTTTTCCATAAGTGCGGCTATGAATTCGTCACAGCCCCGGGCAAGAGCCTCGGCCGAAACGCTGTCGGACGTGGGGACGAACTCCACGAAGACCTTATCCTTGACGCTCAGCTGGCCGAAGGCAAGACCGCTTCGGGATGACTTTTCCGTTTTGGGGGGGAGTTTTGTGAGGTCCTCCTCATAGACGAGCCGGAGTCCGAAAAAGCCGAATACCAGGCTGCTCGCTACAAGGAGGGTCCACATCACGGGCCTGTGAGCCCTAAAATAGCGGTATATCGCTATGAAAAGCTTGTGCATCGTTTTATATGATAAGACTACTCGAGTCCGGCAAGGCTTGCAATTCTCAGCTTGAAGTCTGCAGGCAGTTTCTCGAATGAACCGAAGGTGTCACACATAGCCTTCACATCTATGCTCTGCAGGTGGGAGGCGGCATTGAAAGGATCCTCGGTGATTATGCTTCCGGCCTGGGCTATCTTGAGGAAAGGAACAGGAAGGAGCATATAGGAATCCACATTGGCGGCCATGACAATCTTGGTCTCAGGGGTAATGTCCATCATACGGTGTATGAGGCCCTTGGCGCCGTTGAGCAGTTCGCTGCAGGCAAGATCCTCATCGCGGTAGCGGCACTCCACCTCGACCGCAGTGGTGGCAGGCATTTCTGGAAGATATACTATTGCGCAGAGATTGTCTCCGTCGTAGCTCCAGCAAGCCTTGCCCTCCGCGAGTCTCCTCTGAGGGTTGCGGTCATAGGCAATGGCCTTGCCGTTGACAATCACGGATTCAGGGGCGAACACCCTTTCGAAGATGAAGGAGAGGGTCCTGCCGGCATCCATATCCCTGTAGCTGCCTTCACGGGCCGCCACCTTCACGAGATTGCGCTTTCCGTCGCAGTCATTGGTAATGAGCGTACTTGCATATTCGACTGCGTATGCCTGGGTGTCGCCGTCATCCTCGTAGTGGACATAGCTGCTGCTGCCCTGGCCCGGAGCGACCAGTATGCGGAGCACATTGCTCTTCTCCTGAAGGGACTTGATGTCGGAAGCCGCCATAGGCACTATTGCAGCCGTCTTGATGAACCAAGGGTTCTCGGCGAGGGTATAGTGAAGGAGCTCCTCGCTGCCGCCGGCATAAATGGTTCCGGTGGCCATATCGTACCAGTCATTGCCCTCAGGGAACCACATCTGTCTCTCTGTCAGGCCGGTAGTCTTGTCGGCAGGCTGGCAGAGCACGGTTGCGAGTATGTTGTCTCCGAAGAAGAACTCCTCCTTGCAGCTGTAGGACCTGTCGTTCTCAGGCAATTCGTAGTAGAGAGGGCGGCACATCGATATGCCCGTGTCATAGCCCTGGCGGGCAGCGTCGTAGATGTATGGAGAAAGGTCGTAGCGCAGACGTATGGCTGCCTTGAGGTAAGGGAATTCCTCCGGATAGGCCCAGATCCGGCGCTCTATCCAGCGGCTCTTGGTACAATGGGTCTTGAATATTGGCGTAAAGACACCGTACTGCAGCCAGCGGGTGTAGATCTCCGCCTCGGATAGGCCTTTTGTCTTCTGCATGTGTCCGCCTATGTCGTGGCCCCAATAGCCGTAGCCTACGTTGCTGGCGGTGGCTGTGAATTCAGGCAGGAAGCGAAGAACGCTCCACTCTTCGTAGGTATCGCCGCTGAAGCCTATCTGATAGCGGTGGCTGCCCAGGCCTCCCCAGCGGTGGTAGATGACAGGACGCTGGGCATACCTGCCCTCGGATACGCTCTGACGCACCTTGTCGTTGAAGAATGTGTAATTGAGCCAGAAAGTGTTGCTCAGATTGTCGGTGTAGCGGCTGAGTCTCCACTGCTGCCAATCGAGCCACCAGAAATCGATGCCCTGCTTCTCAAGCGGATGTATTACGGAGTTGAAGTAGGCGTCAGCCCAGTCCATCTGACATATACGGAATGGAACCGGGGCCTTTTCGCCCTCGCTTCCGCAGCGCTGGTAAGGGCCGGTGAACTGCCAGCCTTCCTTGCCATAGACATAGTCCTTCGGACCGTCATAGTCGGAGGTGCGGGAAGTGTAGTCGGCCACGAATCTCTCATAGCTGTCCTCGTACGGCTGTATTCCCGATGCCGGATGGAGGTTCAGGGATGTCTTGTAGCCCAGGTCGTGTATCTCGCTAAGGAACTGCTCCGGATTCGGAAAGAGCTGTTTCTGCCAGCTGTATCCGGTCCAGCCTATCCTCTGTCCGAACTCGTCCTTAGGAGAATCCTTGGCCATAAGGGTAAAGGTCTCGTGCCAGTCCATGTCTATCACCATCACGTCGATCGGAATGTCGTGGGAACGTATTTCCTTGGCCAGATTGACGAACTCGAAATCCGAATACTGCCAATAGCGGCTCCACCAGTAGCCGAACATATATTTCGGAGGAAGCGGAATGCGGCCGGCTATTTTCGTGAAGTCGGCGAGCGCCGCCTTGTAGTCGTGTCCGTATGCGAATATGTAAAGGTCCTGCCTGTCTGCGCCGTCGCGGCAGGCAACCCAGTTGTGCCAGTCGGCATCCACGGCCTCGAAGAGATGTCTCGAGCTCTCGTCCACTATCGCCCAGCCGTCGCGTGAAAGCACGCCCTGCTCCATAGGCTCGTTCTTGTGGTTGAGCTTGTCAAGACCGTTGCAGCCGTCAAGGGTCCTGGTCGTTCCGAGAAGGTTTGCCGAATCGTCCATACCCGGATGCCAGCTTACCTTCCTGTCGCCCATGACGAAACTTACGCTCAGGTTGTCTTCATCGAATTTTCCGCCCTTGTAGCTGAGTACAAGGTCAGCGGTCCTGATCACAAGCCTGCCACCCCTTCTGATGACCTTGTACTCAGGGACATCAAGTCTGCGGTTGACTATAGCGAGCGAGGCACGGTCCTCGAACTTGCCGTCCTCGCTCCATTCCATACGTATGAGTCTGGATGTGAGCACAGTAAAACGCGCATTGTCGAAAGTGACAACTGCGGCTTCGTCGGCGACCGGATCCCATTTCTCAGCCAGAGACTGGGCGGAAACGGAGCCCGCAGAAAAAAAGGTGGCAGCAAATACTGCCGCCAGGCAGAGCAGTCTTTTCATACAATTTTATATTTTTTACAAAAATACCTATTTTTGCACGCATTTACAATATGCGGACAGAAATCACAAAACACATAAAAGATGGTAAAAGTTAATCTCGGAGGCTGCGACTCCTTTATCAAAGAAGCA
>SAMEA3663036__coassemble_856_pt1 | contig 12586 bp, 11 predicted proteins | sample SAMEA3663036__metabat2_high_PE_032 | metagenome-assembled genome bin SAMEA3663036 (sample SAMEA3663036) | pig gut metagenome | biome: pig gut; feature: pig-associated habitat; material: faeces | place: France | collected 2012 | reverse complement strand
GCAGTTCCTCGTTTATTGGAATGGAAACCAGGCTCCTGGGGCCGGCCTTGCGCGTCTGCGAAGCGAAGCGGAACTCCACCTCACCCCTGTCCATGATAAGCAGATACTGCCACAGTCTCTCGTATGCCGGATCTGTCTGGATTACGGCCGGGCCTGAGAGCTCGGTACAACAGAGAAATCTCACCATTTCTTTCTGTGCCCGAATCTGGCTGTCTTCAAAGATATCGTTTCTCATCGCTGCGTTCTTTAAGGCAAAAGTACTACACTCTGTTGAATTTGACAAATGTGCAGTTAAAAATGACAAATTTTCGTGGCCTCGGTGGCACAATATATGCGGAAATGTGTCCTCCGTCTTTGGATAATTTATTTTTCAAAAAAGGATATATACAGAGAAAAGAGAATATATGAGCAGATTTAAGAACATGATTGCCGCCGTTTCGGCAATCGCGCTGAGTGCCGGAACAGCATACGCGCAGTTCCGCAACGACGCAGAGCCGGCCGCAGCAGAAGAGGCCGGCAAGACGGATTCGACCGTGGTCATCACGCTTGACCAGGCCCTCCGCATCGCCTTGAGCGAAAATGTATCCGTCAAGGTGGCGGATATGGAAATAAAGAAGTCCGAATATGCGAAGAAGGGCACCTACGCGGCGCTCTTCCCCCAGATCGATATAAGCGGCGCATATCAGCGTACCATCAAGAAGCAGGTGATGTATATGGACTTTGACATGAGTTCGCTTGGCGGCGGTGCCGGCGCCGGAGAGGGTGCCGGGGAAGGAGCCGCTGACGCAGCGGGCGAAGGAAGCGAAAGTCCGTCCAAGAGCAACGGAGGACTCGAGGTCGGCCGTTGGAACACCTGGAGCGCGGGTGTTAGCGCAGCTATGCCAATAGTCAACGCCCAGCTCTGGACCAGTATCAAGCTTACCGCCCTCGACGTGGAACTTGCGGTCGAGAAGGCCCGTTCCTCCCGTCTGGATATGGTGACACAGGTGAAGAACGCATATTTCTCCGTGCTGCTGGCCAAAGAGGCCTTCAACGTTTATAAGGAGGTATATGAAAACGCGATTGCCAACTTCGAGCAGATAGACAAGAAATACAAGGCCCAGAAGGCCTCGGAGATGGAATACCTCAGGGCCAAGACCAATGTCTCCAATGCCATCCCGAACGTCTATAATGCCGAAAGCAGCATCATACTCGCCCTCTGGCAGCTCAAGGCCGTGATGGGAGTCGATCTGGATATGGCCCTGGACGTGGCCGGCAGTCTGGACGACTGGTCGCAGTCCATGTTCCACGACATACACAGCAGCGACAGTCTCGACCTTTCGGCGAACACCACGCTGCGTCAGCTCGACATTCAGGTCGAGCAGCTCGCCCAGAACGTGAAGCTGCAGAAGATGGCCTGCGTGCCTACCCTGTCGCTGGGCTTCAACTTCAGCTACAACGCCATGACCAACGACTTCAACTTCAAGGAATATCAGTGGACGCCTTACTCATACGTGGGACTGAGTCTCAATATCCCTGTGTTCTCCGGCCTGAAGCGTCACAACAACATTCGTCAGGCAAAGGTGCAGCACAGCGAGCTCCAGCTCCAGAAGACCGACACCGAGAGACAGTTGAGGATAGCCGCCAAGAACCAGCTCATCACTATGGAAACCTGTATGAAGAGCTACTATGCGGCAGAGGATGCGGTCAGCACCGCCCGCCAGAGCTATGACATAGTCAGCCGTTCGTACGAGCTCGGTCGTTCGACCCTTACCGACCTCAACGACGCCCAGCTGGCCGTCGTGCAGTCCCAGCTCGCGAAGAGCCAGGCCGTATATAACTTCCTGTCGGCCAAGTCCCAGCTCGAGCAGCTCATAGGCGCGGACTTCATCGAAGAGTAGAAATTGCAAAGAAGAAATAATAGAAAACAGAGATATCAGATGAAAACAAGTTTGAGAACAATCGGAGCCGCTATGATCGTATTTGCGGCTACTGCCTGCGGAAACGGCAACGGCAAGGGTGCCGCAAACGTCGCCGAAACGCAGGAAGAGGCACTTCCTAAGGTTTCCGTAGTCGGATCGGTGAGGCGTATGGTGCCTCAGACCGGAACCTACACATCTACGGTACAGGCCAATGTGGTCAATAACATAGCCCCCCAGTCCGCCTCCAGAATCAAGAAGGTGAATGTCGAGATCGGCGACTTCGTTTCCGCCGGCCAGATACTGGCGGAGATGGACGTAGTAAACCTCGAACAGGTGAAGATGCAGATGATGAACGACTCCACCGAGCTCGTCCGCATAAAGGGTCTCTACGAGGTGGGCGCAGTTTCAAAATCGGACCTGGACGCAATGCAGCTGTCCTACAACGTGCGCAAGACCTCCTACGAGAACCTCGTGGAGAACACCATTCTCCGCGCTCCGATTTCGGGCGTGGTTACGGCAAGGAACTATGACAAGGGCGATATGTACTCGATGCAGCAGCCGCTTTACACCGTGCAGCAGATTACTCCCGTGAAGCTTCTCGTAGGCATTTCCGAGTCCGTTTACACCAAGGTGCACAAGGGGGATGCCGTAAGTCTCGTCGTCGATGCCCTGCCGGGAGAGAGCTTCTCCGGAGTGATAGAGAGGATATACCCTACGATGGATGCTGCCACCCACACCTTCACGGTGGAGGTGAAGGTCGCCAACCGCGACCGCAGGCTGCGTCCCGGAATGTTCGCGAAGGTTACCGTCGATTTCGGCAGCAACAACAGTGTCGTCGTGCCTGACCAGGCCGTGGTCCGCCAGCTCGGTTCCGGCGACAAATTCATATATGTACTCAATGACGACAATACCGTCAGCTACAGGAAGGTCGTCCTCGGCGTCAGGATGGGCACCGAATACGAGGTGCTCGAAGGCATAGAGGAAGGTCAGAAAGTGGTCGTTGACGGCCAGCTCCGCATAAAGGACGGCGTCAAGGTGGAAGTCGTTGAAAGATAAGGGAGGAAACAGAAATGAGCATTTACAGAAAAGCGGTGAATAATCCCGTGACGACGGCCCTGGTATTTGCGGCCTTCGCCATCCTGGGCATATTCTCGCTGGCAAACATATCCCTCGACAACTTCCCGAAGTTCGACTCCAGCTATATAATGGTGATGTCGTCCTATCCGGGAGCGAGTGCCGAGGATATCGAGACCAACCTGACCAAAGTGCTGGAGAACAGTCTCAACAGTGTCAGCGACCTCAAGAACATATCGTCCAACTCCAAGGAGAACATAAGCATAATAGGCCTTGAATTCGAGCAGGGCATAGATATGGAGGCGGCGACGAATGACGTCCGGGACAAGTTGGACATGGTGAATTCTTCACTTCCGGACGGTGTTTCGACACCTATAATATTCAAGTTCAGTGCGGACGATATGCCTATTATGGTGATGTCCGCCACCGCCGAACAGTCAATGAACGCCCTGGAGAAAATCCTGGACGATCAGGTGGCCACCCCTCTGGCACGAGTGTCCGGAGTCGGCGCCGTGTCGATTTCCGGTGCTCCGAAGCGTGAAATCCAGGTCTATTGCGATCCGTCCAGGCTGGAGGCCTACCATCTTACCGTGGCCGGAATCTCCCAGACCCTGGCTTCAGAGAACAGGAATGTGCCGAGCGGCAATATCGACATAGGATCCAACACTTACACCATCCGCATCGAAAAGGAGTTCAAGACTCCGGAGGAGATTCTGGACGTCGTGGTCGGCTATTCCAATGGCCGTGCGATCTATCTGAAGGATGTCGCCACCCTCAACGACAGTGTGGAGGAGCGCTACCAGGAGCAGTACTGCAATGGTGTGCAGGGAGCCGGCATCGTAATCCAGAAGCAGTCCGGAGCCAACACCGTGGATGTGATCAAGAAGATCAAGAAGGAGATGAAGAAGATAGAGAAGACTCTGCCTTCCGACGTGAAGATCACAACCGTGCTGGACAACTCCCGCAACATCCTGAACACCCTCGACTCCCTGAAGGAGACCATCATAATCACCTTCCTGGTCGTTATGCTCGTGGTGTTCGCCTTCCTGGGGCGCTGGAGAGCAACCTTCATCATCATACTCTCCATCCCAATAGCCCTGCTCGCTTCCATCATCTATCTGTTTGCTACAGGCAACACCTTGAACATCATATCGATGTCCGCGCTTTCCATTGCCATAGGTATGGTGGTCGATGACGCCATAGTGGTGCTGGAGAACGTAACATCCCACATAGAAAAGGGCGAGAAACCAAAGGAGGCCGCCGTGCACGCCACCTCCGAGGTGGGTATCTCCGTAGTGGCTTCAACCCTCACCATGCTTTGTGTGTTCCTGCCTCTGACGATGATTCAGGGTATGGCCGGAGTGCTCTTCCGCCAGCTGGGCTGGATAGTCAGCATCATAATGATAGTGTCCACCGTCGGCGCACTCACCCTCGTGCCTATGCTCTGCTCGAAGATGCTCCGAAGGGATACGCACCACGGCAAGGTCTATAAGTTCGTGTTCGGAGGTGTGAACCGCTTCCTCGACTGGATTTCGTCCGCCTACTCCCGTCTCATCAACTGGTCGGTAAGGCACAAGGCATCGGTGATTCTGATTGCCATCGCCATATTCGCAGCATCGCTGATATTCCTTGGCCCTCACGTCAAGACCGAGTATATGCCTAAGCAGGACCAGGGCCGTATCTCGATATCCATACAGCTCCCGGTAGGCACCGAACAGTCCATTACCCGTGAATTCGCAGCCCAGGTTTACAACAACATATTGGAGAAGGTTCCGGAGGTGGAGATTATGTCATACAGCTTCGGTCAGGCCGATTCGGACAACTCTTTCGCATCAATGCAGAACAACGGTACCCACGTCATAAGCTTCAATGTCAATATCGGAAGTATGGAGGACCGTGAGCGCTCCTGCGGCGAAATCGCCGACATAATCAGGCGCGACCTCGCCAATATGCCTCAAATCAAGAAGTTCCAGGTGACCGAAGGTTCCGGCGGAATGGGCGGCCAGAGCAGTGTGGACCTCGAGATTTACGGATATGACCTCCTGACCACCGACCGCGTCATGAACGAGCTGGCCGCAGAGCTGCGTACCAAACCTTGCTTCTCCGAGGCCTACGTCAGCCGCGACGAATATACTCCTGAATATCAGGTGGACTTTGACAGGACCAAGCTTGCCCGGCACGGTGTGACCAGCTCGTCCGCCGCCGCCTACGTGAGCGCCTGCATCAACGGTTCGACAATGTCCTACTTCCGCGAGGACGGCGACGAGTACGACATACGCGTCAGGTACGCTCCTGAATTCCGTACCAGCATAGAGGACATAGAGAATATAGTCATATATAACAACATGGGCCAGGCGGTACGCGTCAGGGACCTCGGTACCGTGGTGGAATCCTCCACGCCTCCGCAGATTTCCAGGAAGAACCGTCAGAGGATGGTGAAGGTAACCTGTGTGATGGCCAACGGATATGCCCTTTCCGACGGCGTCGAAGTGGCCCAGAAGGTAATCGATTCTACCGAGATTCCGTCTGAGATAGACGTTGCCATAGCCGGAGACTACGAGGACCAGAAAGATATCTTCTCAGACCTCATTACCCTGCTCGTGCTCATCGTTATACTCGTGTATATGGTTATGGCCTCCCAGTTCGAGTCCTTCTCCGGACCGCTTGTAATCATGGGATCCATTCCTTTCGCCCTCACGGGTGTGATACTCGGCTGTGTGATCACAGGCACCCCTCTCGGTGTGATGGGAATGATAGGCGTCATAATACTTATGGGTATAGTTGTGAAGAACGGTATCGTGCTCATCGACTACACCAACCTTATGATGGAGAGGGGAATGTCGCCTGCAGATGCGACAGTAACAGCCGCCCGCAGCCGTCTGCGTCCTATCCTTATGACCACGCTGACCACCGTGCTCGGTATGCTGCCTATGGCCCTGGGCCGCGGCGAAGGCTCCGAGATGTGGGTGGGCCTGGGTACCATAGTCGCCTGGGGTCTGTCCATCTCCACTCTCGTCACCCTCGTGGTGATTCCTACCCTCTACTGCCTCGTGAAGCAGCGTCAGCAGAAGAAGAAGGAGAAGAGGGACGCCCGCAGAGCAGCCAGGAAACTCTACCTCGATCAGAAACAGGGTGTCGTAAAACATGGCGCCGCAAAATAAATGAATGATGAAAGCAGTATTCGTATCATACAATCAGGCCTATTACCGGGAAGTGATAGAGCTTCTCGAGGCCAATGAGTGCCGCGGCTACACCCTCTGGAACGAGGTGGCCGGCCGCGGCGGGGTGGACGGCGAGCCGCACGAAGGCACGCACGCCTGGCCGACCCTCAACAACGCCATCCTCGCCTTTGTCGAAGACGACAAGGTGGAGTCCATACTCGAGGGAGTGAGACATAAGGATGAGGAGTCCCCGGACCTGGGAATGAGGGCTTTTGTCTGGACCATAGACGGTCGCTCATAGGCGCCGTTCCAACAATTCTGAGTGCCAATCGCAAATTATTGCTATATTTGCGATTGGCTTTTTTATGAACAGCCCGTACCGAATTATGAAAAAGATACTTACAACGGCGGTGGCCGCAATGCTTCTTTTGCTGTCCGCCGCAGGGGCGCAGGCCCAGGAAAAACGAATGCACTTCGGAGTCAAGGCAGGTGCTAACTTCTCGACTCTGAACTATAATGACTACAAGAGCAATCTGGGTTATCAGGCCGGAATCGCCCTCCAGTTCGACCTTCCTGCCTGGTTCAGCATAGAGCCGGACATTCTCTTCCACATCAAGGGCGCGCAGGACGCCGAGTACGGCAGGTCGCAGGGCCTGGGCTACCTTGAGGTTCCGATCAACCTCCAGTGGGGTCCGCGTTTTCTGGACGGCAACATGCGCGTGTTCATCCAGGGCGGCCCATATCTCGGCTATGCCATTTCCAAGGACATAAAAGGCAATGAGACCGGCAGCGAAGGCGAGAGGGAGAACTTCTCCTGGGACAACATCAACCGCTTCGAGTACGGAGCCGCAGTCGGCCTCGGCATAAAGATTTTCGCCTTCCAGATTTCCGCCGAGTACACCTGGAACTTCGGCACCGTAAAGAGCGCCACTGCGGTGGAGAGTTTCCCGGACATCTTCAACAACAAGAACTTCAGTGGCTTCCAAGTCAACCTGGCCATACTTTTCTAATACATATATATATGATAAAGACAGTTACTGACGGCAACTTCGCGGAACTCGTTTCCTCGGGGCAGCCTATGCTTATAGATTTCTGGGCACCCTGGTGCCAGCCCTGCCGAATGCTCGGCCCTACCATAGAGAAGCTCGCAGAGCGCTATGAGGGCAGGCTCGTGGTCGGGAAATGCAATGTGGACGACAATATGGGTGCAGCATCCGCAATGAGGGTGAGCAGCATCCCTGCGGTTTACTTCTTCAAGGACGGCAAGCCGGTCGATCTCTCCGTGGGACTGGTCCCGGAGGAAGTCCTTGACGAGAAGATCAAGGCCCTGCTCTGATGAAGCGGCTTCTCTCCGTTCTCATCTGCGTGCTTCTGGCCCTGCCGGCAATGGCGCAGCTGCGTTTCGGCGTCATCGGTGGCGCAAGCTTCTGCGGAAGCGATGCCGTCGATGCGAAATCCGTCACCCGCTACCACGCCGGTCTCACCATGCAGTACCGCACTTTCTGGGGACTGGGCATACAGCCCTCCCTGCTCTACCACTGTAAGGACGCCAGGTCAGAGAATCTGCAGACCGGCTATCTCGAGCTTCCGCTGGGTATTCAGTGGGGACCGGACCTCATTCTCTTCCGTCCCTATGTCGAAGTCGCTCCTATGGTGGGCGTGGCCGTGAACAGCCGCATAGACAGGGATATGCTCCAGCGCCTGGAATACGGAGTGGGCGTGGGAGGCGGTCTGGAGATATGGAAGCTTCAGATTTCCGCACGCTACAACTGGGACCTTGGGCCTTATCTCAAGGGGGAAGAGGGAAAGTTCCGATATACTACTCTTTCACTGGCAATACTTTTCTGAAATGAGGATAGCTGTATTCTGCTCTGCGAGCAATATGATAGACCCGGACTTCAACCGGGCCGCCCGGGAATTCGCCCGCCTGATGGCCCGTGACGGCCACGTGGTGGTCAGCGGGGGCACGGTCAAGGGGACGATGGGAGTCCTGGCCGAGGAGCTGGCGTCTTGCGGCGGCAGCCACGTCGGCATAATCCCGCGCTTTATGGAGCCCGTGCTCGCCCGGGGCCTGAGCGAAGTGATATGGACGGACACCATGGCCGAGCGCAAGACTCTTATGCGTGAGGGCGCGGATGCAGTGGTGGCCCTGCCGGGCGGCATAGGCACCCTGGACGAATTCATCGAGACTATGACACTGCGCAAGCTCGAACGCTATATGGGCGAGCTCTACGTGCTGAACGTCAAGGGCTTCTACGAGCCTTTCCGTCAGTTGCTGGACTATTACGTCTCGACGGGGATGCTGGACGCGGAGTCGCGTGCGCTGGTGCATTTCGTACCGGACGCGGAGACTCTTGCCGGGCTGCTGGGACGAAAGGAGAAGATATAGACGAAATATATATAAACAAATGGATATCAAGGAGATAAAGCGTGAACTTGCGGGACTCTGGGAGAGGACGTCGGAGCTGATTTCGCTTGCGCTGGAGACGGACATCGACTACCTCGCCGCCCTGAATGCCAGACTGCTGGAGAATTCCGGAAAGCAGCTGCGTCCGGTCCTGGCCCTGCTCGTCGCCTCGGCTTGCGGGCAGCCCAATGACGACTCCTGCCACTATGCCGCCGCGTCCGAGCTTCTGCACAACGCGACCCTTCTTCACGACGACGTCGCCGACAAGAGCGACTGCCGCAGGGGAAAGCCCACGCTGAATGCCTTGATGGGACCTTCGGTTTCCGTGCTGGTGGGTGACTACTGGCTGGTCAGGGCCGTCAGATGCGTACTCGACGCAAAGTCTCACGGCGAAAGGGTGATACGGGTCTTCGCCAAGACCCTGAGCGACCTGACTGAGGGCGAAATGCTACAGCTCCAGAAGGCCGAGACCTGCGACACCTCAGAGGATGACTATCTGAAGGTCATCTATTGCAAGACGGCCTCCCTTTTCGAGGCGGCGTCGCTGTCGGCAGCCATATCTGTGAACGCCACGGAGGAAATGCAGTCCTCGGTACGGCGATTCGCGACCGATCTGGGCATAGCCTTCCAGATTCGCGACGACATATTCGACTATTCGCTGGGTATGAATGTGGGCAAGCCGGTCGGGGCGGACATACTCGAGCGCAAGATTACCCTGCCTCTGCTGGGGGCCTTTGCGGCCGTGGACAGCGAAAAGGAGGCGGCAATCAGGACCCGGCTGAGGTCCACGGAGCTTGATGACGCGGGCAGAGAGGAGATCTGCGAGTTCGTGAGGGTCAACGGAGGGCTGGAATATGCCAAGAAGAGGATGGGTGACTTCCTTGAAAGCGCCCGCCGCTCGCTGCTCGAACTGCCTTGCAGCCCGGCCAGGGACACGCTGGAGGAACTGTTGGACTTTGTAGGAGCAAGAAAGAACTGATATATGAGATTTGCGGACATACCGGGACACGAGGGGGTGAAGCGCGCGATGCTGTCTATGGCGGACAGCGGAAGGGTGCCTCACGCGATGATGCTCTATGAGAACGAAGGCTGCGGGGCTTTCCCGCTTGCGCTGGCTTTCCTGCAGTATCTGGCCTGCCCGAACCATCACGACGGGGACTCCTGCGGGAGTTGCCCGAGCTGCAACCGTATGTCCAAGCTCATCCACCCAGACCTGCACTTCGTCTTCCCCACCAACACGGGACGGCTCTCCGGCAGCCTTGAGGCAAAGAATGTGGTCTCGGAGGTATATGAGGCCCCGTTCCGCGAACTGGCGCTTGCCAATCCGTATTTCCTTGAGGATGACCTGAGCGCGGCCATAGGCGTGGAGGCCAAGGCCTGCGACATAAACGTCGAGGAGGCCCGCCGCCTGGTGTCGAAACTGTCTATGGGCTCCTTTGAGGGGGGATGGTCGTCGGTGATTTTCCTCCAGCCGGAGAAAATCAACATCCAGGCGGCCAACAAGCTGCTCAAGACCATTGAGGAACCGCCCGAGAAGACCATATTGATATTCATTACCCACAAACCGGACAAGGTGCTCCCGACCATTGCGTCGCGCTGCCAGGCGATGAGGGTGAGCCCTATGGACAGGACTGAGGTGGAGCGGGCGCTTGCCGCTTGCGGCAAGACTGGCGCCGCGGCGGCCGTCCAGGCAGCCATCTGCGGCGGCAGTCCGGGTCGCGCTTTGCGCGAGCTGGGCGACAGCGAGGACAGGTCGCTCTTCAGGGAACTCTTCTCCCGGCTTATGGAGGCGCTGCTCTCGAAGGACCTCGCCGGCTGTCTCGACTTCGTCGAGGCCTTTGCCGAACTGGGCTCGAAAGAGAAGCAGAAAGCCTTCATGGCATATATGTCGGAGTGTCTGAGGAATGTCTTCGTGCTGCAGCAGACTCTCCCGCAACTGGCCTACTGCAGCGATGAGGACAGGGAATATTACCAAAGTCTGGCATCCCGCTGCCCGCGCAACTTCTGCCGCCGCTCCCAGGAACTCCTGGACAGGACGGTGGCGATGCTGGAAAGAAACGTAAATCAGAAGATTCTGTTCTGTGACCTTGTGGACAGACTCTTTTTAAGCATATAGACAACAGATGGAACAAAATAACGAAACCAGGCAGTACGACTGCTCTAGGGGAAACATAGTCGAGCATAACGAGCAGGGCGAAACCGTCTGCACCTACCGTCAGGGCTGTTGCAAGCTCGAGGTCTATGACTGGCTCAAGGGTGTCTCCCAGGAGCAGTACAAGGACTTCTTCGAGGTGCGCTTCAAGAACACCCGCAAAGGGATATACAGGAACAACTCCGGTCAGACCATAAAGACCGGGGACATGGTGATAGTGGAGGCGACCACCGGCCACGACCTGGGCATAGTCACCCTCGAAGGACCGGCTGTGGGCCACCAGATGAAATGCAAGAGGGTGCAGCCCGACAGTCCGGACATACGCCGCATCTACCGCAAGGCCAAGCTCTTCGACATAGAGAAATGGCAGGAAGCCATAGCCCGGGAGCACGAGGTCATGATACGCTCCCGCCAGATAGCCGTCGAACTGGGCCTGGAAATGAAGATAGGTGACGTCGAGTTCCAGGGCGACGGGACCAAGGCCATATTCTACTACATCGCCGATGGCCGCGTGGACTTCCGCCAGCTCATCAAGGTCTTTGCGGACGAATTCCATATACGCATAGAAATGAAGCAGATAGGCGCCCGTCAGGAGGCCGGCCTCATAGGCGGACTCGGAGTGTGCGGCCGCGAACTCTGCTGCTCGAACTATATCTCCATCTTCCAGTCCATCACCACTTCCGCCGCAAGGGTGCAGGACCTCTCCCTGAATCCGCAGAAACTGGCCGGACAGTGCGGCAAGCTCAAATGCTGCCTCAATTACGAGACGGCTTCCTACATAGACGCCCAGAGCCGCATCCCTAAGCTCAGCCAGCCGCTGGAATTCGAGGACGGACCGGCCTACCTGATGAAGACGGACATACTCCGCGAAATAATGTACTTCTCCTACGAGAAGGGCTCGCTTGCCAACCTCTATCCGCTGGATGCCTCTGAGGTCAGGGAGATAATCAAGATGAACCGCAACGGCATAAAGCCGGAATCGCTGCAGAGCGAGCCGGAGCCGTCTGCCCCGGAATTCGTCTCAGCCGTCGGGGACGACAGCATAACCCGCTTCGACGAGACCCGCAAGCGCAACAAGCGCAACAAGCGCGGCCGCAACCGTCAGGGCAACCGCCAGGACGAGCGTCAGGACCGCAGGCAGGGCGGCAGGAACAAAGAAGAAAAGAAAGACTGATGGGACACGGGAAGCTGAGGAAATTTGCGGAAAACGAGACCTTCGCCTGTCTGGTGCAGCCGGCAACCTCTGAGGTGCTGGGCGTCGATCATCCTCTCAAGGGACGCTGGGCCAGCGACTTTTTCCACAATGACAATCCCATAGTGCTGGAGCTCGGCTGCGGCAAGGGAGAGTACACGGTGGACCTCGCAATGCGCAATCCGTCAATAAATTACATAGGCGTTGACATCAAGGGCGCAAGACTCTGGACCGGGGCCCGCAAAGCCACGGAGGCCGCCATGTCCAACGTGGGCTTCCTGCGCACCCGCATTGAATTCATCACCTCGCTCTTCGCGCCGGGAGAGGTCTCCCAGATCTGGCTGACCTTCTCCGACCCGCAGATAGGACGGGAGAAAAAGCGCCTCACCTCCCCGCTCTTTCTCGAGCGTTACCGCAGCTTCGTCGCAGAGGGCGGCATAATCAATCTCAAGACGGACAGCCGCTATCTTCACGAGTACTCCTATGCCATTGCCCGCTGCAACAATCTGAAGGTGCTGGCCCGCACGACGGACCTCTATGCAACCGCTCCCGAAGCCCTCGGGGATGGGCTCTCCGCCCGGGAGCTCAGTTCGCTCTACGAGGTGCAGACCTTCTACGAGAAGCACTTCCTCGCCCAGGGCTATCCCATCACCTACCTGGCCTTCGTGCTCGACCACGAAGGGGCTTATCTGAGTCCGG
>SAMEA3663036__coassemble_813_pt1 | contig 12980 bp, 9 predicted proteins | sample SAMEA3663036__metabat2_high_PE_032 | metagenome-assembled genome bin SAMEA3663036 (sample SAMEA3663036) | pig gut metagenome | biome: pig gut; feature: pig-associated habitat; material: faeces | place: France | collected 2012 | reverse complement strand
CAGGAGTATCTCAATGCCTTCCACTATGAGGACAGCATCTCCCGCGGCGCCCATCCTATAGACATACACGCTTCGAAGGGAGCCAGCCAGAGCGTCACTTTCCTGGAGGAGCCGGCCTACGTGCCTTACCGTGCCCTCATTGCGGAGGGTTTCCCAAACTTGCTGGTAGCTGGACGCTGCCTTTCCGCCGACAGGGTGGCCTTTGCGTCCCTGCGTGTGCAGGCAAGCTGTATGGGCAGCGGACAGGCGGCAGGCGTTGCGGCGGCCCTTGCATCGGCTTCAGGCGTGGCCGTGCAGGACGTGGATGTCCCGGCCCTGGTCGCCGAACTTAAGAATATGGGGGCTCAGCTATGAGCAAGAGGACTTTCAAACCGGGTACTATGATTTACCCGCTTCCTGCGGTACTGGTAAGTTGTGGAAGCAAGAGGGAGGAGTGGAACCTCATGACGGCCGCGTGGACCGGAACGGTCTGCAGCGACCCGGCAATGTGCTATGTCTCCATACGCAAGAGCCGTCTCTCGCACGAACTCATCTCCAGAACCGGGGAATTCGTGATAAACATCACTACCGAGGCCCTTGCCAGGGCTACGGACTGGTGCGGAGTGCGCAGCGGCAGGGACTATGACAAATGGAAAGAGATGGGACTGACTCCGGTCAAGGGCGCCCTCGTGGACGCCCCGCTGGTGTTGGAATCCCCGGTGAACATAGAGTGCAAGGTCACCCGGGTCATTGAGCTCGGTTCCCACGATATGTTCCTCGCCGAAGTGGTGAACGTCCAGGTGGATGAGGAACTCATAAACCCGGAAAGCGGCAAATTCGAGCTGGAGGCCGCTGCCCCCATCGCCTATTCGCACGGGGCCTATTTCAGTCTCGGCAGATTCATAGGCAGCTTCGGCTGGTCGGTAAAGAAGAAAAAGAAATAGAGCTTATGGAAGAAAAGAAACAGTTGTATCCCCTGCAGTTCATTCCTATTGCATCCAAAAGCCCTTGGGGAGGCGATGCGCTCATACGTCAGCTGGGCAAAGACTTCGTCGAGGCCGACGAGGAGGGAAACGAACATCATCTGACTACGGAAGACAGGATAGGCGAGAGCTGGGAGATAGCGGACATGGGCTTCCGTGACAGTCTGGTCAGCGAAGGCTGGCTCGCCGGCAACAGCATAAGCGATCTGATGGAGACTTACCTGGACCGCATTGTGGGCGAGAAGGTCTTCAACCAGTACGGACGCCAGTTCCCGCTGCTTATCAAATATCTGGATATCAACGACAAGCTCTCCGTTCAGGTGCATCCTGACGACGAGACAGCCATCGCCCGCTACGACTCCCTCGGCAAGGCCGAGATGTGGTATATAATGGATGTGAAGCCGGGAGCCAGGATATATGCCGGTTTCAAGCGCGAGGTAAGCGCCCAGGAACTCTACGACCGCTGCCAGGCCGGTACGGTCGAGGAGATACTCAATGTGATAGAGCCTGCGAAGGGAGACGCCATAATGATGAAGCCGGGCACCGTGCATGCGGCTGACGGCGGCATAGTCATAGCCGAGATCCAGGAGTCCTCCAACCTCACCTTCCGCCTCTACGACTGGGGACGCGAGAAGAACCCGGCCACGGCCCGACCGATCCATCTGGCTGAGGCTATGGATATCATAGACTACGGCGCTTTCGACCCGTCCTGCTGGATCAGGGCCTCTGAGGAGCCTCTGCGTACCCTTGTTGACCGTCAGGAACTTACGGTCACCGAGATGAGGGTGAAAGAGCCTCTGCGCATAGATGCGGAGAACAGCGGGGTCTTCCATGTATATATGTGCGTCGAGGGCGAAGTCTCCATACAGCAGCCTCATCCGGACCCTGCGGGAGGTACGGCTATGGACAACATCCTGCTCAAAAGGGGCAGCACCGTACTCATTCCTGCCGATATGGGCGAGTTCTACATCGTTCCGCGCAGTGCCGGCTCTGTTGTGCTCGAAGCGACGGCGGGACTGCACGAGGCCCCCGACAGCTATATAAACCCGGATACGGAGGCCTTCCTCGAGGGAGAGGACTACGAAGGCCTCGAAAATGAAGATGGAGGTAAGAATTGACAAATACCTCTGGTGCATACGCGTCTTCAAGAGCCGCAGCGATGCCACAGATGCCTGCAAGGGCGGCAAGGTGAAGGTCAATTCGGCCGACATCAAGCCGTCCAGGGCGGTTGTGCCCGGGGATCTTATCAGCGTGCGCAAGGGGGCGGTGTGCTATACTTTCCGGGTAATCGAGCCTGTGGACAAGCGCCAGGGTGCGGCCCTGGTGCCACGCTACGCCGAGAACCTTACCCCTCAGGAGGAACTGGACAAGCTGCGTGCCCCGGTCGAGACCTTCTTCCTCAAGCGTGACAGGGGAGCTGGCCGTCCGACAAAAAAAGAGCGTCGCCAGATGGATTCGCTCTGGGACGCCCTTGATTTCGATGATTCTATGTAATTTCTGACGGGAAGGAATTTCTACTTCTCGAAATAGCGTTTGTAGAGACCCTGGAAGCCGCAACCGTGGCGGGCTTCATCCTTTGCCATCTCGTGAACGGTGTCGTGGATAGCGTCATAGCCGAGCTGCTTTGCGCGTTTTGCTATCATAAGCTTGCCCTCGCAGGCGCCTGACTCTGCCTCCATCCTCTTGGCAAGGTTGGTCTTGGTGTCCCATACCACCTCTCCGAGGAGTTCGGCGAACTTCGAAGCGTGCTCGGCCTCTTCCCATGCATATCTCTTGAATGCCTCGGCAATCTCAGGATATCCCTCCCTGTCTGCCTGACGGGACATTGCAAGATACATTCCCACTTCGGTGCATTCTCCGTTGAAGTGGTCGTGGAGTCCCTGCATGATCTCCGCATCCTCGACAACGCCGTCTCCGAGTCCGTGCTCGCAAGCGAAGGAAAGACCTGCGCCCTCAACGATTTCAACGAACTTCTCAGCTTTTGCATGGCACTGTGGGCACTCTGCAGGCGGATTTTCGCCCTCATAGACGAAACCGCAAACCAGACATCTGAATTTCTTTTTCATTTTTTTCAAAAATTATCCGTTAATTAAAATTGTTCTAAACTGTCATACAAATATATGTATATATTTCCAAATATGACAGGCAAATCGTAAATTTGAGAAAATATCCGTTTCTTCAGTGAAATAAAACTCCGGCTGCTGAGTATATATTAACGTATGGCAACAAAATCATTTTTACAGCAGGTGGCGGAACACTATCTCGCCACGGCAGGCAATGCTGTCAGCAGCACTTGCTTCATATTCCCGAACAGGCGTTCCATCGCCTTTTTCAAGAAACGTTTCGCGGAGTCGGCCCTCGCTATGGGACTCGGTCCTATGGTCGTGCCCCAGATGGTCACTGTCAGCGATTTTCTCACAAAATGCTCAGGCCTGGTACCTTCGGACCGCATAGGCCAGCTCATAGACCTCTATTCCTGCTACAAAAAGCATTATTCCAAGGCCGAAAGCCTGGACGAGTTTATCTACTGGGGAGACGTCATTCTCTCGGATTTCAACGACATAGACAAGTACCTCATCGATCCCAAGGCGATATTTGCCAACATCGCGGACCTGAAGGCCCTGAAGGACAGCTACGAGTACCTCAGCGATACCCAGAGGGAAGCGATACTGCGCTTTGTGGACCGCTTCAATAAAAGTGATGCAAGGGTGAGCGACAACCTGATGAAGGGCTGCGGACGCGACACGAAGAGCTCCTTCAGGGAAATATGGGACATACTCCTGGACATCTATGAGGATTTCAATGCCCTGCTGCGCTCCAGGGGAGAGGCCTATGAGGGAATGATAAGCCGTTCTGTCGCGGAAAGAGCCAAGGCGGAGGGCGTGGATGCCATGCTTTCCAAGGCCTGGCCTCATAGCGGCCGCTTCGTTTTCGTGGGGCTGAATGCCTTGAACGAGTGCGAGAAGACTTTGCTGCTGAAGATGAAGAATGCGGGAGTGGCGGAGTTCTGCTGGGATTATGCCGGGGATATGATACGTCATCCCCTCAACCGCTCCTCGCTCTTTATGGAACAGAACCTCAAGCTCTTTCCCCAGGCCTTCCCCATGGATGCGGAGGGAGTGGCACGCCCGAAACTGACCGTGCTGAGCGTGCCTTCGGCAGTGGGCCAGGTGAAGCTCGTCTCGGACATAGTCAAGGGCCGGAATCCGGACGATTGCGCCGTAGTGCTTCCGGATGAGTCCCTGCTGATGCCTCTGCTGGACTCACTTGATCCGTCGCTCCGGGATGTCAATGTGACTATGGGCTATCCTATGCAGCCTACCGAGCTCCATGCGCTGATGCAGTCCCTGGTCACGCTCCAGATTCACAGGCGCATCAGGAATGGCAGCTGCAGCTATTGGTACAAGCCGGTCAAGGACATATTCGCAAACGGCATATTCAGGAAAATGGCTGCCGGCAACGAAAAGCTGGTCGATGTGCTCCGAAAGATGAAGGAAAAGCCTTCCCCTTATGTGGACAGCTCTCTGATGCAAGGGGATCCGCTGCTGGAACTGATGTTCAGGCCCGTGGAGGGGGAGCTCAACAGCAGTGATGTGAAAACCGTCCTGGCCTTCGCTCATTGGCAGAAAGAGCTGCTCTCCGCTTTCGCCAAGCTCCTGGCCGGGCAGGCGGACTTGGCGCTCGAGCTGGACCTGGCAAAGGAATACTGGTGTTGTGTCAACCGTATCGCGAGCCTTGCGGAGCGCCGAGGTGAAGAGTTCGCCCTCAATGCCCAGGCCTATGTCAGACTGCTGGATTCGCTGCTGGCCGGAGTCTCCGTCCCTTTCAACGGAGAACCGCTCAAGGGCTTGCAGATAATGGGACCGCTGGAGACCAGGGCCCTGGATTTCAGCAATATAATCCTCCTCTCCTGCAACGAGGGCAGTTTCCCGTCTTCATCCTTCTCGGCCTCCTTCATACCGCCGGAGCTGAGAAAGGGCTTCGGCCTCCCTACCGTGGAATACAGGGACGCAATGTGGGCATATTATTTCTACCGTATGATAAGCCGTGCGGAGAATGTGTTCCTGACCTACGACTCCCGTACCGAGGGCGTCAAACCGGGGGAGGAGAGCCGTTTTATCAAGCAGCTCTCATATCATTTCAACCTGCCTGTCGAGTGGAAGGTGGCCACTGCGTCCCTGAACCCTCCTGCAGAAAAGCCGGATATAACCAAGACGGAGGATCAGGTCGAACTGCTGCGCAATCACCGCTGGCTCTCGGCTTCATCTATTGAAAAATACCTCGACTGTCCGGCCAGCTTCTACTATTCCAAGGTCGAGAAGCTGAGCAAGGAGGAAGAAGTGAACGAGAATCTCGATGCGGCGATGATAGGCACCGTATATCACAATGTGATGAGGGCCCTGTATATGGGCGAGGACGAGATGCTCAGCGACCGCAGTTTCGACAAACTGAATGCCACGAATACCGTAGGCGAGAAGAATATCACCTTATCCTATCTTGAAAGCTGGAGGAAGCGGCACTCCGACATCCTGCGCAAGGTGAAGTCCTTTATATGCTATGAACTCAATTGCGACGAGGTAAGCGGCAGGGACCTGATTACGGCCGAGATCATTACCCGCTATGTGCTGAAAACCATTGACAGGGACATCGAACTCTTGAAGTCCAGCGGCGAGAATTGCTTCCGCATACTGGGCCTCGAACGTCCGTGCGAGTGCAAGATAGGCGGATTCAGCTTCTATGGCATCGTGGACCGCATAGATCGCGTGGGCAGTCAGCTGAGGGTCGTGGACTACAAGACCGGCTCCGACAACCCTTCTTCACTCAACTCCGACAATCCGGACCAGCTTGTCAAAGACATATTTCACGGAAGTGCGAAGAAACGCCGCGAATGCAGGGCGGCACTGCAGTTCTATATATATGACAGGATGCTGGAGTCTGCCGTGCTCGACGACGGAAGTTCCGTCAGCCTCAGCGAGGTGAACAATTCTATGTATTCCGTTCCTTCCATGTATTCCGACCCTTTGAAAATATATCCTCTGAGCGAGGCGTTGAACGAAGAGATGTCGAAGGAACTGGACGCCCTGCTGGCGGAGATAGCGGATGTCTCCAAGCCTTTCAGCCGTACCGAAGACAGGGAGGTATGCAAATGGTGTGACTTCAAAATGATTTGCGGACGATGATAGAGATACTCAAAGCTTCCGCCGGTTCCGGCAAGACCTGGAACCTGGCAATGAAATACATAAGTCTCCTGCTCCAGAACTACAGCAGGGACAGGTACAGCTACAGGCACATACTCGCAGTGACCTTCACGAACAAGGCGACTGACGAGATGAAGCAGCGCATACTCAAGGAACTTCATCAGCTCGCCAGGGACCCGCAGGCTTCCGGCTACTATGAGCTCTTCGTCCCGTCCCTGATGCCGGACGCGAAGACGCTCTCAGAGGCCGCCTCCACGGTGCTCTGCAATATACTTCACGACTATTCCGCCTTCGCCGTGAGCACCATAGACAGTTTCTTCCAGCAGGCGCTCAAGGCCTTCTCCAGGGAGATTGGCCAGTTTGCCTCCTACCAGGTGGAACTGGACAGGGACTCCCTGATCCGGGAGAGCGTTGACAGGGTGCTGGATTCCCTCGGCTCCGGGGATGCCGCAAAGCTGAAATGGATCACCGACCAGATGGTGAGGAATATCGAGAAGGGCGGCAAGTACCGGCTGGAGAGCAGTCTCTATGAGATAGCCAGGCGTCTGAAGAGCGAGCAGAGAAGGCAGGCCGTCGAGGACAGCGGACTGCCGGACAGGCCATTGGACCTGGAATCCCTCAGGAAAACCTGTTCCGATCTCGTGAAGAAATACTGTGACAGCATAGTGGATACTGCCAAAGTGATTTCCAATGAGTGCAACAAGTGCGGCATCAACCCGCAGGATACCTCCAGGCAATGGCTTTCCAAACTGCTGTCGAAGGCTCTCTCGCTTACGCCGGGAGATGAAGTGAAACAGCTTTCCTCTACGGTGCTGTCCCATCTCGACGGTTCCGTCTGCTGGTTCAATAAGAAAGATGCCGCGAAGATGGGTCTTGTCTCCCCGGCCCTCGATGCCGCGGTTTCCAGACTCTATTCCCTATATGTCAAGGAGTCCCGCCTGTACAATACTGCACTCATCCTCAAGGATCAGATTTACGCCCTGGGCCTGGCCGACGACCTTTCCAGGCAGTTCGACGAACTGCTCAGGGAGAAGAACGTGCTCAGCCTCGATGACAGCAACAGCCTGCTCAAGGACATAATAGACGGCACCGATACGCCTTTCATATATGAAAAACTGGGAGTGCGCTTCGACAATTTCCTCCTGGACGAGTTTCAGGACACCTCCAGGGTGCAGTGGGAAAACTTCAGGCCGCTGCTCGAAAACAGCAACGCGTCCGGCAAAGAAAGCCTCGTCGTGGGTGACGTGAAGCAGAGCATATACCGTTGGCGCGGTTCCGACTGGGATCTTCTCAGAAAGCGTCTCCAGGAGGAACTCGGAGAGGTAAGTACCCGTAACCTGGACGTCAACTGGCGCAGTCCGAAGGCCATAGTCGATTTCAACAACAGATTTTTCGAATTCGCCTCCGGGACCGTACAGGAGAAATATGACCCTTCGGGCAACAGCATATCATCCATATATGCCGATGTGAGTCAGTCCGTTTCGCCGAAAAAGAGGGACGAAGGCCTGGTAGCCGTCGAATTCTGCAGCGAGGATGAGGAACTGGAGCGTATGGTCGCTATGGTAAACGAAGCGCTGGAGGCTGGCTTCGCATACAGGGACATAGCGGTGCTTGTCCGGAACAACAGCAGCGGCAGCCTGGTTGCGGAGCGCTTCATACGCGAGGGCATACCCGTCGTCACCGACGATTCCCTGAAACTGAAGTCCTCTGCGATTGTGAACAGGCTGATGGCCCTGCTGGGCTGCATCGACAATCCGGAAAACTCTATGGCCAGCTTCCTGACATCGGAACTCAATGTGGACATACCTTCCGGATACCACTCCCTGCAGGATCTGTGCGAGATACTGCTCAGGGAACTGAGGGATGCGGACTCGGAGACTTTCAGGAACGAGACACTGTATGTGCAGTCCTTTATGGACAAGGTCCACGATTTCTCTTCCCGCAAGGCGGGAGGTCTTCACGCTTTCCTTGAAATGATGGAAGAAGACGACTCCTGCATAAGCAGCCCTTCCTCCGGAAATTCGCTGCGCATAATGACCATACACAAGTCAAAGGGACTCGATTTTCCTTATGTCATAGTCCCTTTCCTCGAGACCATAAAACTCTACAGGGACAGCAACCGCTGGTGCCGGCCTGAGGTGAAGGGAAGTGCCCTCGAGCCGGTGGACGGTGTCTATGACGTGCGGCTTTCAGGCAAGAGCGCGAACAGCTGCTTCGAGTCTTCCTTCAAGGATGAACAGGAGAAACAGTATGTGGATAATCTGAACGTCGCCTATGTCGCCTTCACCCGAGCCTCCTCCGTAATGCGCCTCCTTGGCGAAATGCCTGAAAAGCCGGAGAATATTCTCGCCCGCGCCTCCGAGTCTGCCAACTTCTCGGAACTGCTCTTCTGCTTTGCCGGGGGAGGGGATAGTAAATACGGCTCCATGCCCCGTTTCGAAAGGAAGGAGGAGCCATCGGAGAATGTGGAGTATCCTCTGGAATACAAATCCTGGCCTCTCGGGGAACGTCTCAGTTTCAGCTGCGATTCCGGGGATTTCTTCTCGGATGATTCCGAGGCTGCCCTGAGCGCCTCGGCCCGCCGCAGAGGCATAATTCTGCATGACATACTCTCTTCCATCGTCAGCCCTTCGGAGCTTCCTGCGGCCGTACACGGGGCCGTGCTTGCCGGACTGCTTCCGCAGGGGGAAGAGGAGTCTGTGCTGGAACTGCTCTCCTCCCGTATCGCTTCGGTTGAAGACAGGGGCTGGTTCCCTCGGAATCCGTCCGCTGTATGGAACGAGACCTCCCTTCTGGGCAGCGACGGGGAATACCTGCGCCCTGACAGGGTGGTGGAGATGGAGGACGGGACCCTGGCCGTCATAGACTACAAGTTCGGGGCGCCGAAGAAATCGTACATACGTCAGGTAAACGGATACGGCCGGCTCTATCGCGCCATGGGCAGGGAGGTGCGCACATATCTCTGGTATGTGGATGACAATAATGTGGTGGAAACTGAAAATTCCTTACCTTTGTAATTCTACTTATGGAAAATAATATGGACAATACAAGTGATGAAATAAAGAGCGGTTTCGAGTACAACACCGGCCGCAGGGCCCTGAAACTCCCTGAATACGGAAGAAATGTGCAGAAAATGGTGGCCTATCTCAAGACCATCGAGGACAGGGACAAGAGAAATGAGCAGGCCCGTGCCGTGGTCAAGGTGATGGAACTGCTGAATCCTCAGGTCCATCTCCAGGACAATTATGAACAGAAGCTCTGGGACCACCTCCAGATCATTGCCGATTTCGAACTCGATGTGGATTCCCCTTATCCGAAGCCGGAGAAGGAGAGTATGGACACCCGGCCGGAGCCTATTCCCCTCGAGAAGAGATCGATGAAGTCCTCCCACTACGGCAAGAGCACGACTTCGCTTATCGAACTGATAAGCGGTGTGGAAGATCCCCAGACCAGGGAATATCTGCTCCGCAATCTCGCGGCCTTTATGAAGATGCAGTACCTCAGCTGGAACAAGGACACCGTCAGCGACGAAACCATATTCGCTGACATAGAACGAATGTCAGGCGGTCGCCTGACCGCTCCCGACGGTATGCAGATAGGCCACGTGCAGGCCTCTGAAATCCAGAGAAACCTCCAGCAGGGCAAGCGCAACAACAAGAACAGACGCAACAAACAGAAGAGTCACAAGTAAAGATGGCAAAGAAAAGGACGACAAGAAAGCCAAGCCCGGAAGAACAGGAAACTCGTGCAAAACGCAGGGCTGTGGCCGTGAAATTCGTGGGCCTGGCCCTCGGAGTGGTCGTGGTGATGGCCCTCATATCCTCCATATCCTATATCTTTCACTGGACGGAGGATGCCGCCCTGGTCGGCGACATACGGAACGGGGCCAACAAAACGGGCTCCTTCCTGGGTGGGCTGCTGATGAGAGACAGCTTCGGCCTGGCCAGTTTCGTCCTGATCGTGCTGATGGCCTTCGCTTCCCGCTCACTCTTCCTCAGGGAACGTCCCGAGAAGATGTTTGCAAAGACGGGACTTGCCCTCGGCGCCACCGTATGGCTCTCGACCTTTCTGGCATACGTCAGCACTCTCTTCTCTGCCGACTGCTTTTTCGGAGGGGGCCTTGGAGGCCGTATGGGCAGCGCAATCAATGCGCAGATACTCTCTCTCTTCGGCAGAGTGGTCAGCTTCTGCATATTGGCCCTCGTGCTGCTTGTGATTCTGGTTCTCTCCAGCAGACGCGTGATGGACTGGTTCTCCACTGCCTTTGAGAAAAAGCCTCGAAACGAGGGGGAAAAGGCCCCTGAGACTGTCGGGGAAGAGGTGGAAAGCGATGCCGTCACGGAAAGCGGAACGGCTGCGGAAGGAGAAGACAGGGAGGAGGATGAAGATCCCGAAGCATTCGAGAAAGAACTGGATGAATGGGAGAAAGAACTGGATGAAGAGCTGGAGGAAGAAGCGGTTCCTGCTGAGGATGCTCCGGCTGAGGATGCTCCCGCTCCCGCCCCGGTGACTATCATCGAAGGGGAAGGCTTCAATGTCAATGTGACCGAGGATCTCCCGCCTTTCGACATTAAGGAGGGCATGGAGAATTATGAGGCCCCTTCCCTGGATCTGCTGAAGGACTATGCCTCCGATGTGCACAAGGTCCCTGCGTCCATCATAGATATGAATTCGGCCAGGATACAGAATACTCTTCAGAGCTACAGGATAATGGTGGACAGGGTAGAGGCGATTCCCGGCCCTACGGTCACGCTCTACAAGGTCTTCCTGGCAGAGGGAATGAAGAGTGCCTCCGTCAAGAATGTGGAGGACGACATAGCCATGGCCCTGAACGTAAAGAGCGTCAGGGTGGTGCGCCTGCTCGACTCGATGGGCATAGAGGTTCCGAATGATGAGCGCTCCATAGTCCCTCTGAAGTCCATGCTGGATTCGCCTGCCTTCCGCAAGTCCAAGGCGGAACTGCCTGTAGCCCTGGGATATACCATCACCCAGGATGTGATAGTCTTTGACCTCGCGGATGCACCCCACCTTCTGGTCGCCGGAGCCACCAAGCAGGGCAAGTCGGTGTGTCTCAACGTGATAGTGTCATCCCTTCTCTACTCCAAGCATCCTTCCGAGCTCAAATTCGTGTTCGTGGATCCTAAGAAGGTCGAGTTCTCCACCTACCGCAAGCTCCTGCATCACTATCTGGCTACCATTCCGGGAGCAGCCAATGCCGAGGAGGAGGCCGAGCGCATAATAGTGAACGACCAGAGTCTGGCGGATGCCACCCTCAGGTCCCTTTGCATCGAGATGGACAACCGCTACACCCTGTTCAGCAAGGCCGGTGTCAATCAGATCAAGGCATATAATGAGAAATACAGGCATCGCCATCTTCTCCCGACCGAAGGACACCACTTCCTGCCTTATCTGGTCGTGATCATAGACGAGTATGCCGACCTGATAATGTCTGTGGACGGACCGGAGGCAAAGGCACGCTCCAGAAGCATAGCCGCCTCCATAGTGCGCCTCGCCCAGAAGGGCCGCGCCTGCGGCATCAATGTGATCATCGCCACCCAGCGTCCTTCCGCAGATGTCATTACCGGTCTCATACGCTCCAACTTCCCTGTGAAGATAGCCTTCAAGGTATCCACAAGGGTGAATTCCAGCGTAATACTCGATTCCACGGGAGCGGAGAAGCTTACCGGCAAGGGTGACGGCCTCTTCTCTACCGGAGTCTCTATGGACCGTTTCCAGTGCGCTATGATAGACATAGACGAAGTGGAGAGAGTGACCTCTGCAATAGGAAATCAGACAGGGCTCCACGCCCACTACAGCACTCCATATTACCTGCCTGAACCTCCTTCGTCCGATGAAGACTCTTCCGGAGCTGGCGGAATGATAGATATGAGCAGGATCGACGACAATTTCGAGGAGGCCGCCAGACTGGTCGTAAGCATACAGAAGGCCTCCGTCTCCGATCTCCAGCGCAAGCTGGGTATGGGATTTGCGAGAGCCGGCAAGGTTATGGACCAGCTTGAGGCAGCGGGTATCGTGGGGCCTTCGCTCGGTTCCAGGAGCCGGGAAGTCCTCGTGAAGGATTTCGCTGAGCTCAGCCCTATACTCGATGCATTCCTGAAACAATGAGATTCAGACTGATACGCTTTTTCTCCGCGCTCCTGCTCCTCTGCCCTGTGGCGGCAGCGGGGCAGGATGCCCTTGACAGACTGATAGCTTCATCCCGGACGGGAAGGCTGGAGTTCGACTACTCCTTCTCCTCCGGACTTGACACCAGGATGACGGGCCGCGGCCATGCCCTGGTTCAGGGTGAATGCTTTTTCATCAATGGAAACGGTCTGGAAATCTACTGCGACGGCAAGACGGCGGCAAGCATCGACAGGGAGTCGAAGGAGGTGATAATCGAGTCCATAGAAGGGGAGGACTGCGGCAACTACGTCAATCCCGCAAGTCTTATCACCTATATAGACAAGCACTTCCGCCGCAAGTCCTGCATAAAAACAAATTATGCCGGTCTCGCCGTACTCAAATATGTGCTTGAGCCTGTACGCGAAACCGGCATAAGCCGTATTTCCCTTTTTGTGTCAACTGACGGAAAGAAACTTTTCGGAGCTTCGGTCTCCACTGTGGATGCCGGCTCTACGGATTTCAATATCAGTGATTTCCGTGTCCTTCCGGCCGGAGCGCTTTCGGATTTCGTCCTTGACTGCGCGGGCCTCGGTCCTTCATATATCATTACCGACCTGCGCTAGCTTCCCTTTGCGCTGGCAGAACTAGAATCCCCGGCTGGCACCGCCACCGCTCGAGAAGCCTCCGCCGCCTC
>SAMEA3663036__coassemble_801_pt1 | contig 13123 bp, 11 predicted proteins | sample SAMEA3663036__metabat2_high_PE_032 | metagenome-assembled genome bin SAMEA3663036 (sample SAMEA3663036) | pig gut metagenome | biome: pig gut; feature: pig-associated habitat; material: faeces | place: France | collected 2012 | reverse complement strand
GGGCTCAGTCTGGAGGAGATAGCCACGGCCAAAAGGGGAGAGGACATAATACGCGGAGACAGGGTAATCCCCAACTCCGAGCTGACCTACCTTCCTTACGAGCCGCGCAGCTATGCCTACTGCAGCGATACGGCTCCTTTTCCGGAGCTCAGCACCTGGGTGAAGGGCGTGGACCTGCTCTATCACGAGGCGACCTACACCAGGGATATGGAGGACAAGGCAGCCGAGCGCTTCCACTCCACCGCTGCCCAGGCGGCCCTCTGTGCAAAGGAAGCCGGTGCAGGACAGCTGCTCCTGGGCCACTATTCTTCCAAATACCGGGATTTATCCGTACTTTTGGAGGAGGCGAAGGAGATTTTCCCGGCCACGTGCCTGGGCAAGGATCTGGATGTCATAGACATACCATTAAAGAAACTCTTATGAGAAAGACAGTTGCGCTTCTGATATCCATTCTGTGCTGCTTCCCCCTTGCAGCCCAGGACCTGTATGAGCAATATATTGCCACATATTCGGATGCTGCCGTGGCGGAAATGTACCGCAGCGGCGTTCCGGCCAGCATCACCCTTGCCCAGGGCCTGCTCGAGTCGGGAATGGGACGTTCCACTCTTGCCGTGCAGGCGAACAACCATTTCGGAATCAAATGCCACGGCTGGACGGGAATGAAGGTCTATCACGACGATGATGCGAAGGACGAATGTTTCAGGAAATACGAGAGCGTCGAGGACTCCTACAAAGACCACTCCGACTTTCTCCGCTACAAGGACCGCTACAAGTTCCTTTTCGACCTTGAACCGACGGACTACAAGGGCTGGTGCTATGGCCTGAAGAGTGCGGGATATGCCACCGACCCTTCCTACGCCAACAAGCTTATCAATATAATAGAGAAATACAGACTCTACGAGTTCGACCGTCCCCAGACGGCCGCAAGCCGCAACCAGACAGCCACCCGCAAGCAGACGGTCGCAAACCGCAACCAGACGCCTACCCGCAACCAGGAGCGCAAGCCAAGGGAGAGCGCCAGCGTGCGCCGTGAGATTCCCGAATCACCGGGCTCCATGGAAAAGCTGCGCAAGGCGGACGGCTTTTCCTTCTCCCTCTCCAGAGAGGTTTACGAGCGCAATTCAGTGCCTTGCGTACTGGCCTTCGGAGGCGAAAGCTACAGCGGCATAGCGGCCGAATATGAACTCTTCCTAAAGGAGATTCTGCGCTTCAACGAGGAGGACGCCGACAGGGAACTCAAGCCTGGCGAACTGGTCTATATACGCCCCAAGAAAAACTGCAGCCGCAAGGGTCTGGACAAGCATATCTGTGACGCCGACGGAGAGAATCTCAGGGACATCTCCCAGCGCTATGGCGTGAAACTCAAGTCCATACTCAAAATGAACGGACTGGAGGCGGGCAGCCCGCTCCGTGAAGGCGATGTCATCAAACTCCGCAAGAAATAGATGAAAACCAGGAAAATACTTCTCGTGGCAGTTCCCGTGCTGCTGCTCCTTGCCGCAGTTGCCGCATATTTCGCAGGCAGCTGGTACATAGACAGATACCGTCCAAATTTCACCAGAGACTACGTACTCTATGTCTATCCGGACTCCAGTCCCGAAAGCGTGCGCGACTCCATAGTCAGAGGTGCCGCACCCCGCAGCCTGCGCAGCCTTGACCGTATGCTGCGCAAGGAATGCAGTCAGCCAAAGCCGGGACGCTATGTGATAGACAGGAAGGTTCCCAGCGTTTACGTTGCCCGTATGCTGCGCCTTGGCTGGCAGACTCCCCAGACCCTGTCCCTTTCAGGAACCATACGCAGCAGGGAAAGGGTGGTGAAGCTCATCTCCAGACAGATGATGGTGGATTCCACCACTGTTGACAATGCCTTGAGGGACAATGACTTCCTTGCGAAATACGGAGTTGACAGCACCGACTTCTTCACCATAATACTCCCGGACAACTATCAGCTCTGGTGGACCGCTACCATAGACGAAATATTTGCCCGTCTGCGTAGCGAATACGATGCCTTCTGGACGGAGGAGCGCGTGGAGAAGGCCCGTCTGCAGGGACTTACTCCATACGAGGCCTCCATCCTCGCCTCCATAGTGCAGGGCGAGACCCGCCGTGAGGAGGAATATCCCGTAATCGCGACCGTCTATCTGAACCGTCTGCACCGCGGAATGAAGCTGCAGGCCGACCCGACTATCTGCTATATCTACGGATATACGCTCAACCGCGTTCTGCGCAAGCATCTGGAGGCGGAATCGCCTTACAATACATATAAATATGCCGGTCTGCCTCCGACTCCTATCAATGCGCCTTCCAAGGCCTGCCTGGAGGCGGTGCTGAACCCCGACAGCCACGACTACATCTTCTTCTGCGCCTCCCCGGCCTTCGATGGCAGCCACCGTTTCGCCGTCAGCTACTCCGAGCACATGAAAAACGCGCGTGAGTTCCAGAGGGCCCTCAACGCGCGCAATCGCAGGTAATTTTCAGAACTTATTTCTCAGGGACAGCCTTGAGCACTTCCTTGAGGTACTCCCAGCTGCGCTCTACGGACGGAATGAAAAGCTTCTCGTCAGGGGAGTGAGGATACATTATGGTAGGTCCGAAGGACACCATATCCCAATGAGGGTACTTCGAGCCGAGTATGCCGCACTCGAGGCCGCCGTGTGTGGCCACGATCTTTGCGTCCTTGCCGTAGATTTTCCTGTAGGTCTCCTTCATCACCTTGAGAATGATGCTGTTGTTGTCAGGAGCCCAGCCGGAATAGCCACCGGTGAAGCGCACCTTGCAGCCGGCGAGCACGAAGGCGCTTTCGATGCGGCGTGCGAGGGCCTCCTTGGCGCAGTCCAGAGAGCTGCGGAGCAGGGTGAGGACGGTGAATTTTCCATTTGCAATGGAAACGCGGGCGAGGTTGTTGGAAGTCTCGGTGAGGCCCGGCAGGCTGTCGCTCATCCTCTCCACACCGTTAGGGCAGGCGAGGATGGCCCTGATCAGGCGCTCTGCAGCTGCCTCCTCGGCATAGCTGAGGGCTTTGCCCTGTGGGCAGGCCTCGAAGCTGATCTCTATGTCCGGATCGGCGAGGGCGAACTCGGCCTTGATGCTTGCGGCTTCCTTTGCGGCAATCCTCTTGGCCTTGGCCACGGAGTCGGCAGCCAGGAGCACATAGGACACGTTCTCGCGAGGGATTGCGTTGCGCAGGGTACCTCCGTCAGAACTTACGAGCTTCGCTCCGCCCTTAGTCAGCAGAGGCAGGAGTATGCGTGCTGCGAGTATGTTGGCATTGGCCCTGTAGAGGCTGATATCCATTCCCGAATGTCCTCCGCGCAGACCCTTTACGAGCAGTCTGTAGAGCACGAGGCCCTTGGTGGCCCGAATGCACTTGTAGCTGGCGCTGACATTGGTGTCCAGACCGCCGGCGCAACCTACGCAGAGCTCTCCTTCTGCCTCGCTGTCGCAGTTGATGAGCAGGTCTCCCTTGAGCAGCTTGGAACTCAGGGCATTGGCTCCTGTCATTCCGGTCTCCTCATCTATGGTCACGAGCAGCTCCACAGGTCCGTGCTCCAGGTCCTTGGACTCGAGCACTGACATTCCGAGAGCCACGCCTATGCCGTTGTCCGCACCCAGGGTGGTTCCCGTGGCCTTCACCCATTCGCCATCTATGCGGGTGACGATAGGGTCCTTCTCGAAGTCGTGCTCCACGTCGGAGTTCTTCTGGGGTACCATATCCATGTGGCCTTGGAGTATCACTCCCATTCTGTTCTCGTAGCCCGGGGTGGCCTCCTTGCGTATGATGATATTGCCCACTTCGTCACGTATGGTCTCCAGCCCGAGGGACTTGCCATAATTGTAGAGGAATTCGGAAACCTTCTCCTCGTGCTTTGACGGACGTGGAATCTGTGTCAGCGAGTGGAAATTCTTCCACACAAGCTGAGGGTTGAGATCGGTAATCTTCATATTTATGTCTTATTTGGTTTTTACGGGGAATGTTGATTCGGTGCCGAGCTGATAGACCGGAACCCTGCTCTGGAGCAGTACTTCCGTGCCCTTGTAGAGCTTGACCTTGCAGATCGCAGGGATGCGGTAGTGGATGAACGGACCCTTTGCAGGCTTTCCGGCAGCAGGGACTTCGCAGATCTCTTCAGGAATGAGCTCAAGCAGGGCAGGAGTGCCAGCGAGGTCGTCCGCCGCCACGAGTCCGTTCTGGTCGGAAACCCTGAATGCCACGTACTTCTGGCTTTCGAGTCCCTTTTCCGGCACCAGTTCGAAGCGCATGCGTATATCCTTGAACTCTGAATAACCTATGAACAGGGACATATATTCGCGCTCCAGGCGGCTGATTTCTTCGATTGCGGCTCCCATGGCCTCACCGCTGTAGGTGGCGTCAGTGTCGCCGGTAACTATCTGTACCCTCTTCTTTCTCAGCTCGAATATGAGCTCAGCTGTCTCGGCGGCCCTCTTTTCAGGGGACTTCTCGACTATCATATTCTGCTGCACACCCACCTTGGAGTAGTTGTTCCCATCCTTGTTGTTGCGGTAGAGCGTGGTCTCCTCGGCCTGCAGGTTGGAGCTGATGCCCTTGTCCGAAAAGTCGGCACGGCTGCCGGAAGGGAAGCGCCACACCCCGGATTCGCCGAGATTGCCGTTGGAGAAGGCAATCAGGCCCTGGGCGGAGAGCTTGAGCAGGCCGGATGAGGCTGCACCTGCCGCGTCTATGACATAACGCTGCTTCTGGTCCGCTTCGATGTACGGGGTGAGGGTCACCTTGGTGATATGGCAGCTGCAGCGGTCCTGCTCGCCCACCTCTATTCCAAGGTATTTGAAAGCGTATTTGGCATAAGGGCCGGCATAGAAGTTTTCCTGTACGGCCTCCACGTCAAAGTTCAGTGTGGTTGACGGCAGCGAATAGACTATGCTGCCCTGCGGGTCCTGCGCGAATGCCGGAACGAGCATCAGCGCGGAAGCGATAGTAGCCAGTGTCTTTTTCATATTCATTTGATGTTTTTCCATCTCTTGTGGCTCCAGAGCCAGTTGTGAGGGGTTTCCTTTATATCTTTTTCAAGCAGGTCGTAGTACCTGCGGGTAATCTCTTCCGGAGTCATCAGGGACGCGTCGTCGCAGATGCGCTCGAACCTGATGCTGTAGTGGCCTCTGCGGTCGTTTACCATACCCATATACAGCACGCTCAGCTTCAGCCTGGAGGCAAGCGTCGCCGCTCCCACGAAACCCGTGGTCGGCTGGTTGAGGAAGGTTCCCACCTCGCAGGACGACTCCCTCGGAAACTGGTCGTTGTTTACAAGGTATATATATTTCTCCCTGCGGTGGCCGGCTATGAAACGCAGCATTCCGGAAGCCTCGATCTGGCCTTCCGTGTCCGGAGTCGGGCAGCGCCGGTTCTCGTAGAAGACCTTGTCCCAAGTCTTGTTCTTCAGGGCCTTGTACACCACGTGGAGCACCCCCGGCTTTATGGGGCATTCGCAGTCCTTGAAATTGTAGAAGAACAGGCCTCCGAGCAGTTCCCAGTTGCCGCAGTGGGTGTCGAGCACCATCACGGAAGGGGAGTTTTCATAGGCCTCCTGGATCAGTTCCGGGTTGACCAGCTCCACGATGCGGGCCTTGCGAAGCCTCTCCGGATTGCGGCAGCCGCTGAACCATATCGCCTCCACTATCATTTCGGCCAGATGCCTGTAGAAGTCCCCGGCCGTCTTCCTTATCCATGCGTAGGACTTGTCCGGGAAGGACTTTGCCAGATTGGTGTAAATCACGTCCTGACGGTAATGGAGCACCGCCCTCAGCAGCCAGGCAATGAAGCCGGCGAAAAAGTAATGCCACCTGAGGGGCATCTTCGCGAAGGGATACATCAGGGCTCTGACGATGCCTGCGCCTATATTGTGCTTTCCTTCTTTCTTTGCCATAACTTTACAAATATACTACTTTTATTATTATATTTGTCGAACTGCAAACACCCTTTGCTTAATCTTAAAACAACAATATTCTATGTTCAAAGGTCAACCGAAAGGACTGTATGCCCTGGCCCTCGCCAACACCGGCGAGCGCTTCGGCTACTACACCATGCTCGCCATTCTCGCCCTGCTGATGCAGGCGCGTTTCGGCTGGAGCGAAGCAGCAGCCGGCCAGGTCTATGCCATATTCCTCGCCGGAGTTTATTTCATGCCTCTGGTCGGAGGCATAATCGCTGACAAGATAGGCTACGGCAAATGCGTGGTCATAGGCATTACCGTGATGTTCCTGGGTTATCTCTCCCTGGCCCTTCCTACGGGCAACGGCACAACCGCCAAGCTCGTTATGTTCGCCGGTCTGGCCCTCGTGGCCGTGGGCACGGGTCTCTTCAAGGGTAACCTCCAGGTTCTCGTCGGCAATCTCTACGACGACCCGCGTTACAGCGCAAAGCGCGACTCGGCCTTCAGTCTCTTCTATATGGCAATCAACATAGGTGCGATGTTCGCACCTGCAATGGCCAGGAAAATCACCGAAATCATGCTCGGAAGGCAGGGTTTCGTATATGACGCTGCATGCCAGGATCCGGCCTATCTGGACGCCCTTTCCGGCGCCTACGGCCTCTGCTTCGGCGTCGCCTGCGTGTCCCTCATACTCTCCGTGGCCATATACTTCGCCTGCCGCAGCTGGTTCAAGCACGCCGATGTGACTGCAAAGCAGGCCAAGGCGGCTGCCGCTCCGGTAGAGGAACTCACCCCGAAGCAGACCAAGGACCGTCTCGTGGCCCTCTTCCTCGTCTTCGCCGTCGTGATTTTCTTCTGGATGGCCTTCCACCAGAACGGTTCGGCCCTCACCTTCTTTGCAAAGAACTACACCGACCTCTGCGTGACCGGTCCTATGAGACTAGGCTTCAATATCTGGATACTTGCGCTCATAGCCCTTTCCGTTTACACCCTCTTCTCGACCTTCCAGTCCGAGACCAAAAAGGGCAAGATACTTTCCGGAATCTTCACGCTTCTGATCTGGGGCGCCGCAGCCTTGATTTTCTTCTTCGTGACCCCTGATCCGGTCAATGCACAGCCTTCCGACTTCCAGCAGTTCAATCCTTTCTTCGTGGTTGCGCTGACTCCGGTTTCGATGGCCATATTCGCGGCTCTCGCCAAAAAAGGCAAGGAGCCTTCGGCACCAAAGAAGATAGCCCTCGGCATGCTCGTGGCCGCCCTCGGCTTCGTGATCATCACCCTCGCTTCCTTCGGCCTCACTTCTCCGAAGGACCTGAACGGCACCACCCAGAGCATACTCAGCCCGGGCTGGCTCATTTCCACCTACCTTACCCTCACCTTCGCTGAGCTTCTGCTCTCCCCGATGGGAATCTCCTTCGTTTCGAAGGTCGCCCCTCCTAAGTACAAGGGTATGATGATGGGCTGCTGGTTCGCCGCAACCGCCATAGGAAACTATCTCAGTTCCATTCCGTCCATGCTCTGGAACAGGATTCCGCTTATGGCCAACTGGGGCATACTCATCGCCCTCTGCCTCATTGCAGCCGTCATTATGTTTGCCCTGATGAAGAAGATAGAGGCAGCTACCAACTGATAAGAGTACTATGTACGATATAGACAAAGAAACCCGCGTCGCAAAGGCGCGGGCTTTTTTCAGGGAGGGCTGGAACTGCTGCCAGTCCGTGGCCATGGCATACGCCGATGTCCTGGGTCTTCCTGAGAAAAGCGTGGCAAAACTGGCCTCCGGCTTCGGCGGTGGCTTCGGCCGCCTTCGCGAGGTCTGCGGCTGCGTCAGCGGCATGACCCTGGTTGCTGGGGCCATAGTTTCCGCAGACGACCCTTCCGACAGGGAGGCTCGCACTGCCAACTACGCCCTGGTCCAGGAATTCGCGGACGCATACAGGAAGGAGAACGGCTCGATAATATGCCGTGAGCTGCTTGGCCTGAACGGAGGCCTGCGCGAAGCTCCGCAACCTTCCGAGAGAACAGCGGAATATTACAGAAAACGCCCCTGCGAGGAACTGGTGGGCATGGCGGCCGGCATCCTGGCCGACAAACTCATATCACTTGACATACAGAAATGAGCCTGCTGCTTAAAAACGTCCTCCACGGGGGGACACGCAAGGATATATCGATAGAAAAGGGACGCTTCGTCTCGATAAAGGACAGTGACGGCGGCTGCGACAGCCCTGTAGCGGAGCGCTGCATCGACGCTTCCGGCCTCGCCATATTCCCGGCCTTCTTCAATGCCCACACCCACGCTGCTATGACGCTGCTGCGCGGCTATGCGGACGATATGCCTCTGCAGCAGTGGCTGCAGGACTATATATGGCCTTACGAAGACAAGCTGAGCGACGCGGACATCGCCGCCGGAAGCCGTCTTGCCGTTGAGGAAATGGTATCCGGCGGCAGCTGCTTCTTCAACGATATGTACTTCGGCATAGAGCAGACCATCAAGGCCGTGTGCGACGCCGGAATGAGGGCCTGCATAGGCATTACCGTTATGGAATGCCATTCCCAGGCGGTTGAGGACGTGAAACGCGAGTTCGTCGAGCAGTTCCGCGACCCGAGCGGGGGACTCATACAGCTGGCCATAGCCCCTCACGCCATATATACGGTTGGAAAGGAAAAGCTTCGCCGCAGCGCCGAATGGGCCCGCAAGTACGGCCTGCGCCTGCATATACATCTCTCGGAGACCGACAGGGAGGTGCAGGACTGCCTGCGCGAGCACGCCATGACCCCGGTGCGCTACCTGGATTCCATAGGATTCCTCGGCCCGGATGTGGTGGCGGCCCACTGCGTGCACGTGGATGAGGAGGAATGGGACATACTCGCCGAGAGGGGAGTGACGGCTGTGCATTGCCCCTGCTCGAACATGAAACTGGGAAGCGGCCGTTTCCCTTATGAGCTGGCCCTGAAGAGCGGGGCGAAGGTAGCTCTGGGAACGGACGGCGCCTCATCCAACAACAATCTGGATATGAGGGAGGAAATGAAGTTCGCGGCCCTGCTGGCAAAGTGTGTCAGCGCACCTTCTGCGGAAGCCCTGGTGAACGAGGGCGTGCCGACCCTGCTTCCGGCCTCGGTTGTGCTGGAATGGGCCACACGCAACGGAGCGCAGGCATTCGGCCTGGATTCGGGCGAGATAGCCGAGGGAAAACTGGCGGACTGCGTGCTGGTGGACCTCAGCTCGCCGCGTATGCGTCCGGGGCACAATGCCCTTTCGGACTGGGTATATTCCGCATCCGCGCAGGACGTGGCTTTCACTCTGTGCAACGGCCGCGTAATCTATGTCCGTCCGGACTATTCCGGCGCTTCCATCTGATCCTCTATCGGAGGAACAGCAACTGCGCAAGCACATAGACAGGCAGCAGCACTATCAGAGAGAACTTGAGCATATAGCCGAAGAAGCTTGGCATCTTTATGCCGCTTCTTTCGGCTATTGATTTTACCATAAAGTTAGGTCCGTTGCCTATGTAGGTAAGGGAACCGAAGAATACGGCACCCATCGATATGGCCTTGAGCATAACCTCCGGTATTCCGGCTACGAACTCCGCTCCGCTGAAATAGCCGTCGGAAACAAGGCCCTGGGCCACGGTGTAAAAGGATACGGCGGTAGGGGCATTGTCCAGGAAGGAGCTCAGGAAACCGGTAGAATAGTAGAACTGCCAGGGCTGCGAGAAGCCCAGCGAGGCGGCGTGGGAGTTCAGGAAGAGCAGGGCCGGCGTCATCGTGGTGAATATTCCGACGAAGAGTATTGCGACTTCCTGTATGGGTTCCCAGCTGAAATGGTTGGCCTTGCGGGTATTCCTTTTTGTAGTCGCCAGACTCAGTATGATTATGGCTATGAGGGCGTATTCACGCAGGAAACGCATAGCTCCGTTTTCCATTGCGGGGATATGGCTACTGTTCAGGAAGATGACCGAGAGTATCACCAGCGCCAGGTAGATGATGTTGATACGCCCCTTGATACGTATAGGCGATTTGTCGCTGATGTCCTTCCTTATGGCCGAACGCGGCTCTTTCTTGAAGGCGACGGTGTCCCATATATAATAGACAAAGAGCAGGGTGGCCCCTATGAAAATCCAGGCAGGCATCAGCTTGAGGAACCAGCCGAAGTCGGCTCCGCGCAGATAGAGCAGGAAGAGGGGCGGGTCTCCGAGAGGGGGGAGTATGCCTCCGCAGTTGGCCACCATGGCTATGAAGAAGAGTATGGTGTGTACCTTGTGGGTCCTCTGCTTGTTGATTTCCAGAAGGGGGCGTATCATAAGCATAGCCGCTCCGGTGGTGCCCATCAGGGAAGCCAGCAGGTAGCCTATGGTGAGTATCCCGCAATTGGTCATAGGTGTTGCGGTCACGTCTCCCTTGATCATCAGGCCTCCTGTGACCACGTAGAGGGCCAGGAGCAGGGTGATGAACGGGAAGTAGTCGAAGACCAGCTGCTCGAGGAGAGCGTGGCCCAGTCCGCAGCATATAAGGATGATGGCTGTGGGAACGGCGATCGCCGCCGTTATAAGAAGCTTTTCACGGTTGCTTTCCCAGTGCTTCCCCGCAATGAGAGGGGCACAGGCTATGGTGAGCAGCATCAGAATGAAGGGGATGAGCAACCAAGCGGATATCTCTGTAATTTCTTCCATTATTACGTTTTCTTGACTTGCGCCCGCGAAGTTACTCAAATTTTTTGGACATTGGGGAGGACTATCGCAAATTTTGACTACCTTCGCAGGCGGAATTGAGGTATGGTGTAATGGTAGCACTACAGATTTTGGTTCTGTCTGTCCAGGTTCGAATCCTGGTATCTCAACCAATAATTTTCTAACAATATGAGAGTTACATTAAAGTCAATTCTCCTTGCAATGGCATCCTTAGTGGTGCTTATTTTTTTATCAGCCTGTACAGGCAAGAGAGCGGATACCCCTAAATTTCCCTATCCCAAGGCGCCGCTTGCTATCTCGCAGCCGGTGCAGAAGGCGCAATATCTTGTAGAGCACTATTGGGACAAATATATCTCCGCAGCAGAGAGCGGCCAGCTAGAGGGCAGCCAGATAGACAGCGCAGAGTGGGCAGGAGTCTTCAAAAATTATTTTGCGCTCCTCTCCGGCCTCTACAGCGAGGGAAGGGAGCAACTCTGCAATCGGGAGATAAGAAGGGCTGTCGGGAGTGCCGACTCTCTCTACCTTAAAGGCAGCAAGAGCCTTATGCTCAAAATTGTGCACTACTCGGAACTCTTTTTATACGACCCAAACTCGCCTCTGCTTAATGAGGAGCTCTATATTCCTGTTGTGGAGGAGCTTTTAGCTTCGCAGTCGCTGGAGGAGGAGAGCAAAGGCACCTTCAGGTTCCAGATGGAGCAGTTGCTTGTAAACCGCAAGGGTGCCAAGGCGGCAGATATAAAATACAAATATTGCGTAGGGGGAGACCCCTGGCACCTTAGAGAGGGCTCTCTCTATGGCATAGAAGCAGATTATACAATCATTTTCTTTAATAATCCCGATTGCCCCGCCTGCGCGCAGATGCTTAAAGAGCTCTCTCAGGCACCTCTTGTGCAGCGGATGGTGGAGGAGGGGAGTCTTGCACTGCTTGCGCTCTACATAGACCAGGACCTGGAGCGTTGGAGGGCCAACCTTAAGGACTATCCCAAAGAGTGGATATATGCAAGGGATGATAGCCAAAGTATAAATGCCGGCAGAATCTACATTCTGCGCGCCATTCCAAGCCTCTATCTGCTTGATAAGGAGAAACGCGTGCTGCTTAAAGATGCTCCAAGGGCTCAAGTGGTGCTGGAGTGGCTCTTCTCCCACAAAGTTGCGGAATATTGATTCTTCTCCGTGTTAGAGCGGTGTTGTGTACTGCACGTTGGTTATGGTGTTGCGCTTGAGCGGAAGTGCTGAGACGCTCTTTTCAACAATAGAGGTGCCCTCCGAGTTCAGCACTTTAAAGGTGAGGGAGGCATTCTCTGTTGCTGCAGGGGCAAAGGTGTGCAGAGAGAGCAGGGTGCGGGAGGAGGTAATAACATCGGGAAGAGAGGTGCAGGAGGCCGCCTTGTACTCTATGCTGCCTCTTGTTGAGGTGACCTCATTCTCCCGGAAGGAGAAGGTTGTGGCAACGCCGCTGATTATTGCGGAGGATTTTTCTGCTCCCGATGGTATCTCCGTCACCACTATGTTCACCTTTGCCAGCACTCTTTTAAGCGTGACGCTGATGCTTCCGGCACTGCCGATGAGGTTTGTTGCGCCAAAGAAGGCATCTGCCTTGGCGCTGTTTGCTGTGGCGCAGGCGCTGTTGATGGAGATTGTGGCAGCCGAGGCATCCACCCTGTAGAGTTCGGCAGCGCTTCCCTCCGGCGCAAAATCTGCCCAAAAGGCAACGGCATACGCCTTATCCTTAACGAGTCTTAGAGATATGCTTGTGGTGCCGGAAGCCTCCAGAGCCTTCTCCCCTGTGAGGGAGGGCAGCAGACTCCAGTTCCCTCCAACAACCTCGTAAACAAAATAGCGCACCCTCTCCGCCGCCGTTCCCTCGCCGCTCTTGGCCTCCGCCTCCAGCGTAACGCCTATACTGCACTCCGCGTACTCAACCCCCTCCTCCTTGGAACAGGAGAGCGCAGAAGCACAGAGCGCCACCAGAGCAAGTGCATAAAAACAAGATCTCAAAACTCTCATCCCGCGTCTCAAATTATGTTAATTAGTAACCGCAGGGGTACATTCAAACCCCCGCGGCCAAAATGCAATTAAAGTACTCTTCCAATAACTTCTTCACGGATATTTGCTCCAGTTGAAGTTTCATTTGCTGTTACTGTTACATTTTCTGCGGAGCAGTTAACAACATTTACAACTGGTGCAGCTCCTACAACCTGACCGGCATCTCTACCTGCAGAAATGCTGGAGTTAGTTACAGTGCAGCCTTTAACAAGTACACCCGTATTTCCGGCGTGACCTACGATACCACCGCACTTGTCACCATCTGCAGCCTCATTTGCACTTCTACAACTGATAGTTGCGTCAGATACATGGCAATTTTCAATTTTACATCCAGAAGTCTCAAGGTAACCAGCAATCGTTCCAACATTGTGATGACCAGCAATGGTAGCATTAGTAATCCTCAGATTTTTAACGGTAGCAGAGTTAAGCCATCCAAATAGACCAGATGAGTAATGTTCTCCTGTATCAACAGTTTCAACTGTA
>SAMEA3663036__coassemble_787_pt1 | contig 13331 bp, 10 predicted proteins | sample SAMEA3663036__metabat2_high_PE_032 | metagenome-assembled genome bin SAMEA3663036 (sample SAMEA3663036) | pig gut metagenome | biome: pig gut; feature: pig-associated habitat; material: faeces | place: France | collected 2012 | reverse complement strand
CCGTCGTGGGCGGGGTTCTGGGCCTTCTTTTCGGCTCCCACGCGGGCTGCGGCTGCGGTACGGTGATGTCCGTCGGCCACATAGAAGGCATCCACGCGGCCGTTGAAGGCGGCGCTGATACGGCTGATCAGTGCGTCGTCGTCAATCACCCAGAAGTGGTGACCGAAGCCGTCTTCGGCCACGAAGTCGTATTCGGGCTTGCCTGCGGCGACGCTGCGTATGATCTCATCGAGCTCAGCGTCGTCACGGAAGGCGAAGAACACCGGTTCTATGTTGGCATTCTGGATGCGGACGTGTATCATCCTGTCATCCTCCTTGTCCTTGCGGGTGAGTTCGTGTTTCTTTATGACTCCTGAGGCATAGTCATCGGTGTGGGCGCAGAGCACGAAGCCGTACTGGGTGCGTTTGCCCATGGTCTGGGCATAGAGATAGTAGCACTCTTTTCCGTCCTGCCTGAGCCATCCTCTTTCCTTCCAGGCCTTGAAGTTCTCAACTGCCTTGGCATAGGCCTCCTCGCTGTGCTCGTCGGCTATGGGATCGAAGTCTATCTCCGGTTTGGTGATGTGCAGCAGGGATTTTTCTCCGGCCTCCTTGCGGGCTTCTTCGGAGTTCAATACGTCATAGGGTCTGGCAGCGACTTCCTCCACGAGTTCCTTTGGAGGACGTATGGCTGCGAAAGGCTTTACTTTGACCATAGTGTCTTTCTGTTGTGGTTTTGAACTTTATGTCCGCCTATCTGTTCAGCTGGAAACGGGTGTCGCCGTCCTTGAAGAAGGCGCATATCTGCCTGGCGGCTGCCAGTCCTGCGTTGAGATTGGCTTCGAGGGTCTGCGCGCCCATCTTCTTAGGGGTGGCGAAAACCCTGCTGCCGAATTTCTCTTTCAGGCGGGCTATGTTGTCGGGAGCCACGTCGGTGACATAGCAGAGGTCCGGCCTTTCTTCCAGGGCCCTCTCGAGTCCGGCTTCGTCGATGACCTCCTTGCGGGCGGTGTTCACGAGCACGGCGCCCTCAGGCATCGAGCTGATCAGTTCGTAGCCTATGCTGCCTATGGTCTGAGGCGTTGCAGGGATATGTATGGACAGGTAGTCACAGCCGGAATAGAGCTGCTTCAGGTCTGCGACCGGCTCCGCTCCGCCTGCGCTTATCTGTGCAGGGCTGAGGAAAGGGTCTATGGCCTTCACCCTCATTCCGAGCGCTGCGGCTTTTGCTCCTACCAGACGGCCCACGTTGCCGAAGGCCTGTATGCCCAGGGTCTTGCCCTGAATCTCGCTGCCTGTGCCCGGGGTGAACTGTTTGCGGGCCATGAATATCATCATGCAGATGGCCAGTTCGGCCACGGCGTTGGCGTTCTGGCCCGGGGTGTTCATCGCGACTACGCCGCGGGCGCTGCAGGCTTCGAGGTCGAGGTTGTCGTAGCCGGCGCCGGCCCTTACCACTATGCGCAGCCTGTCGGCCGCTTCGACCACCTTGGCCGTGACTTTGTCGGAACGGACGATGAGGGCGTCGGCGTCCTTTACGGCCTCGATGAGTTCGGCTTCAGAGGCATATTTTTCGAGGGTGGCGAATTCGTGTCCGGCGTCCTCGGCTATCTTGCGGATCTCCTTTACGGCGCTGGCAGCAAAGGGTTTCTGACTTGCGAGCAATATTTTCATATTTCCCTATTTGTGAATCTGTTCGAATTCCTGCATGCAGGCGACGAGGGCGTTCACGTCCTCCAGGGTGCAGGCATTGTAGATGCTGGCTCTGAAGCCGCCGACGGAGCGGTGACCTTTGATTCCCACCATTCCGCGCTCCTTGGCGAAGCTCAGGAACTCGTCCTGCAGGGCCTCGTGGCCCGGGGCCATAACGAAGCATACGTTCATTATGGAGCGGTCCTCCCTGTCGGCGGTGCCGGTGAAGAGGCTGTTCCTGTCGATTTCTGCATAGAGGGCTTCCGCCTTCTCCACGTTGCGCCTGTTTATCTCTTCGACGCCGCCTTCCGCCTTGAGCCAGCGGAGCGTCTCGTACATTACATATATAGGGAAAACCGGAGGGGTGTTGAACATCGATTTTCCGTCCACGTGGGTGCGGTAGTCCAGCATGGTCGGAAGGTAGTGGCTGACTTTGCCGAGGGCGTCCTTCCTGACGATGGCAAAGGAAACGCCGGCAGGGCCTGCGTTTTTCTGGGCTCCGCCGTAGATGACGCTGTACTTGCTGACGTCAACGGGGCGGCTGAGAATGTCGGAGGACATGTCGGCGATCAGAGGAACGGGACTGTCGATGTCCTTTCTGATTTCTGTTCCGTAAATGGTGTTGTTGGTTGTGATGTGGAAGTAGTCCGCGTCCGCAGGGATCTCATATCCCTTAGGGATGTAGCAGAAGTTGCGGTCTGCGGAAGATGCGACAGCCACGGCCTCCGCACCCTTTGTGCCGGCGAAACCTTTGGCTTCCTTGAGGGCTTTCTTTGCCCATACGCCGGTTTCGAGGTAGGCGCCTTTCTTTTCGAGGAAGTTCATCGCGATATAGAGGAACTGAAGACTTGCACCTCCTCCGAGGAAGAGCACTTCATAGTCGTCCGGGATGTTCAGGAGTTCTTTCCAAAGGGCTCTGCAACCGTCCATCACCGCTTCCCACTCTTTTGTGCGATGGGAGATCGAAAGGACTGAAATGCCGGTTCCCTGAAAGTCCCGGATAGCCTCTGCGGCCCTGTCGAGGGCCTCCTGTGGCAGCAGGCAAGGGCCTGCGTTGAATACATGCAATTTTTTCATTATTTACATGAATAAGGTTATCTTATGTGCCTGTTTCACACAGAAACGTTTTCAAAGGTAGGCAAAAAAATCATAATTCCTGCACCTTGCATCCCACTATGTCCCGGCAGCGGAGCAGAAAGTCCCCGGCAAGGCTGAGTCTCACTTTCACTTCCAGAGAGCATTCCAGGCCGAAAGCCGGTGGAGTACTGTCCATCGCAAGTTCCTTGACGGCCTTCATCACGCTGTTCATAGCCTCGTAGGGGTATTCCAGACGGAAGCGGCGGGAGGCGGTGCGGGTAATTATCCTGGCGGAGGAAAGGGCATCGGAGGTGGAGCTGCGATAGGCCCGTATCAGCCCCGGTATCCCCAGCTTTATGCCTCCGAAGTAGCGCACGACCACGACCAGTACGTCGCTGAGTCCGAGAGAGTCGATCTGTCCGAGTATGGGACGGCCTGCGCTGCCGGAGGGCTCGCCGTCGTCGTTGGCACGGAAAACGTCCGCCCTGTAGCCGAGACGGTAGGCATAGCAGTGGTGCCTTGCGTCGTGATATTCTTTTTTGAGGGAAGAAACAATTTCCTTGACCTGCCCCTCGGTCTCAACCGGGTAGGCAAGGGCTATGAATCGGCTGCCGTTGTCCTTGAAGAGCCCTTCTGACGGAGCCTCTATGCTCCTGTATTCGTCGTTCACTTTCTCCAGTTCCGCCATAGAAACCAAATATAAACCTTTTTGGATTTAATTGCAACGGGAGATGATTTTATTCTTATATTCGCGGCGCAAAACAACAGAAAGGACTTATGATACTCAGGTATAAGGTTTCCCTGCCGGGATTGAAGGGCTTCGCCCGTATCTATGAGGTCAGGAGCACGACCTCTCTCTACAGCTTCCACAAGCAGATGAGGGCGGATATGGATTTCCCTCAGGATCAGACTGTTCTGTTCAAGGCTGTTGCGCCGGACTCTTCAGTGCTGGCCCGTTACAGCCAGATAGACCTCGGCTACGGAACCATAGATTCGGTTACTCTCGGAGCCTGCCATTCACAGGAGCAGGATTCCTTTGTATATTTCTACGACACGACAAACAAGAAGAGCGTGCTTCTGGATTTCCTCGAGGAGGGTGTGCTGACTCCCGGCGCATCCTATCCGCGCCTGGTCGAGTCCAAGGGCCCGAACCCTATAGAATTCGAGAACGGTTACGTCGCTTTCGAGGACCTGCCTGCCGACAAGAAGGTGGATCCGGACGAATACGATGATGACGAGGACTACGACGACGAGGATGATGACAAGGAAGAGGAAGAGGAGGTTTACGAGGAGGACAACGACGAAGACTGACGCCTCCTCCCTGTGAGAAGACTTCTGATCATACTCGGACCTACCGCCGTGGGCAAGACCGACTACAGCATCGAACTGGCCCGGTCATACGGCTCGCCTGTCATATCCTGCGATTCCAGACAGATTTTCCGTGAGATGAGCATAGGCACCGCCGTCCCTTCGGCGGAGCAGCTCGCTGCCGTAAAGCACTATTTCATACAGGACCACAGCATCTTCGACGCATATACCGCCGGACGCTATGAGCTGGAGGCCATATCCCTGATAGAAGAACTCTTTGAGCAGGGACACGAGACTCTGGTGATGAGCGGCGGCTCCTGTTTCTATATAGATGCGGTGTGCAAGGGTCTGGACGACTTTCCTCCTGCGGACAGCGAATTGCGCGAGACTCTTTCCCGCCGTCTGCGCGAGGAGGGCGTGGAGAACCTGCGCCAGGAACTGAGACGTCTCGACCCCGAGTCATTCGCAAGCATCGACATAGCCAACGGACAGCGGGTCATAAGAGCCCTGGAGGTCTGCCTGATGACGGGCCGCAAGTTCTCTTCTTTCAAGACCTCCACCGTCAAGCAGCGCAGTTTCACCATAGAGAAGATAGGCCTCAACCGTCCACGTGAGGAACTCTATGCCCGCATCAATGCCAGGGTGGACACGATGATGGAACAGGGCCTGCTTGAAGAGGCCCGCGCCCTGCTCCCGCACCGGGACCTCCCGGCGCTGAGAACGGTGGGATACCGCGAGCTCTTCGATTATTTCGACGGCCTGATCACGCTTGACAAGGCGGTCGAACTCATACGCCGCAACACCCGCCACTATGCCAAGCGGCAGTTGACCTGGTGGGCGCGCGACAGCTCGATACGCTGGATAAATCTCTAGAAGGCGAAGCTATAGCCTATGCCCAGGGAGAAGTGCCAGCCGCGCTCGTAGAATATGCAGTAGAGCTGGTTGCCGTTTCCGTCATACACATACTCCCCACTCTCGTTTTTGTAGAACTTCAGGTCGCCCTGCTTGTTGGCGTCATAGTCCTTTTCGAATACATAGTCTCCCAGCAGGTAGAAGTCCAGGGAGCTGCGGCGGGACAGCCGCCAGCTCACGCCCGGCTGCAGACGGACGCGGCTGATGTAGGCGTCGTTGTACAGTACATTGTCCCCGGGCTCGATTGTGTGGGTGTAGGAACTGTAGCTGACGGCGTTGAGCGTATTCCTGAGCTCAACGGAAAAATACGGCTCCACCGGCTTGGACTGGAACTCGTATGAGATTTTCAGCCGGCTGCGCAGTAACAGTTCGTTCCGGGGGCTCTGGTAGGTATTCATCTCTCCCATCTTGTAGGTGTACTGCAGACGTTCCCTCAGGTTGAACTTCAGATTGCCTGTCCTGTACATTCCGCTCAGGTCCAGACTGGTTCTGTGGCGCATCTTCCAGGACCAGCTTTCGCTGTCCGACGACCAGTCGTGTATGTTCATCAAGGTATAGCTCAGACCCAGCTTGAAGTAAGGACAGGGTTTGTAGGACAGGCCCAGACTGGTGTAGAAACGGTCCACGGCCGTGAAATTGTCTTTCATCCTGAACTCCTCGGACAGGCTGATGTGGAAGCCGCTCACGATTCTCTTGTCAATCTCCGCAGAGATTCTGCCGCGGAAATCGTATTCCACGGGCTCATCTATCTGCGCGGCTGCGCTCAGGCTCAGGGCCAGGAGGCAGACGGCTATGGTTAAAACTCTTTTCATCTCAGTTATCGTTGAAATCCCTTTCCCGGGTAATATGGTCTATGCTGTTGACAGCGCCTTTCTCCAGATGGTAGCGCACCTTGATCCAGGCGGAGTCCTTGAGGAAGTCCACGCTGCCTATCTCCAAGTCCTCGACTTTGACTCCGAGGCGCTGCTCGAGGTCGGCGATGAGTTCCGCGCGTTTTTCCGGCACTATGTTGGCGATGCGGTCGTAAAGCACTATCTTGGTGGACAGGTCACCTTTGTGGCGACGCTCCAGCAGGGCGAGCAGGGCCACCATAAGCAGGTTCGCAATCACCAGCTCGGCATAGGAAATGTTCAGGGCGAGGCCGTTGATGACCGCCACCGCTATGATGACGAAGAGGTAGGTCATCTCCCTGACCGGCACGGTCTCGGTGCGGTAGCGTATGACTCCGAAAATGGCGAACAGGCCCAGGGTCAGTCCTATCTGCAGCTTCACGCTCTCGAGCAGGAAAATCAGCAGGAACATCGCGGTGGAGAATGCCAGGAAGGTCAGGCAGTACTCCTTGCGCCCCGACTTGCGGTAGTACAGAAGCTTGACTATCACCCAGCTCACCAGAAGGTTGAATGCGAAGCGCAGCAGCAGGTTCAGCAGGTTGGTGGTCTCCATAAGGGGAACGCCCAGGAATGTCGTTCCGTTGGTCACAGCATAACCGAACTCTTCGGCTATGGTAGGATCGAAATCCGGCATTTGAAGTATCATCTTTCCAGCAGTTTTTTATCGCTTATCTTTTCTATAGCCCTGATTTTCGGGATGAAGCGCCCCCGGCGCACTCCGGGGTCGGTCAGGACAGTTCCAATACAGTATTTGCTTACCCTCAAGGGCTTGACTCTCAGGTCGAGGAGTATGTCCTTCATAGCTGAGGGACAGAGTCCGTCCTGCTTGAGTTCGATTATGACGGCATCTCCCAGCGAGGCCTCCTTTCCCGTACGCAGGTTCCTGAACTGCAGATTCCTGTCTATGGTCAGTCTCTCGGTCTTGGCATTGTTCACCAGGGTGATGCGCCTGAAGGCTGTGGATACGCCCGCAGTCAGCTGTGAGGCGAGATAGGGGCTGCGCTCGCTGAGAAAGCTGCAGGCCTCTCTGTCCGCAGAGAAGTCCCGGAACAGCTCCCCGTCTATGCGTATTCTTTTTTTCTTTGTGCGCCCCCTGTTGTTCTTTCTCTTGATTTCCAGAAAACTCTCTCCGGAGTTGAGGTAGGTCCTTGTGCGCACTTTGTAGCGTCTCAGCCTGCGGTTGTGGTGAGCCATATACATCTCCAGATCCGCAGTGTCGTAGTAGAGGGTGTCATAGGCGCTCATCCGTATGCCGTCTATCTCCAGCACCCGGTATTCGCTCTCCGCCCTGAGCAATATTTCTTCCAGCATCGCGTCCGTCGTCACGAATTTGGTGTCAACGCGGTTCATCAGGCGTATGCCATCCATTTCGTCCAGGCCGATACTCCGGAAGCGTTCCAGCGCCTTCATTATTCGGGATCCGTGAATATATATTCGAAAACCTTGATGGTCAGCAGTTTGCCGTTCGGCGCGTAGTTATATTGCTTCTTTTTCGTCCCGTCTTCGTTCCACTCGTATTTACGTATATATACGGGTTTGTTCCTGTCGTCGTATTCGACCTCCTTGACGACGCGGCCGTTCGCTCCGTATTCGTAGGTCTGGCGCCATTTCTGTCCGTAGGATGCATATTCGATCTCCTCGACCTTGCGTCCTTCGTGGTCGTAGGTGGTCACCCTGTCCAGCCAGCGCGTCTTGGTCTTTGCGTCGGTATTCCACTGCTTCACAGTGAGATTGCGCCTTGCGTCGCGCTTAGCCAGTGTAGCCGGGTCGAGCTCCTGCGCCCCCAGCATCGCGAAGGAAAAAACGAATGTGGCCAGTATGGCGATCAGTTTGTGCATATATGACAAAATATTATGGGTAACGCAGGCAAAGATACATTATATTTGTCGCAAAGACTATTCTATGACCGCAAGAAAAATTATTTATCTCGCGCTGTTGCTGCCTGCGCTGCTTTCCTGCAGCCGTTCCGGCCTGCATTGCAGCCGCGACGGACGGGTTTCCCTGGACGGGGAGGAACTGGGCCGGCTGGAGACCGGATGCGCCCCGGGCATTGTATATGATCTGGAGCTTTCGCGCGAGGATGACACGTGTCTGAAGCTGGAGTGGAACTTCAAGGCGGAGGAGGACGTGGACAGCGCCTGGGTAAAGGCGGCCTTCGTGCACGGAAGCCCTGTGTCCTGGTGGATGATTCCCTCCGTTTCCTATAACGGCAATCACTGGGCCAGGGGACTGGAGCCGAAGGGTGCCGAAGAAAACGGGCTGTTCCGGACCTGGTCCTATCTCCGCACGCCGGTGCCGGGGGCCGTTTACAGCGAGGGACGGGACTTTGCCGTTGCGAGCTGGGGAGACATCCCGGAAGGGGAGGGGAACGCATATTCCTGCTCCGCCGAGCCTTGCGACAGCATATTCAGGCATTGCCTGCTCTGGCCGGAACAGGAGCAGCCGAGCTACTATGTGTCGAGAGACAGATATGCGGAGCCCTGGGCACGCTGCATTTCTATGAAGAAAGGGGAGAGCCACAGTCTGGTGATGTATCTCTGCGTGAGTCCGCTGGAGAAAAACCACGCCGCGTACCGCCATTTCCTGGACAGGGCCTGGGCAAAGACTGCTCCCGAAGACTATGCGCCGGAAGTGGACAGGGAGGAAATACGCAAGCTGGGGGTACGTTATTTCAAGGAGAGTCTCTGGGCTGAGGAAGACTGCTTCAGGGGCTTCAGCATAGGCCTTCAGCGCTATGGAGACCACTTTGAGCAGCGTCATCGCAACCGCTATGAGTCCGGCTGGTGCGGTCAGAACATAAGCATATCCAATTCGCTCCTGACCGACTACCTGCATTGCGGTGACAGCAGTTCCCTTGTAAAGGCAATGGCCTGCCTGGACTGCTGGGCGGAGCACTGCCCTCTGGAGAACGGCCTCTTCATCACCCATTTCGACTCCATCCTATACGGCAAGGAGCCGCTGATGGACGCCTGCAATCTCGGCACGACCGCAATGAATTATTTCGAGGCATACGATCTGGCCCGCAAATGCGGCTTCGAGAGGAAGAATTATCTGGATATTGCCTACGGCATCTGCGACTTCGCCCTTGCCCATCAGGACGGGAGGGGCTGCTATGCGAGGGGCTGGAAGGCCGACGGAACGATGATAGTGCGCGACGGTACGGTCGGCTGTTTCCTGCTTTACCCTATGCTGAAGGCCTATGAGCTCAGCGGCAAAGAGGAGTATCTGCAGTCTGCCCTGAAGGCCTATGACCACTACGCCGGGGAGCTGATGAGGGATGGTTATACCACCGCCGGGGCCCTCGACACCTGGTGCATAGACAAGGAGTCCGCCATCACCATACTCCGTGCCGCCCTCGGGCTCTACCGCATCTGCGGCGACAGGCGCTATCTGGACGAGGCCGTGCTTTGCTCCTATTACCTCTCCACCTGGCTATGGCATTACAATGCCGTCTATCCGGAGGGCGACCAGATGCGGCAATATGATTTCCATACCTTTGGAATGACCTCGGTTTCCGTGCAGCACCACCATCTGGACCATTATGCCTGCCTCTGGGTGCCTGAGTGGTACGAGCTGTCCCGTCTTTGCGGCGATCCCCAGTGGGCGCAGAAGGCGGATGCCATCTGGAGGGCCTCCTGCCAGATGATTTCTGACGGCAGTCTTTCGGTCAATTCCCTGACGCGGCCTGCCGGCAGCCAGAATGAGGCCTATTTCCAGTGCCACTGGCAGTTCGGCAATGTTTTCTCTTCCCCTGTGGACGGACATCTTCCAACGCGTATCAACGACTGGCTCGTAGCCTGGCCCGGCGCCTTCCGCCTGGAGACCCTGCGCCGTCTGGAGCAAGCAGAGTAGCGAACGAAAAAAAAGGCACCCGCCCGGGTGCCTTTTTCATATATGCCTTGAAGGAAGCTTAAAGTTCCTCCAATTCGTTCTTGATGTCCTCTACCGGAGTGACGAGAATCTCCTGGAACTCCTTCTGACCGGTACCGGCCGGAATTGCGTGTCCGCAGATGACGTTCTCCTTGAGGCCTTCGAGAGTATCGACGCGACCGCGTATCGCTGCCTCGCTGAGCACCTTGGTGGTCTCCTGGAAGGAAGCTGCGGAGATGAAGCTGTTGGTCTTCAGTGCAGCCCTTGTGATACCCTGGAGCACCTGGCTTGCGGTGGCCGGCTTGGCCTCGCGTACGGCCATCATGCGCAGACCCTGGCGGTCAAGTGAGGAGTTCTCGCTGCGGAGATCCCTTGCGCTGATGATGTCACCGATGTTGAACTTCTCGGAGTCGCCATTGTCCTCGACGAAGTACTTGCCGTAGATATTGTCGTTGGTATCCATGAATACCCACTTGTCCACGAGCTCCTCCTGGAGGAAATCGGTGTCGCCCGGATCGTTGATCTTCACCTTTCTCATCATCTGGCGTACGATGATCTCGAAGTGCTTGTCATTGATCTTCACGCCCTGCAGACGGTAAACCTCCTGAACCTCATTCACGATGTACTCCTGAACCTTGATAGGACCGAGTATGTTGAGAATGTCGGTAGGGGATACGGCGCCGTCGGAAAGACGGGTTCCGGCCCTTACGTAGTCGTTCTCCTGAACGAGTATCTGCTTGGACATAGGCACGAGATAGGATTTCTCGACACCTGAGCGGTTGCGCACGATAATCTCCTGGTTGCCTCTCTTGATCTTGCCCAGGCTGACCTCACCGTTGATTTCGGTGACGATGGCCGGGTTGGATGGGTTGCGGGCTTCGAAGAGCTCTGTAACTCGTGGCAGACCGCCGGTGATGTCACCGGACTTGCCGACTGCGCGAGGAATCTTGATGATGATGTCACCGACCTTGACCTGAGCGCCGTCTGCCACCATTACGTGGGCATTGACAGGGAGGTTGAAGGTCTTGATGATCTCACCGGTCTCGGAGAGTATGGTGAGGGCAGGGTTCTTGGTCTTGTCCTGGGAAGCGATGATTACCTTGTCGCGGTTGAGAGAATACTCGTCGGCAATCTCCTCACGGAAGGTGATGCCGTCAACCATGTTCTCGTACCTGGCGATACCGGCTGACTCGGCAATGGTGATTGCGTTGTAGGCATCCCATTCGCAGATGAGGTCTTTCTTGCTGACCTTGGCACCGTCCTGCTTGAAGAGTACGGAACCGTAAGGGATATCGTACTGGGAGAAGGTGATGCCGGTGTTCTCGTCCACGATCTTGAGTTCCGTGGTACGGCTGACCACAACGGTCTCCACTCCGTTCTCGCTTTCCCTTTCTATGGTCCTGAGCTCGCTGAACTCCAGCTTGCCGTCGTACTTGGACTCGATGCTGTTGTCTGCAACTTCACCACCGGCCACACCGCCGGCGTGGAAGGTACGCAGTGTCAGCTGGGTACCAGGCTCACCGATGGACTGTGCGGCGATCACGCCGACAACCTCACCTTTCTCAACCATGCGGCTGGTTGCGAGGTTGCGTCCGTAGCACTTTGCGCAGACTCCCTTGCGGGACTCGCAGGTGAGCACGGAACGTATCTCCACCTGTTCGATAGGCAGCGACTCGATGAGAGCGGCCTTCTCTTCGGTGATCTCCTCGCCGGAAGCCACGATGAGCTGTCCGTCAAGCGGGTTGTATATGTTGTGTACAGGTACACGGCCGAGGATACGGTCTCCGAGGGATTCCACAACCTCATCCTTGCTCTTGATGGCGGTTGCGATGAGGCCCCTGAGGGTGCCGCAGTCCTCTTCGTTGATAATCACGTCGTGGGATACGTCCACCAGACGACGGGTCAGGTAACCTGCATCCGCAGTCTTGAGGGCGGTATCGGCAAGACCCTTGCGGGCACCGTGGGTACCGATGAAGTACTCAAGCACGGACATACCCTCTTTAAGGTTGCTGATAACCGGGTTCTCGATGGTGTCGTGGCCCTGTCCGCCGGACTTCTGAGGCTTGGCCATAAGGCCTCGCATACCGCAGAGCTGCTTGATCTGGCCTATGGAACCGCGGGCTCCGGAGTCGAGCATCATATATACAGGGTTGAAGCCCTGCTGGTCAGCGGAAATCTGCTCCTCCACTATCCTCTGAAGCTTGTTGTCGATGGAGGTCCAGAGGTCGATGACCTTGTTGTAGCGCTCGTTGTTGGTGATGAAGCCCATCTCGAAGTTGCTCTTGATCTCGGCGACCTTCTTGTAGCCGTCCTCGATCATTCCGTCTTTCTCGCCAGGGATGATAACGTCACCGAGGTTGAAGGACAGACCGCCCTTGAAGGCCATGGTGTATCCGAGGTTCTTGATGTCGTCGAGGAACTGGGCGGTACGTGAGATACCGGTGTTCTTGATTACCACGGATATGATCTTGCGGAGGGACTTCTTGGAGAGCACCTCGTTGATGTACGGCACCTTGTCAGGAACAAGCTCATTGACGATGATACGTCCCGGGCTGGTCTCTACCATATGGGTGCCGGCCTCAGGATTCATCTTGTCCACAGGCATCCTCACGGATATCTTGGCGTGAATCTCTATGGCCTTCTCGTTGAGGGCGATTATGACTTCCTTAGGTCCGTAGAACCTCATTCCCTCACCTTTTGCACCCGGTCTGATCTTGGTGATGTAGTAAAGACCGAGCACCATATCCTGTGAAGGCACGGTGATAGGGGTACCGTTGGCAGGGTTGAGGATGTTGTGCGAACCGAGCATCAGCAGCTGGGCCTCGAGTATGGCAGCGTTGCCGAGAGGGAGGTGCACAGCCATCTGGTCACCGTCGAAGTCGGCGTTGAATGCCGTACATGCGAGCGGGTGCAGCTGAATGGCCTTGCCCTCGATCATCCTCGGCTGGAAAGCCTGGATACCGAGACGGTGAAGGGTAGGTGCACGGTTCAGCAGAACCGGATGACCTTTCATCACGTTCTCGAGTATGTCCCAGATGACCGGATCCTGACGGTCCACGATCTTCTTTGCGGACTTGACCGTCTTCACGATTCCGCGCTCTATGAGCTTGCGGATGATGAACGGTTTGTAGAGCTCGGCAGCCATATACTTAGGCAGACCGCACTCGTGCATATTCAGCTCAGGACCTACGACGATGACGGAACGTGCGGAGTAATCGACACGCTTTCCGAGGAGGTTCTGACGGAAACGGCCCTGCTTGCCTTTGAGAGAGTCGGACAGGGACTTGAGAGCCCTGTTGGCCTCGCTCTTGACGGCGTTGGACTTCTTGGAGTTGTCGAACAGGGAGTCCACGGCTTCCTGAAGCATTCGCTTCTCGTTGCGCAGTATGACTTCCGGCGCCTTGATCTCGATGAGTCTCTTCAGACGGTTGTTCCTGATGATCACCCTTCTGTAGAGGTCGTTCAGGTCTGAAGTGGCGAAGCGGCCGCCGTCCAGCGGAACGAGAGGACGGAGCTCAGGAGGGGTGACAGGGATGACCTTGAGAATCATCCATTCAGGTCGGTTGATTCCCTTGGACTCCTGGAACCACTTCACAACGCTCA
>SAMEA3663036__coassemble_777_pt1 | contig 13436 bp, 8 predicted proteins | sample SAMEA3663036__metabat2_high_PE_032 | metagenome-assembled genome bin SAMEA3663036 (sample SAMEA3663036) | pig gut metagenome | biome: pig gut; feature: pig-associated habitat; material: faeces | place: France | collected 2012 | reverse complement strand
TTTATCCAGGATACGTCCTCTATTTCGGAAGGCTCAGCAAGGAGCCATACGGCATCGCTCTGGGCAACACGGGTGTCGGTTCCTATGACACAGGCCCTCCACGGGAAAGTCCTCGGCGCATCCACACTCACAAGGAAGTTCTCATATTCGACGACCTTTCCCTGGATATTGTTGTAACCTCCATCCACGACAGTCTTCGGGCAAGGGGCAAACACCGCCTCCAGAGAATTCTGGGCTTCCCCCTTGTGGAGATACATACCGGGGTAATCATTCAGGTTGACATCCGTTATGCAGAGCTTCACACCCTCTCCCGCATCCACCATAAGCGGCAGGAAAGCAAGTCTTCCCGTATTGAGAGCGGAAATCGGGGCCACGGTATAGAGATTTTCGAAGGAATGGAAAAACTGCGACCCGAAATCGCCGTCAACCCCTTTCTTGACATAAGGAAGGGTCACGGTCCAGTCCTGAGGGAAATTGTAGGAGACCTGTTCCCTGCCGACACGGAAAGGCTTGTCAAGAGCGGTCGCGAAACGATATGCCACGGCATCATCATACACCCTGAACTCCAGCGACCATCCGCCCTTAAAGCTGACAATCAGACTGTTATATCTTTCCCTTAGCTTCGACGCCCTGTAAAGCGGAGAATCCGCCATCGAATCGACACTTCCGCGCGAGACCTTGGCCACCTTCGCGTCCACGCCCCATATCCGTCCGTCGGACAGGGTCATCGAAACAGCTGACGGGGCCAGGACCGTCCTGCCATCGTAGCGGATTTCGTAATCGACAATGCTGCCCACATTGACCTGTGTCTCGATTTTACCAGACGGCGACACAATGCTGTAGGAACGCTCCTTTGCAAATACTGACAGTGCTGCGAACAAAGTCAGGACGAGCAGTGCTGTACGTTTCATTTTTCCGGAAATATTTCGTGTTACAACAAAAACGCGCAAATATACGAATTAATATTCGTAACTTGCGCGGCTTGCAGACGTGTTGCAGCGGAACAAAAACGAAAAATACCGACAGAAATGACTTTCGAAACAGCTCAGACAATCGACAGCATCCAGGTAAGCCTGAACGCAGGCGGAATGAACACGATAAACATCGTACTCGCCTTCGTGATGTACGGCGTCGCGCTCGGGATCAAGCCGAAGATATTCGCAGACGTATTCAGACAGCCGAAATCCGTAATCCTCGGAATGGTCTGCCAGTTCATACTGCTTCCGGCATTCACCTTCCTTCTCGCGCTTGGCTTCGGCAAAGCGATATCGCCGATGATGGCACTCGGAATGATACTCGTGGCCTCGTGCCCGGGCGGGAACATCTCCAACTTCATGTCCTCGCTTTCCAAGGCGAACGTCGAACTCTCGGTGTCCCTGACCGCAATCAGCACCGCCCTTGCAGTCGTGATGACCCCGGCCAATTTCTTCATCTGGGGAAACCTGTACCTGCGTTACGCAGAGGTCGCAAGCGAAATCCCGACTCTCAGCATCCCGCTCTGGGACGTCTTCAAGACCATATTCATACTCCTCGGAATTCCACTCGTGCTGGGCATACTTACCTCCCGCTTCCTTCCGAAAGTTGCATCGGCCTTGAAGAAACCGTTCCAGTGGCTTTCAATACTTTTCTTCATCGCGATGGTGGTACTCGCATTCTGGGGCAACATCAACGCCTTCCTGCAGTGCATAAAATATATATTCCTCGTGGTTCTCGTCCACAACATCCTCGCACTGCTGATAGGCTTCTCAACGGCATCGGCCTTCAGACTGCCTTACAAGGACAGGAGGACGCTAACCATAGAAACCGGCATACAGAACTCCGGACTCGGGCTCATGCTCCTGCTCGGAACCGACATCTTCGCAGATTTCCCGCCGCACGGAGGAATGCTCGTGATCACCGCCTGGTGGGGAGTATGGCACATCGTCTCGGGACTGACGGTGTCCGCCATCTTCAACCTCACGAAAAAGAAGAATTCATAGACATATATTTCAAAGCAGCTCTGCAGGCACCGCAGGCATAGCTCCGTTCTGAGTGCAGACGAAAGCTGAGACTGCAACTGCCTTCCTGTGCGCCTCCTCTACGGATGCGCCCTTGAAAACGCTGGCCACGAAGGCACCGGTGAAGGAATCGCCGGCGCCGACCGTATCGGCGACGTTGACCTTCGGAGTAGGCTGGAAGGAGATCTTGCAATCCTCATAGAAAACGTAGGAGCCGTGAATGCCGCAGGTGAGTATAAGCATCTGAAGATCATATTTCTTCATGATGCCACGGCACTGATCCGTATATGGTTCATAGCGGCCTCCCCGCTTTCTTGCGTCCAGTCGCCGTTCGCGAATCCGACTATTCTGATACCGGGATACTCCCCTATGGCCTTCGCAAAGCCGTTATGGCGTTCAAGGGCAGGCGAAGAGCCCGAAAGTCCAGCTATCTCGACCACGTTTCCCTTGCCGCCGAGCTTGCCGGCAAGAAAATGGCCTATCATCTCACCGATCTGGAAGTTGTCAGCGCCAACGAAGGAGGTATATTTCGGAGAATCGGTCTTCCTGTCGAAGAGTATGACCGGAATACCGGCGTCATAGACCTTGTCGATCTCATCGGAGAGCAGGTCGAGCTGGTTCGGAGACACGATCAGCAGATCTATCCCGGACTCCGCAAGACTGTCTATCTGACGCTGCTGAAGCTCGCTGTCATCATTGGCCGAAACAAAGCGCAGGGTAACACCCTCGTTGAAATATGTCGCCATCTCCAGCTCCTCCTTCAGCTTCTGCCTCCAGGAGTCCTCCGAACACTGGGAGATGCCGATGACGTAATTGTCCTTGCTGCCGAAAATGCAATCACTTCCGTTTCCGCAGGAAAGAAGCGAAGCAGCCGCCGCTGCGCAGCCGAACAGGCGGAGAATAGTCGTCAATTTCATAGATATTTGTAGAACAGTGCAATGGATTCCATTCCGGCGAAGAGCTGCTTCAGCAGATAACTCTCATTAGGTGAATGGATTGTGTCCCTCTCGAGGCCGAAGCCCATCAGCAGGGGATCGATGCCGAGAATCCTCTGGAGGTCTGCAAGCACAGGAATGCTGCCTCCTCCCCTGCTCGGAACCGGCTCTATGCCATATACCTCGGTCATAGCCCTTGAAGCCGCCTTGTAGGCCGGAGACGATATAGGAATAAGGAAACCGTTGCCGCCGTGACAAGGCTTGACCTCTACCTTCACGCAGGCAGGCGCGATGGACTTGAAATGCTCGGCGAAAAGGCGGCTTATTGTCTCGCTGTCCTGATTCGGCACCAGACGCATAGATATCTTCGCATGCGCCTCGGACGGAAGCACAGTCTTTGCGCCCTCGCCGGTGTAGCCGCCCCAAATACCATTCACATCGAGGCAAGGCCTTATGCCCGTACGCTCCAGAGTGCTGTAGCCCTCCTCGCCGCGCACCTCGGCTATATCCAGGAACTTCTTGTACTCCTCCATATCGAAAGGCGCCCTCGCAAGCATAGCCCTGTCGCTGTCGGAAAGCTCCACCACATCGTCATAGAAACCCTTCACGGTAATGCGTCCCTTCTCATCGATGAGCGAGGCGATCATCTCGCAAAGCACATTGACAGGATTGGCCACAGCGCCGCCGTAATGACCGGAATGCAGGTCCTTGTTCGGGCCGGTCACCTTGACCTCCACATAGGCGAGTCCGCGCATTCCGCAGTTGATGGACGGCACTTCCTCCGAAATCATGGTCGTATCGGAAACGAGAATCACATCCGCCGCAAGCAAATCCCTGTGCTCCTCGGCCCAGGCGGCCAGCGACGGGCTGCCGATTTCCTCCTCGCCCTCGAAGATGAACTTCACGTTCTGTCTGAGCCCGCCTTCGCGAAGCATATATTCGAAGGCCTTCAGGTGCATGAATAGCTGCCCCTTGTCGTCATTGGCGCCACGGGCATATATGGCCCCGTCACGAATCTCCGGCTCGAAAGGATCTGATTTCCAGAGCTCCAGCGGATCGACCGGCTGCACGTCGTAATGCCCGTAAACCAGGACGGTAGGCGCGTCGTCCGCAACTTTCTTCTGTCCGAAGACCAGCGGATGGCCGGCGGTCTCACAGACCTCCGCTTCATCCGCGCCCGCCTCCCTCAGCAGTTCGGCCAGTCTTGCGGCGCAACGATACATATCCTCCTTGTGCTCAGCGGACGAGCTTACAGACGGGATTCTCAGCAGAGAGAAAAGTTCCCCGAAGAAACGTTCCCTGTTCTTTTCTATATATGCTTTCATATTCGGCTATTTTTACAAATATGGGAATAAAATCCAACAAACAAGAGAATGAAAATCACTAAATTTACCGCAGACTTTCAATCAATTGAAACTGTGGAAAACAACAAAAGCAAAACCTGGACGGCAGAGATGTGGGAAGAATCCCTGCCTATCTACAGATCGATTCTCGAACAGCCCTTCATCAGGGAGCTGGCCGACGGCAGCCTGTCGCAGGAGCGCTTCTCTCGTTACATAGCGCAGGACGAAATATATCTGGGTAACTACGGAAAGCAGATGGAGGCCTTCGCCGAACTGCTCGACGACGCAGACGAAAAAGCGATGTTCAAAGCCTTCGCAGAGGCGGGAATGGAAAGCGAAAAGGCTATGCATCAGCTGCTTATAGACCGTTGCGGCATAGACTGCGACGTCCAGCCCTCCCCTGTCACCCTCGCCTACGGAGAGCACAGCCGCAAGGCGATAGAAAGCGGCGTCAAAGAAATAGCCCTCGCCGCACTGCTGCCCTGCATGTGGATATATAACCGTGTAGGCCTCGACATATTGGACACGGCGCGCAAGAAAAAATGCCTCGACGGCAATCCGTACAAAGAATGGATACTCGAATACGGCAACGAAGAATACTGCGCCGGCGTCCGCAGCGTGCTTGAAATGGCCGACAGATGGGCCGCACGCGCAGACGCCGACACGCGAAAGGCGATGAAAACCGTCTATCTCGAAGCCGCCCGCTACGAATATGACTTCTGGGACTACGGCTACCGGGGTTGACGGGAGTATTTCAAACTCTAGAACGTGGTCTCGTTGACTTTGAATCTATCCGTCGCGCTGTTGATGAGCGAGTTCATACCTTCCAGGCGGGCGGTGTAGCAGTTAATGAAATTCTGTATCACAGCCTCATAAGTCGTCAGGTTCTCATCACCGGCGAAATCCGAGAAACCGCTCGGGTAGCCGGCATTCAGAGCCGACGCGGTGCCCGGCCACATAGTGCTGTCATACTCCCAGGAAAGGGCATTTTCAGCGGCATATTTGACTATATAATCCACTACGCCCTGCAGATAAGGATACATAACTGCCCAGCGCGCCTTGACCATATCCACGAACTCAGGGTCATTCATCAGCAGAGGATACCACAGACACGGCTGCTGGTTCTCCTTGTAGCCGCCCGACCTGGTGACCTTCGAAGAAGAGCTCAGGAAAGCATCATAGGACTTCACCCTGCTGGAGCCCATCTCCTTCGCCTTAGTCGGATTTTGGAAGGTACCGCGGTCGAAATCCCACACCGGACCGGCGTGGAGCTTGTCATTTCCGCCGTTATAGTAAGAATAGAGCGACCTCGGCTCAGTGTATTCCCTGTTCATCGCAAGCTCGACAACGAACCACTGGTCTATGAATGAAGGTATATCGATAAGCTTGGAATATGCCTCAAAATTGCCGCCCTTGATGGCGTCCTCTATGGCCTTGATCTTATTTTCGATCTGGGTTGGATAACCTGTCGGAAGCACATCGTCCTTCAGCTGCCATGTGATGCCGCGGCTGGTCACGCCCTTGTAGTTCTCGTCCTGCATGACGTCGAACTCCACCAGAAAGCCGCAATCCTCGAAGTTAGAACTGAGCCCGTCGGCCACCAGATCTTCGTAAGGATCTTTGATATTCAGTCGCTTGCTGCCGATCTTTATCTGCTCGCAAAGCAGGTAGTTGCCTACGTGGCGGCCGTCGATAACCAGCTCCACGCTGCGGCCTGACGGATTCCATATCATACCCTCGTCGATGCCTTCTGCCTTCCAGGCCCTGGTAGTGGCCTTTGCCGCCTCGAAGCCGACGAGATTGCGTATCATCGAGCGGTCCAGCCAGTTGGCCAGCAGACACCAGCGCTTGTGGGCAGGCATTCCGAGTATAGGCTGCTTCGCGGTCAGCTTGACTGCGAACGGCTTCTTCGGCAGCTTCTGCGTCGAATTGCCCCTCAGTCTGACACCGCAGGTCGTAGTCACCATATTCACAGTGCCGTCAGGGTTATAAACGGTCATCTTGTCGTCCTCCACCCAATCGGTGTCCTTGCCGCGGACCATAAAGTCTACAAACTGGTTCAGCAGTGTGCCACCGATGTTGCTGTTACCGATATTTAATCCGCCAGTATATTTTTTGCTGAAATCACCGCTGCCGCTCTGCTGAATCACAACGACAGGCAGTCCGGTATTGCGTATTGCGACGTCGTAAGACCTTGTCAATCCGTCCTTTGTGACAGTAAGAGAGGACACATGCGCCCAATCCACCGCAGTCTTTCCGCTCTCCAGCACCACGCCGTCAGCAGCCACTTCAGCACCTTCAGTCGCTGTGAACTGCGGCACGAGATTGAAGTTGTAAAGATACGGGATGACGAGACTCACATTGTTGCCATCGATTGTGGCAGCGTGTTCGCTCACAGAGTTGAACTTAGAAGAGTAGCTCGAAGAAGAAGCCGTCGTAACAAGCTGCTTGTCAAGCAGTTTCCCTTTATTATCAGCCACGGTGAACTTCAGGCCAGAAAGCGTAGGCAGAGTTTTGATTGTCGGTGTCTCGCCGAACTGTTCCGCCATCTTCGCAGCCAGGGAGGTAAAGGACATAGGGAAATCGTAAATGAATCCTTGCTGTAGATCGCGTTGGAACTTCACCCTGAAATCCACGGCACAATCCGACAGATTGAAAGTGAGATTGAGAATGTCACCCGCCTTCACGTCCGGGATCAACGTAACATACGCAGTGTACGAACGACCTTCAGAGAGCTCCGGAGAGCCTTCTATCTCAAGCGTTATCACATTGTCGGCCCCATCCTGCGCTTCACCGGTCATCGAATAGCTGCCCGCAGTCGCATCGAAGGTGAAGTTGCCGCTAATTCTCCTCACAGTGCCATCCTCCGCCACAACCTGCATCCTGACGCTGTGCAGCGCCTGTCCCTCGAACTCGGAACCGTCGGCGGAGAACTGAAGCTTGCCGAGAGAGAACAGCTGCTTCATCGCGAAGCGATATCCCTCCTCCGAACTGTAGTCCGACTTCCTGCTGCCATACTTCCAATCGTAGCTGAGCACCTTGCTGCCGAGGTTATATTTCTGCACGCTGCCGACGCTGCCTTTCAGCTCCGTAGGGCTAAGGCCGTCATTTTCAGTCGTGTATGGGAAATATGCATATTCCGGCACAGCGCCCATCGTGCCGGCGAAGACTGCGTTCTTCACGTTCGCGTCCGAATTGCTCACGAAACGGGCATTCTCCTTACCGTCCGCGCTGAACACACCTATGCTGTCCTTCGGCGACCACATCAGTCCCGTCACGCCATCGCGATACACTGTCGGGTCTATGCAGCTTCGCGTCTCCGTCCCGGCATTTTCATCAGCCGTTACGGATATGAGAACAGTTTTTCCGTCCGGAACACTCTCCTCGAAAATATCGAGGCCGTTACAAGCAGTCAGCACCGCCCCCGCCAGAACGGTAAGCAGTGCCGATTTGATGTGATTGGAATTGTATGACATAATTATGAGGAATTATCTGAGAAAGTATGAATATGCTGATTTACACTAGTCCGGAATCACTCATTGGACAGCGGCTACAGTCTTGGTCCACTCGAACGTCGTCACTACCGGGAAGTGGTCGGAGTAGCCGACGTCCTTGGTGTAGGAGATTGACTGGCCGGAATTATACTTGGTGTTGCCGCTGATCTTCGTTCCGTTCTCATCCTCGACCATCACTCCGGAATAGGAAACGCTCTCGGTGCTCTTCCTGAAATTGTCCACATCATTCTGATGGGCGGTCGCCTTCAGCTGCACCTCCGCACCCGGAACATTGATGTACCAGATTTTGTCAACCACCTCACCCTTCTGATTGTCCGAGCAGACGATATCATTCTCTGTGTCCCCCGCGAATGCGAACCTCGTCATAAGCGAGAGACTGTTCCACTGAGGATAGACGCCGCCGCGGTGGAACTCCACCCAAGGGTCAGACACCGTGTAGCCCGCGTTGCTGTCGTATGCCGCAACCACATCGAGGAAGTTGGTCTTGATGTCGTGGCGGGTGTAACGCATATTCGTATCGCCCATAATCACCGCCGGCCTCTTGTTTACCTTAGCATTGGCGAGGACATAGTCGCGCAACTGTCGCAGCTGGCTTAGCACTGCCTTCACGTAAGCGTTGCTCTCAGTATTGCCGCTGCCTTTGTAGGTGTTCATGTGGGTGATATATACGTCGATGATAACGTTGTTTGTCGCATCCACGGTCACCACATAGTGGCGAAAACCCTTCTTTATGCAGGTGTTCGCGCCGCTCGTAAGTCCTCCCTCCGCATCGTTATACTGCACATAGGTCTCCCCTGTTGCGCTGGTAGTGCTTGTTCGCCAGAAGAAATTCAGTCCGTCCGTATCTGCGGTGGAAGTCAACTGGGCAGATGAAACAGATCCCCTCCAGGTGCCGTGGGAATAATTGCTTAGGCCTGCAACCAGCTGCGAGTCATACTCAAAATCCTCGCTCGCGGCAATGATGTCCCAGCCGAGATTGTTTGCTATTCCGGCCATTGCAGTAGTGCCGGACGATCCTGGGCCGTCACCGTTTATCGTAATCCCGCTAATCTTCTGCGGAAGTCCGTCCACATTGAAAGCGCAGGCTGTGAAAGTGCCGGTGGTAACCGTAGGCTGAGGATCGGTAGAGCCGCCGCCCTCACCAGAGCCACCTTCGCCGGAGCCGCCCTCGCCGGAACCACCCTCGCCTCCGGTCGATATTTCCGAAATCACAGGATCAGTGCCGTAAGCCGTCTTCATCTTCGACGCCAGTTCCGTAAGCGTCATCGGGAAATCATAGATATATCCGGACGCCAATGTCTTCAGACAAGGGACCTCATAGACCGCCTTATGCTTGTTCGTAGTGACGGTGATGGTAATTTTGTCACCCTCTACGATGTTGGGAATCAAGGTAATATATCCCGGGTACTTTTTCCCTGAGGAAAGCACGGCTTCGTCGCTCCATTCCATCGTGGTGGAATCAGCCTCAACTTTCGTAAGCGAATATGATCCATCTGCTGCGCTGAATGTAAAGTTTCCGTTTATCGCGCGAACACCGCTGTCGGAAGTCGCCTTTATCGAAACACCCTTGAGGCTCTCGCCTTCCACCGCCGAGCCTGTCGCATCAACAACAATTTTTGCCAATGCGAAAAGCGAATTCATCTTGAACTTGTAGCCGTCCCCATCGGCGGTGCTGTATGTGCCATACTTCCAGTCATCGCTGAGCAGCCCGTCACTTGACCTGTATCTCTGCACTGCGCTGACCTTGCCGACCAAGGCATCGTAGGCCTTGCCGTCATTAGCGGCAGTATATGGATAATATGCATATAAAGGAGCCTCCCCCTCGCCGAACGTGCCGCTGAAAGCAGCAGTCGTTGCAGCCGAAGAAAGGGAATTTGAAAATGCGACATTTGCACTGCCCGCACTGCCGAATACGCCGAGCATATCCCCCGAGGTCCACAGCAATCCAACCTTGTTCTGGCTGTACACGGTCGGATCTATACAACTTTTCGTCTGAGCCAAAGCCTCATCCCCGAGTTCCGCATAAATGACCGTCTTTCCGTCCTTCGTCTGCTCAAGTCCATCCGAGCAAGAAGCAAAGAACCCCAGCAAAGGCAATAACAATATGGTTAATCTTCTCATAATCATCTCTTTATTGCATGAAAGGAAAGTGTCCACACGAACACTTCCCTTTCAATTCCATTCAATTCTGTAAAAACTGTTCTATCAAAGAACCTGACTCTTTCCCAAACACATCGCCCGAGTCAGCAGGCAGCCAGGTAAGGAATCAATTCCTATATGGCTTCTCCACCATCATCTACAGTAGCATCATTCCCAGCCTTCGGCGTCGCATCGCCACCCGTCGAGCCACCGGACGTTCCCGCATGCTTCAGATAGAACTTCGAGTTCATCTCGATAATCGCCTTGATGATGTCTGCTCCGTGGTAAGTATCATTGGCACCAGTACACTGGTTGAACATCACTATTCCGAGCGGGGATGGGTCAGTCTTGGCATTGATGGTCGAAAGCAGCCAGCTGTTCATCGTTTTTGCGAAATCGGTCGGAGACGGATTTTTCGATGTACTGGAAGTTGCCAAAGTACCACCGCAGTTGAAGTAGAACCATACATTGTGATGGGAATTGTCATATACCGTCTTGGAGAATTCCATCATAGCACCAAGAGCGGTCTGACGATTCTCGTACGTTGGGATAGTAGTGTTCGTTCCAGTATTAACCTGTGTACGGTTTGCTGACGAGAACACCCAGATGAATTTGTTCGCTGCTTGATCAGGAGAGATACCCGTTAGCGTATTAACCTGAGCACAGGTTTTATAAGTTTCATCCCATCCGCTCCAATACAAATCAGAATAGTATGGGTGCGCAAAGGTAGAAGCATCAGTAGAATTCTGCAAAAGGAACGGGTTGTAGGAGATCAATGCATTCGCCGCCGTATAATTTCCCTTTGTAATATCCTTATCGATATTGACCTTTACGATAAGCTTACCCTTCACGTCACCGATTGTAGTATTCTTAGTAATAGGACCGCTATAAACGATATCGGTATAGCCACTCAGCGCATTGGCAACCCCCTGAAGGAAATATGCATGGTCTTCAGCACGATGACCTCCTGAGCCGCCGTCGGCATAACTCAATACAAGCACAGCATACTCATCAGTATGACTTGCCAAGGATGTCTTGATAGCATTGAGTACGGTTGTAATGTTAGTGCCAGATCGATATGCACCTGCAGTATTGCTACCCGTACCAGAAATACAAATATAATTTGGTGTATAACCACCCCATGTAAGTTCGGAGTTGGTTCTACATTCCACTGCAAACGCTCTCACACCGGCATTCCAAAGTTCAGTAATGCTCGATGTTGCCTGATAAGACTCTGTAGAACCAGCATACCACGCACCTGGGAGTGAAAGCTCGGACAGATAGATGTTGGTATAGTCAGGGAGAGTAGGAATCCAACTGTCAAGGCTGTAAACCCATTCTTTAGATCCGTAGTTCAGGGCTGGAAGTTTAATCTTGTGAACCTTGCCTGGATCAAGGGTAGTAGCAGTGCCTTTAGAATCAGTCGCTGCCAAGTTTTTGGAGAAGGTACCGGCGCTAGTATTGACCTCTATTTTCCAACCAGCGAGATTCCCACTGATCGGCATCAGGCACATCTTTGCCTTGAGCGTTGTTTTCGTCGTTGACAACTCGGTAGTGTACTGGTTGTTGTCAAGGAAGTGCATTGTGATGGCATTGGAACCACCCGTAGCAGCTTCGATGGAAGGTGTTGTGCTCTCACCGGTAGGGAAAGTGAGACCGAAGTCTCCCGCAATGGTTGTTCCGGTAGGTGCGGTAAGCGTCAGTGACTGAATTGTGATTTCTGTCTGCTTACCAGCAACTGGTTCACTTGGCGCATTGATTTCAAACTCCAGCACGGTAGAGAAAGGAGTGTAATGAAGTTCGACGGTGGAACCGCTGGTTACACCCGCTGTCTTTGCATACATTACAACATTGCCCATCTCAGCAGGCTGAGCGTAGTATGAAGTGCCATTGTCGGTGGTGCTTGCAAACTGGGTTGCATCCACGTGCAGGGTTGTGGTAACGGCATTGCCACTGACCTCAAGTGCGGTGCTGGCAGAAGAAGGGTAAATCGAGTAGAAGTCTGCTTTATCAGCATCACCCCACTGAACGCCAGTATCACCGGTCTTTGTCATAGATGTCGCGTAATTCTGAGTAGCACCATCTACAGCAATCTTATATTCAGCATAATTCCTTCCGCTCAGGCACTGAGGGGAAGCAACCCTGACCTTGTCACCGTTTACCCAATAGATAGGGAAACCGCTTGAAGTCTCTTCACCATATACAGTCTTGGTATTTCCCGGAAGAGCGGCTCCGAATACGACCTCATCTCCAGGATTGGCCTTTTCGATCTCCTCAGGATTCAACATATCCTTGCAAGAGGATGCGAGAACAGCAAACATAGTAGCTGTCACAAAATATCTTCCAATTGATTTCATCTGATTCACTAATTTAGAAATTGACAGCCGTTTACTTCGTTGGATCAATATCCCATCCTGATCCTGGTACTGATTCGGAAAAATCTCCACCGAAGTCATTGTTGATAGAATGTTCGACAATTCTTCCGTTTGCATTATCCGGGTTGGTCACATTAGAGGAAGCACCGCAGAACGCACTTTCCACCTCTACCATCTGATACCTGGTAGATGGTGATTCATAATTTTTTCTGGGCATAGTATAAATTGCGTTAAATCTCATCAAAGTCCAAAATGGGGAGCATCTTGTGTCAAGAAACGTCCGATTATTTTCGCGCAAAAATAATTATTCCAAATCAATCCACCAAACATTTTTAAATTTTTTGTAGCTGTTACTCACCATTTTACAATTTACCCCTCCTCAACGCCCCATATTCCGCTTTTTGAAACAATTGTGTCAATAATCGGACGTTTATTGGGACAAATCCCCCGACCGTGGCCCTAAAACTGAGATTGAAATTATTATTAACAATTAGCTATATGCTCGTAAAAGATTATGTATCACCTCTGACCGTACGTACTTCAGTCGAGGTTGAGAGCGCATTTTGCGGCGCATCTGCTGATGTTGAGAATCCTCAAGGACAAACGGGTGAGATTGAAGAACAGGCAATCAACCAGGAGTTCAGTTCGGATTTTGACGCAAGCGGATGGGAGTAAAACAGAAAAAGATGAGAAACAGTGTATTATGTCTGGCAGGACTCGCCCTCATTCTGGGCTCCTGCGTAAAGGAGGAACTGAAACAGGTGACTCCTGCTCCGGGAAAGGAAGTACGCTTTTCCGGAAATCTGGGCAACAACAGCACAACCAGAACTGCCTATGGCGAAGAAACCGCGACAGGCATCAAGGTCAATTGGAAGAACGGTGACAAGGTGCTCGTTTACGGAACGAACTGCGTCAGCGGACGCGATTGTGCTGAATACAAGGTTACAAACGCAGATGCGAATGGAAACGAAGTCCTGCAGAATTTTGCCAACAGCCTTGACAAGACTGGCGAATTCGGCGTGCAGTGGGGAATGGACGGGACCGAGAAATGCGATTTCTACTCGGTTTACCCATCAGTGAACAATGGCCACAATACGACAATTACGCCAAATGCGGATGGTGCAGGTGTAAC
>SAMEA3663036__coassemble_752_pt1 | contig 13687 bp, 12 predicted proteins | sample SAMEA3663036__metabat2_high_PE_032 | metagenome-assembled genome bin SAMEA3663036 (sample SAMEA3663036) | pig gut metagenome | biome: pig gut; feature: pig-associated habitat; material: faeces | place: France | collected 2012 | reverse complement strand
GTCCGAGTCGCTGATATTCCCGTCGCCGGACTGGTTCCGTGTCTGCTCCTCCTGCCGGCTACCGCCCTGCTGCGAGGATTGCGAGGCTCCGTTGCTGACGACCTCTATCTGCTGCGGACGCGAACTGATGCTCTCCCCCTTGACGACAGCAGTTGCCGCCGGAATCGTGAACTTGCCGGAGTTCGAGGCGCTGAGTATATATGTATATGTATATTTGACGGAACGGGTCTGCTTGCCGTTTACTATGGTGATACTGGTACTGCTGCCTTTCTGGGGGCCCCATACGAGCTGGAAGTCCCCGCCCGCATCCCAGCTGAAGTCGCTGGGCTTGCTCTCTCCTTCGACTATGAATGTCACATTGAAGTTCTCCCCCGTTGCCACGAGGTTCGGTGCATCCACCGTCAGATTCTGGGCGTATGCCAGCTTGCACAGAAGCGCGAGTGCCGCGCATATAATCATTTTCCTTTTCATCATCTTCGGCTACCAGTTTTTCTCCTTTTCCCGTGACTTCAGCATCAGCGCTTTCTCCTTGTTGACCTTGTCCTGAGTCTCCTTTTCCTTGGCCTGGATGGCCTGCAGCATCTGCTGCGCGGCCTGAGGGCTTATCTGGGGCTCACGCTGACCGTTCTGCTGCCCTCCCCCCTGGTTCTGGTCCTGATTCTGGTCCTGATCCTGGTTTTGGTTCTGATCCTGGTTATTCTGCTGGTCTTGATTCTGGTCCTGGTTGTTCTGCTGATCCTGGTTCTGATCCTGGTTTTGATCCTGATTCTGGTTCTGGTCCTGGTCCTGGTTATTCTGCTGATCCTCCATCTTCTTGCGGGCGTAGATGTAGTTCTCCTTGGCATCCAGGTCATCAGGATTGGCCAGAAGCGACTTCCTGAAGGCATCCACGGCAGCGGACCAGTCCTTGCGTGCTATGGCCAGGTCTCCCACATTGAACCAATAGTCGGCGGCGTGTCCGCTTTCCGAAGCCTTTTCCTCGACGGCGGCATAGAAGCGGGAAGCCTCATCGAGACTGCCCACGGCCTTCTGACCGCCGGCCAGCAGGTAACAGGTGTTCGCGAGATTGTAATTCGCGGCCAGGGAAGTCGAGTCCTTCAGCAGGGCCTTGCGGTAATCCACGTCGGCGGAACGGTAGTCTTCCTTTTTGAAATCCCGGTTTCCGGCACGTACCTGGCGCCTGTCCGCCTGCGAGAACGCATCGGGAACGGAAAGCAGCAACAGGAGCGCAGCCGACAATATAAATTTTAACTTGATCATATATTTTCCTTCTTGGAGAAAAGGCGTATGCGGTGGCGGCGTTCGCCGATGAGCATTTCGATCACGAAGAGCAGCAGAGCCGCAGCGAAAAAGTACATAAACTGTTCGTCGTACTCCTCGAACACCTGGGAATTGAATTCCTCCGCATCCATTTTCTTGATAGAGTCAACTATGGGGTCCAGGCCGAACTCACTGTTGCCGGCACGCACGTATGCGCCGCCTCCGGCCATAGCCATATCCTTGAGTGTCTGCTCGTCCAGACGGGTGACCACTATGTTGCCATCCTTGTCGGTAAGCAGCTCCCCATTCATGGGAATAGGCTTGCCCTCGGTCGAACCCACGCCTATGGCAAAGACCTTGATTCCCATTTCCGCGGCCTGACGGGCCATATCTACGGGATTGTCCTCATGGTTCTCGCCGTCGGTAATGACTATTATGGCCCTGCTGTTCTCGCTCTGGCTGCTGAAGGCCTTGATGGAGAGGGCCAGGGCCTCCCCTATGGCGGTACCCTGCACGGCCACGGACGAAGTGGATATGCTGCTGAGGAACATCTTCGCAGAGACATAGTCGGTCGTCACAGGCAACTGCACGAAGGCATCCCCGGCAAAAAGCACCAGTCCTATCCTGTCATCGTGAAGCTTGTCGACGAGCTTGGAGATGGCCAGTTTCGCCCGCTCCAGGCGGTTCGGCGAATAGTCCTCGGCAAGCATGGAATTGGAGACGTCCAGGGCTATCATTATCTCGACGCCCTTGGTCTTCTGCTCCCTTATCTTGGCTCCTATCTGCGGACGGGCCAGGCCTATGACGAAAAAGGCGAAAGCAAGCGAAAAGAGAACGGTCCTCACCCAAGGCTTGACACCCGACACGGAGGGCATCAGGGCGGCCACAGACTCGGGAGAGCCGAACTTCGCTATTCTCTTGCGCCTCAGCGCCAGGGCAACGCCCTGAAGCACAGGGAAAAGAGGCACGAGCAAGAGCAGCCACAAGAATCCGTAATTTGCAAAAATGATCATATCCCGATGGCTTTAAGGAAGTTTTCTGAAAATAAAGAGATCCAGGAGCAGCGACAGCAGCAGACAGACGAGGGCTGCGATGCCGAAGCGGAGGAAAAGCTCGCTGTAAACAGGGAAACTGTCAACGGTGGTCCTCACCTTCTCCATACGGTTGATCTCCCCGTAGATCTCCATCAGCTTGGTGTTGTCGGTAGCCCGGAAGTAACGGCCTCCGGTAGCGTCTGCGATGTCCTTCAGCAGGGCCTCGTCTATCTCCACCTGCATCTGCTGCACATCCGGCCCCCAAGGGGTCATTACCGGATACGGGGCCGTGCCGTTGGCGCCCACGCCTATGGTATAAACCCTTATCCCGTAGGTCTGGGCTATCTCCGAGGCCATCTGCGGAGTGATCTCTCCCCTATTGTTCACGCCGTCGGTCAAAAGTATGACCACGCGACTCTTGGCATCGGAGTCCTTCATCCTGGCCACCGCCGTGGCGAGGCCGTTTCCTATCGCCGTGCCGTCCTCTATGAGATCGGTCTGCACCTCCTTCATCAGGTTGATGAGGGTGGCCCTGTCTGTGGTCAGAGGACACTGGGTGTAGCTTTCACCGGCGAATACGACTATGCCTATACGGTCGGAAGGCCTCTGGGCTATGAATTCTATGGCTATGTCCTTTGCGGCGCTGAGACGGTCGGGCTTGAAGTCCCGGGCCAGCATACTGGAAGAGACGTCCATTGCCAGCACTATGTCTATGCCCTCGGTGTCTATCTTCTGAAGGGCGCTGGAGGAGCGCGGACGGGCTATTGCCACTATTATAAGGGCCAGGGCCGCGAGCTTAAGGGCGAAGGGCAGATGCCGCAGCCAGTTCATCAGGGAGCTGCCTCCCTTCTTCCACGGAGCGATGACCGACACCCTCAGGTGGGGACGGCGCCCCGACAGCTCCATCCAGAGATAATGGGCGAGCAGCAGCAGGGGCACGAGTTCCAGCCAGAGCAATTTCGGATATTCAAAAAACATATCTACGCCTCCTTTTTCTCCTGTTCAATTTCTTCCCTATAGGTCTCGGTAACGAAGCGCACTGCCATTGGAACGGCCGAGGCATTGTCCTCGGACGGGGCGGTGTGCTTGGCGAACTTCACGTAGTCGGCAGTGCCGAAGAGCCTGTCCAACCCTTCCCTCAGGCTTTCCTCCACATTCAGGGAGCAGAGGGCCTCCATTATCTCGCGGCTGGTCATTTCGGGAGCCGGGACGCCGTAGCGGGACGCTATATATTCACGCAATATGTCGGTAACGGAGGACCAGAACTGCTTCTGCCGCTCCGGGGCCCAGTGTTCCTGCCCGCGAAGGGCGTCCAGTTTGCGCAGGGCAACGATATGCGCCGGCTCGGAAGATTCGCCTCCCTTCCCGCGCCTGCGCCTGACCATATATACCAGAAGGACAATCAGGCCGGCCACCAATGCGCTGAAGGCGAGGCCACCCGCCAGCCACGGCAGCAGTTCGCGGAAAGTCAGAGGATAGCGTATCTGCCCCTTGATTTCGTGCACCACGAAGCTGGCCGTGTCCACCGGCATGGTCTTCACGTCCAGGAACAGGCTCTCGAAATCGCGGCTGTCCACCACTCCGTCGGGGTAACGCAGTCTGGCACTGACAGGCGGCAGTTCGTACAGCCCCTCCTCGAAACTCGTCAATACCACCGAGGCCTCCAGGTCGAGTCTCGCCGGCTTGCCCTTGCGTCCCTTGCGCAGTCCGAGCGTATCCACGCGCCAGGGTTTCACTATCTCCACCCCGGGCACAAGCTCCCCTTCCCAGGAAGGCAGCACCAGTTCCGCATCGGCGCCTATGTCATTGAGAGCGAAACCGTAGCTGAGCTGGTCGCCTATGAGCACGGAATCCCGCGGCTGGAGCTGATCCAGGAATATGCCACTGCGGCGTTCCTCCTTCCCCGAACAGGAAAGCAGGAGCAGCAGGGGCAAGAGCGCAATTGTCAAAATAAATCTTCTCATCTGGTCTGAAAGAATGTCATCAAGCCCTTGACATAGTCCTGGTCGGTGGCTATGCTGACGCTGTCGATGCTGTAGCGGCGCAGCAGCCTTTCCGACTCTTCCCTGACCGCGGCGAACCAGGCGGCATATTCCCTTCTGGTCCGGCTGGAGGACGTATTCACCCAACGGCACTCGCCGGTCTCGGAGTCCTTCACGTCCACCAGGCCCAGATCCGGGATTTCCCTCTCCCTCGGGTCGTGTATCTCGATGAAAGACAGGTCGTGACGGTTCGCGGCCACCTTGAGGGCCTCCTCATAGCGCGGACTGCAGTCCGGGTTGACGTCCAGCATATCGGAAAGCACGAAGGCCGTGCATTTCTTCTTTATCGCATTGGTCAGATAGCGCAGCGCCCCGGCAATGTCGGTGCCCGTGCCCTCCGGCTTGAGTTCTATTATTTCCCTGATAATGTGCAGGAGATGGCTCCTGCCCTTCTTCGGCGGGATGAACTTCTCCACCCTGTCGCTGAAGAACAGGGCCCCCACCTTGTCGTTGTTTATGATTGCGGAGAAGGCCAGCACGGCGGCAATCTCGGCGATGAAGTCCCTCTTGTTCTGGGACGCCGTGCCGAAAAGCCCGGAGCGGCTGATGTCCACAAGCAGGACCACGGTCATCTCCCTCTCCTCCTCAAAGACCTTGACATACGGGGAATGCAGACGGGCGGTGACATTCCAGTCCATATTCCGCACGTCATCCCCATACTGGTACTCCCTCACCTCGCTGAAAGCCATACCCTTGCCCTTGAAGGCAGAGTGGTATTCCCCTGCGAAAATCTGGTGGGACAGAGCCCTGGTCCTGATTTCTATCTTCCTGACCTTTTTCAGAAGGTCGTTCGCGGTCTCATTTCCCATCTTTCCCTCCGGCCTATGGAACCTCGACTGCGTTTATCACCTCTGCGATGATCTGCTCAGGACTTACGTTCTCCGCCTCGGCTTCGTAGCTGAGGCCTATGCGGTGACGCAGCACCTCGTTGCAAACGGCGCGCACGTCCTCCGGGATGACATAGCCCCTGCGGCGTATGAAGGCGTATGCCTTGGCCGCCATTGCGAGGGATATGCTCGCACGCGGTGAGGCGCCGTAGCTGATAAGGCCGGCCAGCTTGCCGAGACCGTAGTCGCCCGGCGTCCTGGTCGCGAAGACTATATCGACGATGTAGCGTTCTATCTTTTCATCCATATAAACCTCCCTGACGAGCTGGCGCGCGCGGACTATGTCCTCAGGTTTCAGCACAGGCGAAGCCTTCGGGAATTCTCCCTGGTTGTTCATCCTCACGATGAGGCGCTCTTCCTCCTTCTTCGGATAGCTGACCACGACCTTGAGCATGAAACGGTCGAGCTGGGCCTCAGGCAGAGGGTAGGTACCCTCCTGCTCGATAGGGTTCTGGGTAGCCATCACCAGGAAAGGCTCAGGCAGCTTGAAGGTCTCCTCGCCTATGGTCACCTGCCTCTCCTGCATTGCCTCCAGCAGGGCGGACTGCACCTTTGCCGGCGAACGGTTGATCTCGTCGGCGAGCACGAAGTTCGCGAAGACCGGTCCCTTCTTTATCTGGAAACTCTCGCTTTTCTGGGAATATATCATCGTGCCGATGAGGTCCGCAGGCAGCAGGTCCGGAGTAAACTGGATACGGTTGAATTTTGCGTCAACCGCTGACGCCAATGTGTTGATTGCCAATGTCTTTGCAAGACCTGGGACACCCTCGAGGAGTATATGTCCGTTGGCGAGCAGGCCTATGAGCAGGTTTTCGACGAGCTGCTTCTGGCCCACGATGACCTTGTTCATCTCCATCGTGAGTATGTCCACGAATGCGCTTTCGCGCTGGATGCGGTCATTCAGTTCCTTGATGTTGACTGAGTCCATATATTCGATATTTCAAACATTTCCTATTTTTGTACCGGCCGCCGAGCCGGAAAACAAAATACAAATTTAACAAAAATCCGAATGCGTTACATTCTGACCCTTTCATACGACGGAAGTTCTTTCTGCGGCTGGCAGATACAGCCCTCTGCGCCTACGGTCCAATCCTGCGTACAAGATGCCCTCTCCAAGTTGCTCGGGAAGGACATCAGTGTCACGGGGGCCGGAAGAACGGACACGGGAGTGAACGCGATCAACTATGTGCTGCATTTCGACTCGGATCCGCTGCCGTATGATGCAAGCCTCTTTATATACAAATTAAATGCCATTCTGCCCTCCGGAGTGGCCGTGCACGGGATTCGCACGGCACCCGAGCCGCAACGGCCCGCCGACGGTTCCTTCAGCCAGGACTGGCACGCCCGCTACAGCGCCACAAGCCGTGAATATCACTATTTCATCCACTTCCGGAAGGACCCCTTCATAGAGCGCTATTCCTGGTGGCTGAGGCAGCCCCTCGACCTCGAGAAAATGAACAGGGCCTGCGCCGCGCTCATAGGCGAGCACGATTTCAGCTGCTTCGAGAAAAAGGGCGGCAACAACGCCACATCGATATGCAGGGTCAGCGAGGCACGCTGGGAAAGCTATGTTCCGGGGCACGCCAGCCTGCTCGGCTACCCCTGCGGGGACGGCGACTACATAGTCTTTACGATAAGGGCGAACCGCTTTCTGAGGAATATGGTCAGGGCCATTGTCGGCTCTATGGTGGAGATAGGACGCGGAAGACGGCCGGAGAGCTGGATAGCCGAGCTGATGGAAGGCGGCAGCCGCAGCGATGCGGGAGAATCCGTTCCGGGAAAGGCGCTTTTCCTCTCCAAGGTCGGGTACTGACAATCGGCATTCATTTTTTGAAAAATTATGGATATATTTGCAGGTTGTATTAAAGTACCGTAACAGAACAAAGTTATTATGTTGTCATTTTTACTTCAGGTCCCGGAAGCCGCAGAGGCTGTGGCTGCAGCGGGAGAAACAGTGGTTGAACAGAAGATAAGACTCCTGGACATGGCAATGAAGGGAGGATGGATCATGATAGTCCTCCTGATCCTTTCCGTCTGCGCAGTTTACATCTTCAGCAAGAAGGCGGTTATGCTCCACAAGGCCACCAAGGTGGACAGGAACTTCAACCTCGAGGTGCGCGACCTCATCCACGAGGGCAAGATCAAGCAGGCTACGGCTCTCTGCCAGAAGCAGAACAGCCCGGTGGCAAGGCTCTACGAGAAAGGCATCGAGCGCATCGGAAGGCCTCTTCAGGACATACAGACAGCGGTCGAGAACACCGGCAACATCGAAGTGGCCAGACTCGAGAAGGGACTGCCTATGCTCGCAACCATAGCCGGAGGAGCCCCGATGATCGGCTTCCTCGGCACGGTGACCGGTATGATCAAGGCCTTCTTCGACATGGCCAACGCCGGCAACAACATTGACATATCGCTGCTCTCCAGCGGAATATACGAGGCGATGGTGACCACCGTGGGCGGTCTGCTCGTGGGCATCATAGCCTACTTCGGCTACAACTGGCTGACTTCCAGGATTTCCGACGTGGTCTTCAAGATGGAGAACGCGACGGTGGAATTCATGGACCTTCTCAACGAACCTTCAGAAAAGTAAGCAGATGGCTATCAGGAGAACTACCAAGGTTGACTCTGGTTTTTCGATGTCCTCTATGACGGACATCGTCTTCCTGCTGCTCATCTTCTTCCTGGTCACCTCTACCCTGGTCAATCCCAACGCGCTGAAGCTCCTTCTTCCCAAGAGCACCGGGCAGGTTGCGGCAAAGGCCACGGTAAGCGTTTCGATCAAGGACTGGAGGGAGAGCGGCAAGGACTATCCCATCACGGGAGACTACTACAGCTATCACATCAACGGGAATGAGCAGCCGGTCAGCCTGGCTGCGGCAGAGGAGCTGCTCGTTGAAGAGCTCTCGGGCGAGGACGACCCGACCTTCTCTATCTATGCCGACCGCAGCGTACCCGTGGAGAAGGTGGTGGAAGTGATGAACATTGCCAAGAGGAACCACTGGAAGGTCATAATGGCAACTTCACCGGAATAGGAAATGGACTACAGGAGGGATAACGGAACAGAGGCCAGGACCTCTAAGATCACGGGCATCGCGGTCACTGTGGCCGTGCACGCCGCATTGGTTGCGGCAGCGGCCTTCAGCGACCTTGGGGCCCTTACCACCCTGTACCCTCCGCCTCAGGAGCAGAGCATGCTCATAGAATTCGAGGAGCTGAAGCCCGAGGCAATACGCGAAAAGGCGGGCAGGGAGCCGCAGGCTGTGGAGATCGACAGGTCCAAGCCTATGAACCTGGTGCAGCAGTCCCAGGGACAGTTCACCGGCAAAAGCCAGAACGTCGCCAAGGAGGCCACCCTCGGCCCCGATGGAGACGTGGAAGTGCCGGAGCCTGTGCGTGAGAAGGAAATAGACCGCAGGGCACTCTTCCACTCGGCAGCGAACAAGAGCGAACAGGACACGCTCGCAGCACAGACTTCGGAAAAGGTCAGCGACAAACTGAAGGAGGGCCACGCCCTGGGCAACACGGCCAAGGGCAACAGCCAGGGAGAACCTAACGCAAGGCTGAAAGGCCGCAGCGTTCTGGGTATGCTCCCGTCTCCGAGCTACTCGGTTCAGGCGGAAGGCACGGTTGTTGTCGATATCTGGGTGGACCAGTACGGCAATGTGACCAAGGCGGTGGCGGGGGCCCAGGGCACGACCCTGACCGACGCCACGATATGGGCTGCGGCACGCTCGGCGGCACTGAAGGCGCATTTCAACATGTCCCCGGATGCGCCGGCGCTGCAGCAGGGAACGATAACATATAACTTCAAACTGAAGTAAGGCCGCAGAAGGCGGCACGACAAAGTGGCGTGAGCCACGCATATACTTAACAATTTAATGCCCCAAGGGGGTTTAAGAAAATGGAAGACAACAAGAATGGAAGACCTCGCAGACCGAGGATCGGACAGAGCGAGAGGACTTACGGTGTGAACCGCAACTCCGAACACAGAAATTTTGGAGACCGTCAGCCGAGAGCTTACGGTGAAAGAAGTCAGAGAAGCTATGGCGACAGGCCGCAGCGCCCTTATGGCGAAAGAAGCCCGAGGCCATACGGCGACAGACAGCAGAAAACATACGGCGACCGCCCGCAGAGAGATTTTGCAGAGCGTCCGCAGAGATCTTACGGTGAAAGGCCTTACGGTGAGAGACCACAGCGCCCTTATGGCGAGAGAAGCCAGAAACCTTACGGCGAGAGAAGCCAGAAGCCTTACGGCGAGAGAAGCCAGAAGCCTTACGGAGAGAGGAGCCGGAAAGCCTACGGAGCCGGAAACGGAAATGGAAACGGCAACGGTTTCGCCAGGAAGAAGAACTTCTCCCCTAAGCGCAAGAGCGCCGATGCAGCGACCCTGGGAATCAACAGAATGATCAGCGACCGTCCTCAGGTCGATCAGGAGCTCTGGTCAGACAACGACCTCGTATGCATCCCAAGCAAGGACATAATACGCCTCAACAAGTTCATTTCGAACTCGGGTATATGCTCCCGCAGGGAAGCGGACAACTTCATACAGGCGGGAGTGGTTACGGTGAACGGCGAAGTGGTCACCGAACTCGGAACCAAAGTCAATGCCCGCGAGGACGACATTCGCTTCAACGGCGAAAGGCTGCGCGGCGAAGAAAAGGTATATATAGTGATGAACAAGCCGAAGGGCTATGTGACCACGGCCAGCGACCCGCATGCCGACAAGGTTGTGATGGACCTGCTCAAGGGCTGTGACGCGAGGGTATTCCCTATCGGACGGCTCGACAAGAACACCACCGGAGTGCTTATGTTCACCAATGACGGCGAGATTGCCGAGAAACTCACCCATCCTTCCTACGACAAGAAGAAAATCTACCAGGTGTCCCTGAACAAGGACCTGGGCCGTGAGGATTTCGAGCGCATAATGGAAGGCGTAACCCTTTCCGACGGAGACATCGCCGCAGACGACCTCCAGTACATAGACGATAACGACCACCGCAAGCTCGGCATCGAGATCCACTCCGGCAAGAACCGTATTGTCAGAAGGATATTCGAGTCGCTCGGTTACGAAGTGAAGGCCCTTGACAGGGTGTACTTCGCAGGAGTCACCAAGAAGGGACTGAAGCGCGGCGAATGGCGTTATCTCACTGAGGGTGAGACCAATATCCTTAAGATAGGAGCTTACAAGTAACAGTTTTTGCCAATGTCGCAGAACAGCAGACACAGGGCCGGTTTCGTAAACATCATCGGCAATCCGAATGTGGGGAAATCGACCCTTATGAACGCCCTCGTCGGCGAGAAACTCTCCATAGTGACCGCCAAGGCACAGACCACCCGCCACCGCATAATGGGCATAGTGAACGGGGAGGACTGGCAGATAGTCTATTCCGACACCCCGGGCATACTCAAGCCCAACTACAGACTTCAGGAGAATATGATGGACTTCGTGGAGACGGCAATAGGCGACGCGGACATCATACTCTATGTCACGGACACGGTGGAGAAGGCCGACAAGAACGTGGAGTACATAGAGAAGCTCTCCCGCATAGACTGCCCTGTGATACTGATCATCAACAAGATAGACATCAGCAGCCAGGACAGGGTCAGGGAGCTGATGGCCTGGTGGCAGGAGCAGCTTCCAAAGGCAGTGATCCTGCCGGCCTCGGCCCAGGAGCGCTTCAACCTGGACAGCATTTTCAATGCCATACTGGAAAGGCTGCCGCTCTCTCCGCCCTGGTTCGACAAGGACACCTTCACCGACAAGAACCTCCGCTTCTTCGCTTCCGAAATCATACGCGAAAAGATTTTCCTCAATTTCAAGGAGGAGATCCCGTACAGCTGTCAGGTGGAGATAGAGGAGTTCAAGGAGGGGCGCGAGCGTTACGACATAGGAGCCGTCATCTATGTGATGAGGGACTCCCAGAAAGGCATAATCATAGGCAAGGGCGGTGCCGCCCTGAAGAAACTCGGCACCCAGGCCAGAATCGATATGGAGGATTTCTTCCAGAAGAAGGTGTTCCTGCGCCTGTATGTGAAAGTGGACCCTGACTGGAGGGAGAACAAAAAGGAACTTAAGAAGTTCGGATACGAATTCTAGAAAAGAAAATGAGCGAATACGAAGAAGACGAGGTCGTTTCCAGCGCGAAACAGGGCAGGTTCAGCAAACTGCTGGACGAGAGCAGCAGACGCTACAAACTGTCGGGGATGTTCAAAGAATGGTTCCTCGACTATTCGTCGTATGTGATACTGCAGAGGGCCGTCCCTCATCTTGTGGACGGTCTCAAGCCCGTTCAGCGCAGGGTGCTTCAGGCGATGTACGTCAACGACGACGGCAGCCGCACCAAGGCGGCGAAGACGGTAGGACAGGTGATGGCCTATCACCCTCACGGAGATATGTCCATATTCGGCGCGCTCGTACAGCTCGGCCAGAAGAATCTTCTCATAGACACTCAGGGAAACTGGGGAAATATCATTACAGGCGACCCGAACGCAGCAGGCCGATACATAGAGTGCCGCCTGACGAAGTTCGCCAAGGAGGTGGTGTTCAATCCGAAGACCACCAACTTCATGAAGACCTACGACGGAAAACTCGACGAACCTGTCGAACTTCCGGTGAAGTTCCCTCTGCTTCTGGAACAGGGAGCCGAGGGCATTGCCGTGGGACTCGCCTCGAAGATACTCCCCCACAATTTCAATGAACTGCTCGACGCTTCCGTAAGCATACTTCAAGACAAGGAGTTCGAAATCTACCCGGACTTCCCTACCGGAGGCTTCGCAGACTGCAGCAAATACAACAGAGGCCAGAGGGGCGGAGTGGTCAAGGTCAGGGCCAGGATAGAGAAAATCGACAAGAACACCATTGAGATCACCGAGGTTCCTTACGGCAAGACTACGGGAATGCTCTGCGAGAGCATCATGAAGGCCAAGGAAAAGGGCAAGATCAAGATACGCAAGATAGACGACCTTACCACCAGGAACGCGAAGATAGTCATACACCTGCCGAACGACGTTTCCCCGGACAAGACCATCGACGCGCTCTACGCCTTCACCGACTGCGAGGTGTCCATTTCCCCGAACGCCTGCGTCATAGTGGACCACAAGCCGGAGTTCCTGGGAGTGGACGACATCCTACGCTATTCCACCTTCCACACCCGTGACCTGCTGCTCCAGGAGCAGGAAATACGCCTGAACGAACTCCGGAACGACTGGCACAGCAGCTCGCTCGAGAAGATTTTCTTCGAGAACAAGGTTTACAAGCTGCTGGAGAACGACGAATCCCGCAGCTGGGAGGAGCAGCTGGAGGACGTATTCGCCCGTATGAACGAATTCCGTTCCCTGCTGGAACGCGACATATTGATGGAGGATATATTGAAACTGGTCGAGAAGCCGGTAAGAAAGATATCCAAATTCGACGTGAAGGCGGTGGAGGAGAAGCTGCGCGCGCTGGAAGAGGAAATGGCAGCCGTCCGCAGCAACATAGAACATATTACCGAATTTACGATAGACTGGTTCCGGAAGCTGAAGAAGAAGTACGGCGCCGAACATCCGCGCCATACGGAAATCACCTCCTTCGAAAGCATAGCCGCCACGAGGGTGGTCAGCAACAATGCCAAACTTTACGCGAATCTCGAGGAAGGCTTCGTGGGAATCAATCTCAAGAAGGACGATAACGCGCAGTATGTCTGCGACTGCTCGGACCTCTCGGAAATCATCATAATACGCAAGGATGGCAAGTATCTGGTCACCAAGGTATCGGACAAGGCCTTCTACGGCAAGGACCTGCTCTACGCAGGCGTCTTCGACCGCAACGACAGCAGGACTATCTACAACTGCATATACCGTGACGGCAAGAGCGACAGCAAGGACGGCCATAACACCTACTACTACGCCAAGCGCTTCGCGGTGACCTCTGTCACCAGGGACAAGGAATATGACATTACTATGGGCACCCCGGGTTCTGCCATACTCTGGTTCACGGTCAACCACAACGGCGAGGCGGAAACGGTCAGGATACGCCTGAGGCCGCGTCTTAAACTCAAGAGGCTGGTCTGCGAATACGATTTCTCCCAACTCGCCATCAAGGGCAAGGCTTCGAGGGGCAATCTGGTCAGCAAGACCCCTATCCAGAGCATACAGCTCAAGAGCAAGGGCATCAGCACCATAGGCGGCAAGGATATATGGTTCGACGAGGACATACAGCGCCTCAACGAGGATGGTCACGGCCTGCATCTGGGCCAGTTCACGAACGGAGACCATATACTTGCGGTATTCAGGGACGGAAGCTATTACACCACTGGCTTCGACCTAAGCGTGAAGTATCAGGGAGACCTGCTCAGAATCGAAAAGTTCGAAGCAGGCAAGACCTTCACAGCCCTCTATTGGGACAATGAGGCCCAATCCTTCTATATCAAGCGCTTCAGCTTCGACCTCTCCGACAACAACCCTCTGTCTTTCATATCGGCAG